>Ga0180433_10001185_pt1 | contig 44146 bp, 31 predicted proteins | sample SS_ome_8_FD_132980 | JGI IMG/M metagenome (GOLD analysis project Ga0180433, IMG submission 132980) | Hypersaline lake sediment archaeal communities from the Salton Sea, California, USA - SS_1_D_1 metaG | ecosystem: Environmental > Aquatic > Non-marine Saline and Alkaline > Hypersaline >...
CTATATGGTAACCAATGTTATAAACTGATGTTCTTCCATAAATTAATTTACTCATGCACATAGTATATAAAAACATGCTGCCTTTGCAACCAAATAATGCATTTTATTTAATCATATGGTCGCCTTCATCTCGGCTTTAAAAAACCGAGGATTCCCGCTCCCGATTCCTAAACAATCATTTTTTATTTTTCAAGCCCCCTATCATCACAGTCTATTATTCAATTTAAAAAATAAAGTTATGTTTTTTTTATTATATGTTAAAATTTTTTAATAATCATTATTTTAATAATAAAAAAAGGATACCCATGACAAAATACAAAATAAACTTTAGTTTACTATTAACTTTAAGTTATTTTATAATTCAAACAGGAGAACTTCCCCTCCATTCAGCTGAAAAAAGTTTAAATTTTAAAAAACAAAATTTTTTCATCAAAAAAGAATATATCTCAAGGAAAAAGTATCATCAATTCAATGACACAAAATATGAAGATCAATATCAAGATGAAGTTTATAAAGCGGCGTTTGAACTTGCATCAAAACAATCATGTTACAAAATTGCAGACATTGGTTGCGGATCAGGATTCAAATTAATAAAATATTTCAAAAATTTTGACACGATTGGCTTTGATCTAGAACCAAGCTTTTCATTTCTTAAAACTCGTTATCCTGACAGAAAATGGGTGTTAAGCGATTTTTCTTTGCAAGATAATCTAATGGATTTTGATCTTATAATCTGTTCCGATGTAATAGAGCATCTTTTAAACCCCGATGAGCTTCTCAATTGGATAAACAATTTGAACTTTAAATACTTAGTAATCTCAACACCTGATAGAGATTTACTCGCCAAAAAACTCCGAAAACCTCAAGTAAAAAAAGGACCTCCAGTAAATAAACATCATATAAGAGAATGGAACTTTGCTGAGTTTAATCAATACATTAGTCAGTTTTTTAATGTTATAGATCATTTTCATACAAAAAAAGAATGGTGGGGACAGACTATTATAGCTACAAAAAAACACTAAATTAGTTTTTTAAACTCCCGTACCTGCATCCACCAGTTATACAACAACGTTATCAAAAAATACGCCGCATAAGAAACAACGGTTGCAAATACACAGCCCCAGATATGGAATATAGGAATTAATAAAATATTAAGAAAAATATTTAAAGCTGCGGGGATACATAATGCAAACACAAGAAAATAAACACAACGTTTAAAATGCAAAAAAGTAGAGGCAAAGTGAGTACCGAGAAGGAAAATATATCCCATGAGCAACATCCATACATATTGGAAAGACGCATGATACCTTGGTGGAATAATAATACACAGTAGTGGTTTAAACAAGAAAAAACCAAACGTAACAAACAACACTAAACCGGCCATGCATATAAACATGTTGCGCTGGTTCCATTGCTCTATACTTAATAACTGCGTTCTGTTTGCAGCAAACTTTTTTAATAGCGGAGGAATATACGCATACGTTACAGGCAAGATCACAATCATCTGAAACACTTGGCCAAACATATCGGCAACTGAGTATATGCCCACATTTGCCATGGTTGAATATTTTGCCAGCACCCATCTATCACCAACGGCCAATATCCAAGCAAATAAAATACGAGGAATAAATGGAAATCCTTTTTTTACATACCACACTGATTTTTTTAAACTTTGACCAATACCCAGTACCACATGATAAGAAAAATATATATACGAAAACAATGCCAACAAAAAAATCACAAACACACTAGCAAACTGAGAAATAAATATACCAATCACCCCATACCCAAAAAAATAGAGTAAAAACAAACTCAAGCTCACCATAAACAGCTCACCAAATACTTGTACCGAAGCTAAAGTAAATGCCAACCCATGATATTGCATAATCTGATAAAAAAGCTCGGTAAAAAACTTAAAAAAACAAATAAGTAAGCTTACAATAATAAGGTAAGAACATTGACTATGAACAAATAGATACTGATCAATCACCTTCGCATTAAAAAAAAGTAATATAAAAACAGGAATCATAAACACAATATAAATGGAAAGAATATCATTAATGAGTGATCGCTTACCCCTCTCATCTCCATGAAAATACTCAATTGCCAAAAATTGTCTCAACCCGAGCCCCACACAAGTAACCAATACGTTAATAAACCCATTAGTCAGAGATAAAAGACCATAATCAGCGGGACTAAGCAATCGCATGATAATTGGAGCTGCAAAAATATAAACCGATTTTTGTGCAACTGACCCAAATGAGTATATAAAGAAATGTTTTATAATCTTAGATTGCAACAAACCACGCAACTTCAAAATCGGCCATTTAAACCAAATAAGTACCATTTTTGCCTTTTTTTATTCACACTGAAAAAATCCTCTTACAAGGCCTTTTTTTATTATCCTACCTAAGGATCATCTAATATTACTTACAAAAGCATCTTTTGGCAAATCAATCTCACCATTCAAACAAAGAGCAGGGTTTCAAATAGAAAACATCGACAAATATATATTGTAAAATATTCATTTTTTTAATATAATTAAATACTAGCATTGGCAATTTCATAGCATAATACATAACAAAAAATACCAAATTTGTTATTGCCTCTGATGAGGGAACATAGTAAGGTTACATAAAAATAGATACTATTTTATTTATGTGTGGGGGAAAATCATGAAAACTATAAAAAAACTAACTATCTTTTTTTTAGTTTTAAGTACTCTTTTAGCTACAAGCGTCTATACGCAAGCAAAATTATATAGCTCGAACAGAACCTATTGCATACAAACAAATAACCCATCTAATGGAAAAACAAACTTATTTTTGTCAAAACAAACTGGTACAACAACATCTTCTCAATGGAAATCTGTTTACTATCATCCAAACACAACCTTCAAGCAAATTTGTTTCAGCCCAGATGAACAATACCTTGCCTATGCAACCCAAGAAGATGGATACCAGGTATTACAACTTGTTGATCTTAAAAAACAATATCCCATGGCTGCAGGTTTTAGATCCCCATCACCAATATATAAGATCAACTTTAGCCCAAACTCCCAATACTTACTTGTGCAATATGAAAAACAAATAAGTATTTTTCTTGATCCTCAGTCTCTATATGATACATTCACACATCAAGATACCCGAATACCCGACGCCCTCACAAAAAGAAAAACCTTTACGTGCAAATCAGAACATCCCATGCCAAATGTTGTTAAATGGACTATATCTGCAAATCAAGAACTTATAGGATTTACTCTTGAAGACAAAACCTTCCACCTTTGCAAGCAAAATGGCACGACACTGCTACAAAAGCGCTTTCATTATCAAGTTATCGACTTTAAAATAACTTCAAATACTGGCTGCGTTGCCGTAATACTTGAAAACAACAACGTACAGGTATTTGACACGAAAAAGAACAATGAGAAAATATTTGATCAGACATATAATAAAACCGTACAAAATATAAATCTTAGCCCTGACAAAAAGCATATTGCCCTTGTGTTTGATAACCAAACAGTACACTTACTTGAAACCCAAACGCAACAAAAAATAGCAGCAGCCGCACTTTGTGCCCCTGCCACAAGACTCCTTTTAAATAACGACAAAACAATGTTGGTGCATGATACCTCTAGCTTTCAAACGATACTAGATTTAACAAATCAAAATTATAAAGAAATTCTAAGAATCAAACCAGAACGTAATAAAATTTTAGGATGGAACAGACAAGGCAATACATTATTAGTTTACTTTAAAAATAATTATGTAAGTATCTATGACATTACACCGACATACGTTACACCTAAAATACTACTTATCGCCACCATAGTTACTCCTTTTAACAGTTGGGAGATAAGCAAAGATAAACAGTTTGTTCGTTTTAATCTCATAGACAATTCCATAAAAATAATAGATTTGCATACAAAAAAATGCATCCTGCATAAACCCATTACAGGCAACCCCAAACAATGGCATATACAAAACCAACAAGCAATATTTAAACTTGCTTCTGGTTTAACAAAAATATGTAAGCTACGCAAAAAAATTACATTAAAAGAAAAAAATCAAGCACAAACAAACCCCTTATTGAACAATAAAAAGAGACGGACCCCTGCAAAGCAGGAACAACCGCAGACTCAACGTCAGACAAATAAAAGAAACAAAAAAAGAAAAAGATCAATAGAAGCTGATATGCGAATGCAAAAAAAACGCAAAAAAAAGAAGCGAAAAATTACATTATAAATTAAATAATGTGGAGGAAAAACGTGAAATTATATAAAAAAATAACATGGTTATTGGGGATTGCTTTCTATGTCCACCTTTCTTTAGGCATAAACCCTATACAAAAAATGGGGTGTGAAACACAAAGCCCTAACGGTACCCGCACGGTCAAAATAAACAGAGTTACAAACCAACAAAATCCACAAAAATCATACTACACATTATCTATCTCTTCTGATGAAGCTAAGATCTTCTCCACCCAGATTGCGGATTTTTTGGGGTGCGCATTTAGCCCAAATGGTCGCTTTTTCATATATAAATATTCTCTCATAGAGAATAGACAAATCTTCTACCACACAGACATAGTAGATACCAACAAACCGAACGCCATAGTAGCAACACAACACGATCAACAAAATTATAATTATTATAGCTTCAGCCCTGATTCAAAGCTTCTTCTTATGAAAAATGAACAACATGATATAAAAGTTATTCATCTTGCCAACAGCACAACTGTTTTTCAGGTGAAAAATGCTCCGTGTTCTCATTGGTATATAAAGAGCAACGCTTTGACTTTATTTTTTAAACAAAAAATACAAGTTTTTTTGATGCAGAATAAAAACTCTCAACCAACACAACAAAAAATATTTGAAAAAAAAATAGCTCAAATCCCTAGTAGCTGCAATATAAACAGTAGCGCTCTAGCATTGCATTATAAGAATAAAAAATTCTCTATTTTTTCCCTCCATACACAACAAAAATTATTTTCTTCTACTCAATTAAAAAAACAGTGGCAAGGGAAAATAGACAAGTGGTTTACAATCAACAGTTTAAAACTCATAGGGGTATCGCTCGATGACTTTAGCGTTCATATATATAGAACACCATCAAAACGCAATGCCAAACCCTTATTTACACAACAACACCATTCCAGACTTTATAATTGGGCAATAGACAGAAACACTATTGCATTACAATTTGAAAATGGCATCTTTTCAATATTTGAACTACAAAAGGATTCATATAAACAACTTTTCACAGAGACTTTTTTCCAAAAAGTTGTTAATTTTAGCATCAGTCAGGACAAAAAAATTGTTGCTCTTTTATTTGAAAATAATAATATATCAATTTTTGAAAACAACATAAATATAGCACAGATATCATTAACCACAGATAAAATCTTACAATTCAAAATACAAAATGACAAACACCTACTTGCTCAAACTCCTACATCTCAACAAATCATAAAAACAACGACCCGCACGTCAACCCTTAAAACTAAAGTAAAAGCTCAAATTTTAGGATGGAGCATAAAAGAATCCCGCGATATAATAACCCTTTATTTCCCCCACCATATCGGCATTTATGAGCTTAATACTAAAAAAAACCTATTTAATATTCCCCACTTTAAGACTCCTTTTTATAATTGGGATATAAATAAAGATAAAAAATTAATTCGATTTGATTTTATAGATAAACAAGTAAAAATTTTTTTTAAACAAAGCTCAAAGGACACAAAAGAGGTTCTATCAGAGCAACTTTCCCACAAAATCAAGGACTGGAGAATCTCTCAGGATGAAACAAAAGTCCAACTAACGCTTGAAAATAATAATCAAAAAATCTTTACGTTAGACTACAATACTCCCCCAATACAAAATTCTCCTGGACAGCAACCACATTACACCCCGGCCACTCAAGTCCTCACTAAAAAAACACCACCCCCATCAGTCAGACCTCTCCAAGTAGCGCTTAATCATCCTCAAAAACGGATAAAAGCACATACTCAAGCAAACCATTATCAACCACAGCAACAACTGATTATCAACCAACCTCAAGCACAGCAGACTTTTCCACCTCCCATAACAAAGGTAATAAACGATAGGTTTGTGATAACACAAAGCAACATTTCTTACAGGGAACAAGCTATAACTTTTCGAGACAAGAAAAACCAATATCCAACCTATTCAGGTTCATTAGAAAATCAAGTTATTTTGACAAATGTTACTCCCGACAATAGTTGCTGGTATTATATAATGAAGGAAAATCAAAATCATCAAAATACTACACCCAGACATACACTATGCACAACAATGCTACAAGGCTCTAAAGATCAAAATTCCCGTTCTTCTTCCCACTTTACTCTAACCATCCCTATTGATCCCAACACTACCGCCTTATTAGATGATACAAAAAAATATGTCATGATCCAAAATAAAAATAATGCTATTGAAATTTTCAATTTACTTGATAAAAGAAAAAAAAGTTTCCGCTTTAAAGGGAATGCTTTTTGCTCAGCCTTTACGGTTTTCAAAAACCAACAACTTCTCCTGTGGTCCTCTATAAAAAATACAAAAACAACAATCACAGTCTTGGATATGGAAAAAGAAACGTATATTTTTGAAAAACAATTACCCCCAAACTTTACTCCTACTGACGCATTGGCCTCTACCAATAAACAATTTTTGTTACTACGCAGCCAAACAAATGCTGTCAAAATATTTGCTATGGATCAAGCATCCCAAAAATGCATATTTGAGAAACAACTATCTACAAATTATACCCCTGATAACTTCTTAATCTCAGCCAATAAGCAATTTTTAATGTTAGGCCGCCCTACAAAAAACGATGTCAGAATTTTTAACATGGAAACAAAACAACTTCTATTACAACTACAAACCCCCCCGGACCAAGAAATCCCCCTCAGCTTTGATGTATCTGCAGATCAACAATACATTAAAATTGATCATCCAAAAAAAAGTCTTATCTATAAAGCCGAAATAAATCAAGCCCTCTTTTATTTGACAGATGCTCATATAATAAAAAACTGGATCGTAAAAGGTGACCATATATTGCTCCAATATAAAAACACTAACCATGTATGTATTTATAAAAAAAATCAAACTCAATTTTTATGCATCTGGAAAGGAACAATCACTAACGTCATTGCATCATTCATTGTAAAACACAACAAGGACCTCCTACTGCAATATGCAAACCATTCCGTCAAAATACTTAAGTTGTCTCAGCAAAAAAAAGAATATAACTTTTCCCAACTACAAAAACAAATCCTTGATTTTTCCACATCACAAGACAAATATATTTTATTTTCCTTCGATCAAGATTATATAGAAATCTTTGATATACAGACAAGCGGAAACACAGCCAAACCTTTATTTGCAAAAAAGCTGGATTACCATTTAGCACAATGGACCATAAACAATAACCATCTGCTATTAACGCTTACGGATAACACGACCAAACTATTTGATTTAACCAACAATAATGAAATATTTAACAAAAAAGGTATAGGACTCATTCTTAACTTTACGGTAATACCAAACCAATATATAACCTTTAAGCTACAGAACAATACAACCAAACTATTTGACCTTACCACCGGAAACGAACTACTTTCACCAACAACTTCAAATATAACTGGATACGGAAAGGACAAGGGCCATACCCTATTACAAGATGAGACAAATGCCGTTGAAGCGTTTTCACCTAGCGGCACTAAGCTATTTAGAAAACAACTTTCTCAAGCTCCAGCCAAATGGAACATAAGCAATCAAAAAAAACATATAGCATTTGAATCTGAAAATCAGAAAAAAACAATTTTTAATACAGAAAAGCCCGAAAAAAAGCCAATTGTCTTTGAAGGTGCAACCGAGAAAATAAAAAATATTAAAAGAACAGGAAAAAAACGATCCAGACTAGAAATGGAAAAGCAACCAGGCAACACCAAAACCAAAGAAAAAAAACCTAAAAAACGAAAACTGAAAATGTAAAAAATGGAAAAAGATATGAAATATTCAATAAAAATAATTTGTTACATAATCTGCAGCTTTTTACTTCATAACACAACAACTCTATGTATGAAAAAACAAAAATCAAAAACGACGGGACGAAACCAACCGCCACTGCCACAAATAAGTCCAATATTCTCAACGAGCACCCTTGACCAAAAATTTACAAGCATAACAGACTCTCTCGGCCATGCATATGTATACGAAAACATCAATCGAACCACAAGAAACCTCATATATAAAAATACCTCAGGAACAACAATAGCAAATGGATTTTTACCAAATAATAAAACGCTGATATTATTGCAAAGCAACAACAATATACCAAAAGCTAAAAGCGGTCAAGAATACTACTTCTTCCTTTTTGATCTGCACCAAATGAAAGAAATTCTTGCTAAAAAATATGACACGCTTATGCAAAAATATCTTCTGAGCAACTGCGGTCAATATATAGCATTCTTATTTACAAACAAAATGGTTGAGATATTTGATCTCAACAATGGAGAGCGAATAACACAAAAAGAAATACAAGACCCCCCTCTCTCTTTCTCTGTCAGTTATGATAAAAAAATAACCGTTTTTGTATATACAAAAAAAATTATAATCATAGAAAAAGCAAAAACATCTGATAGCATACAGGAAAAAGTATTTCACTCACCGATTCAAACGTGCAACTTTTATTCTCGTAGCAACACATTCTTAATTGTAACATTCAATAAAGCAATACAGGTGCTCAAAAAAGAATCCTCTACTCAACATAATACAGAATATAAGGAGTGGTACAGTAAAAAATATAATAATACCATCAAGCATATCCTGCTATTTCAAGACCAATTTCTGCAGATACTATTTGAAGACAATCATATACATATAATTGACTTACAACAAAAAACTCCCAAACAAATATTTAATAAAAAGATTGATACTACCCAAGCTTCAGTAATATGGCGCATAGTTAAAAATTTTATTATATTTCAAAACCAAGATCGAACATTTAAAATATTCAATAGAACAAACAATCAAGAGCAAACATCTATACATAAAATCACCGATTTTTTAATAGACAAAAACAAGCAATACCTATATGTAAAATGTACCAATAACACATATCATATTCTTGATCTGGAAAATGGACAATTAATACACACGGGAATAGAACATGAACCCATCGACTCTTTTCACATAAATGCCGATAAAACACTAATAGCGCTTACGATTTATAAGAATTATATTAAAGTAATCTACCAACCAAATAACGATCGGACAGAGAAATATAATTTGAAACATTTCGGCACAATAATAGAAACAGACCTGTCCAAAAAGAAAAACTTTTTAATTGTAGAAAATACTAATAAAAAAATTACAATCATACAACTTGTTGGCGAACAAAATAAATTAATCACAAAATCACTACTACGCAAAACATTTAATAAAAACATTAAAAAAAAATACCTAAACAAGCAAGAAAGATTTCTCACAGTAGAACTTGAAAATAATCATATAGAAATATTTGATATGGAAAAACAAAACGCGTGCATTTTCAAGAATAAAATAAATGCCCCGATTAAGGACATACAAGTAAACGAAGAAAAAACATATTCCTTGATAACATTTGCAGATAAAACATTTACCCTGTTTAATATAGCGGAACAAAAAAGCATTCTGAACAATACCATCACACAAGATATTATCTATTGGGAGATACAACCACAACATAATCTTACCCTTATTGGCAAAGACAACTCTATACAAGTTTTTAATCTCAAAGATCAAACATGGCAAACCTTTTTCAATACGTTTGACGATAGCTCTTTAATACAAAGATGGGGAATTAATAGAAAAAATGAGTTCATTCGTATAGATCTAACAAGCCCATCGTCTGTTGCAGAAATAATAACCATATGCAACCTATTGAAAAAAGGAAAACAAGTCTTTCAAAAACAATTTGATCAAAAAGTAGAAAGCTGGCGAATAAGTACAGACAACCGATTTGCTGAATTAGATTTTGCAGATAAAATACGAATATTTGAACTGGAACAAGAAAACAACCCAGAAGTTGCATCATTTGAGAAAAAAGGCTCTCTGATACGAAAAACAGGACACAAGAGAAAGCTAGAAGAAAAAACCCCTAATGAATATGAAAAGAAGAAAAAGAAAAGAAAACTGCATCTGGAGGGCCTATAGCATGCAACATATTAAAAAACTATGCATACTCTTTTCCCTTTATTTTATATTGTGTGGCAACAACATATCAGGTATGCAAAAAGCAGCAATACACTATAGCCCTAAAAAGAACTATCTGCTTCGAGAATATTCTAATGGAACATTTGAGGTCTTCAAACAAGGAAAAAGTATTACATGGAACAATAAACCAAATCAAACCGCATCTATTGAAAAATGGTTTATAAGCCCGTGCGAAAACTTTATTGGAATAGGCTTTAATGATTTACAGATCTTATTTTTAAAATGGAACCAACAAAATGCAAAGATGGAGCAGATCTTTTGCCAACAGTTTTCTACAAAAGTTGCTCATTGGGCAATACAAGAAAATATTGTTGCCTTACATTTTAAAAATGGGGAATTCAAGTTATTTGATATACAAAAAACAAGTAATGCAAGCCCATATTGGACGGCAACAGAAATCTTTAACAAAAAAATTAAAATCAAAGTTATAAATTTCGCTGTTAGCCAAAATAAAACACTGGTAGCCCTGTTGCTCCCAAAAGATAAAATATGTGTGCTTGAAAATAATAACATCATATTAAGCATAACTCAAAAATATACCGAACGTCTTATTATACAAAATGATAAAACAATATGCATACATAGTAGGTGGATTTATAAGTCCCGGAGGGAGGAACGACACATTATATATGATATACAAAAAAAACAAAGAATCTATACAACAAACGATCTTGCTTATCAAATATTAGGTTGGAACCTAAAAACACCCTATTTGCTTATATATCGCAAAAATAATAATATAACCATTTATGATACAATCAATAAAAAGTACCTCTTTTATCACCAATTTGAAATCCCTTTTTACGACTGGGCAATTAGTGATGATAAACAAACGATTCTATTTTTCTTTGCAGATAATACGGTTAAGATATTTCCGCGCCAAACAAAAAAAGAAAGACTTTCTATAGATCTGCCCGATAAAGTAAAAAAATGGAATATGGCCACTGATAAAAAATCGATAACATTTACCTTGGAAAACGGAAAAACTCAGCAAGTACAATTACCGGCCACCTATAACGTTTTTAATGGATACCTCTGTGGCAAAGAGATATCGGTCACCCTCAATCAACAAAATCATCCAACTATAACATTTTGTTTCTTTAGCAATGAAACGGAATATGAACTCAACCAATCATTTGATTCTTGTAATACCAGCTCCATGGGCCTTTTTTATCTCATAACACAACAAGCGCACACAAAAAAAATCACCGCCTGGAAGGCCTCGGGGGAAATACTTTTCAGTAAAACTTTTCATAAAGATGATGCAATTCCTAAAAAAGCCCTTATATCAAATAGATCCACTAAAAACTATATATTAATACAACTTCAAAAACCTCATGGCCAAAAAGAAATACGACTATTTGATATGGACACAAATAAAGAGCTATTTCGAAAAACTAATATCAATGTGGCATCGTTCAACCTAGGCCTTTTTAGACCAACAAATACGTATCTCATAGAAATTGCACCCAAACAGGGCAAAAACATTACCTATGACATCACAGGAAGGCATGTATTATTACAAGATTATTTGAATGATGTTATCGCTATACTCGATGCTCCAAAGCGCATCATTATATATAATAAAAATCAAAGACCATATTTCTATACTTTTGACACTGATGCCACTATATTTCCAATTACTATTACCCCTCACTGTTTTTCTTTTATTCTACAAAGAAACCACACAAAAACACTCGTTGTGTTAGATTTGCAAACTCAAACAGAGTTTTTCAAAGTAATCAACAATTCCCTTCGGCCTAAAGATATTAGTAGCATAAAAATAGACCCTACAAAACAATTTATAACAATAAACAATTATCATGAACTCATCATCTATGACAAAACAACAAAGCAGATACTTTTTCAGAAAAAATATCCTCAATCGATACAATATAGTCATATCTATAACAATCATCTCCTTATTCACCTAGGCAATGATGAAGTAAAGATCCTCAAGTTATGCAAGCGTCAATTGAGCCAAGAAATAGTTAAAACGGTTATTAAAAACTATATTGAAAAGTTTCAAACAACAAACCAATTGATAACACTTAATATAAAAGGCAAATCACCAAGACACTTTGACCTACACACAGGCATTGAAGTTACAACAGGCAACCAACCCCCTCCTGGGCAAGCATCAAGAAAAAAACCTTTTAGGAGGAGGGATAATTCCTCGCAGGCACAAAAAAATAAACTTACTCCAGGACCTCTACTACGCTCTGGAAGAAAACAAAGACAAAAGACGGTTAATAGACAACAGAGGACAGGGAACAAAAGACCTCGCGGAGAGGCTCTATTTACTCCGTTGTCCACCAATAAACAAACCTCTTCATATAGCACATTGCATAACATCAATGCAAACGAGTATGAAAAAAAGAATAAGAAAAGAAAACTATACATGGAGGACCTATAATATGAAACTAAAAAAATTATATATACTCTTTTCCCTTTGGGTTATTCTCTCTGGAAATAAAATCACCGGAATGAACACACCCTATAATCCTAATAACTATCAGCTTATAGACAATCCTGATACAGAAAAAATAACTATTTTTAAAAATCAATTACACGTTAATACACCAAATGAAAACAAACAAGGCAGCACAACAACCAACAAAAAGGTTTTAGTAGTACTTAAAAAACACACCAAAAAGGCACGCGTAATTTTCTGGTTTGTTAGTCCTTGCGAAACACTATTCGGGTTTTCTTTTGATGATGCTTGCACCTATATTGTTGCAAAAACTAACACCAATAAATCCAATAAAAGGCCCTTGCAAATATTGCTGAACCAGAAGAACACAAAAATTGTTAACTGGTCACTAAAAGAAAATATCATAGCCCTCCAATTTCAAGATGGCACCTGCAAATTATTCGAACTACAACCAACTCCCCCCTCTGCAGGCAATCAAACTCAACACTGTCCAAAAGAGATCTTCAGCTACAATATAAAAGGAAATATAACCGACTTTTGCATTAGTGCAAATAAAACCTTAATCGCCATTGTAGCAAACAAAAGCATATATTTTTTTGAAAACAATATCTCTATAGGCACACTCAAACCTAAAACAAAACCAGATCGTCTTATTATACAAAATGATAAAACCGTACTAATTGGAAACAAAGACATCGGCCAAATAATATATGACATACAAAACAAACAAACCATATATTCAACAGATTACCAAAAACTAATTCTCAGTTGGAACAAAAAACCAAGCAACCATTTACTTTTATACTTTCCACACAATAAGACACGAATACTGGAAATAAAAAACAAAATCTACAAAAAACTTTTATCTCAAACATTTAAAAAACCATTTAGCTACTGGCACATCACTCCCAATAAACAATTTATTCTCTTTTTCTTTACCAACAGCAGCCTTCAAATCCATGACCTTAATACAAAAAACATATTTATAATACCTCCTAAGACCTCAAGCCTAACAACATACAATATACAGGGAAATTATCTTATGGCCTACTTTGCAAATAAAGAAGTGACACTTTTTCAAACACAATCAAGTAAGGCAATATTTACCACAAAAATCAAAGACCCCATTGAACGTTGGATGATAAATTCTCAAAATTCTTCAAAGCTGGAGTTTGTACTTTTTTTCTTCAAAAATAAACCGGCAAAGTGTTTTAATATAAAAACAGCAAAAGAGATCAACATAAATAAGAAAAACAAACCGCTACCTATATCAACAAAACAAAACCAAAAATCTGTAAGTAGCAATACTCCATCTAAAAAAGCTCAAAAAACACCAATCTTGCCAACACACAAAGAATCAAGCATCATTGAAAAAAATATAACAGGACAAAAAAGGCCACGAACAGCCCTGGTGGTTGATACCGTGCCAACTTATGATCAGCATACCCCACCTAACGCATTGCACAACAGACATACAAATAACTATGAAAAGAAAAAAAAGAAACGAAAACTACAATTGAAGGATTCAAAATGAAACTATTAAAACAATTAGCGATACTCTTTGTTATTTACCTTGGCATATACGCAAATAACATCTTTGGTATGAGCTGTATTGCAAAACATCACGCCCCCAGCGGAGCGCATATATTACAAGAATATAAAAATGGCACTTATATTATTTGCAGACAAGATAACTCAAGTATTGCGTGGTACCCGGAATGCGCAAAAAAATCAAACGTAAACAAATGGTTTGTGAGTCCCGATGAAACATTTACCGGTATAGCCCTTGATGATGGCACCATAAGATTTTGCTACATCACAAGCTCAAATGAAACATATACCAGGCCATCTTTTTTCACCTTACACCACGGAAAAAAACTTAGCTCATGGACAATAAAAGGACAATATATTGGGTTACAATTTGAGGATGGACAATTTAAACTTCTAGATGTAAAAAATAAAAAAGGATTAATAACAGGAAACCTCAATGACAAAATAACCAACTTTAGTATAAGTGAAAACAAAAAGCATATCGCCCTACTATTTGAAAAAGACAACGCTTTAATCCTATATGCAAATAACACAGCTACACCTTTTAAACGATTTACCTCAAAACCCTCAAATATAATTATACGCAATGATAACACTCTACTTGTACAATTTGACACCGCAATAGTGATCTTCGACACAAGCAACAAAAAAAGAATATGTAGCATGAGGACAAGGACACCTGCTTTCAGTTGGAGCATATTGCAAAAAAATTTCATTCTTATTTATTTTTCAGACAGTACAATAAAAGTTTATCATACTCCAACCAAAAAGACATTGCTCATTCAAAAATTTGAAACTCCTTTTTACCGCTGGGATATCGACATATCTGGGCAATACGCCATATTTTGCTTTATAGATAAAACAGTAAAAATGTTTAACCTACAAACAAAAGAAGAGATCTTGTCGACACAACCGTTAGCCTCAACCGTACACGCATGGAAAATATTACAAGATAAAAAGACGGTACAACTAACCCTTGACAACAAACAGCAACAACAGTTTATCATGCGCCAACAAACCCAAACAACATCAACGACACACCCAAATAGTATGTCACAACAAAATTTGACCATCCACCAACGCCCACAAGCAACACCAATGCCCCCTGCCCCCACGACGAGACCCCAACAAAATGTGTATATCAACAATCTAAACCTATCACAATTCAATATTGCCTATCTTCAATACCTCTTTCCAGAAATACCAGCCCATTACCTTGCTATCTTATTCCCACCATCTAACATGCAGCAGCTGCAACCCCCTCAACAACAACCAAGACCAAGGGCTCAAATTGTTTCACCGGAGGAATTTACCTCTCCGCAAAAATATCGCGAAGTATATAATAAAAAAATTAATAATCAAGGACTCACGGCCACGATTCATCTTGACCCACAAGACCATCCTACCGTAAGTTTGTTTTTTACAAGTGATAACAAAACAGTGTTAAGTCAATCCATTTCTCAGCAGTATCATTCCTGCTTCATAACCGGACAAACACTTAACGTCATCACGCAAAATGCCAACAAAAGGACTATCAGAGCATGGACACTCTCAGGCGAAGAGATATTTAATGGTACATTTGATATAAATAGCACAACACCCCAGGCCGCCTTTCACCCTATAAAAAGGTGCTTCGCTAATGATAAATTTGCAATGGTACAATGCCTCAATAAAGATGGAAAAGCAGAAATAAGAATATTTGATACATCACAAAAAAACAAAGAAATATTCCATCAGATTATCACACAACCAATTATAGCTTTTGATGTATATCCAGCCAAAGATCCCATGGACAACACAGCCATTTACGTAAAACTTTATCTACAAGACAGGTCTAAAATCATATTTGATACAAGGACCAAAAGCACTGTCAGACTTTTGTTTAACACCCCAACTTCATACGCTCTACTCTCCCTTGATGACACTGGAAAATTAATTATATATAACCAGCAAAAACCGCAACGCATATATAAAATAACCAACCCCATTAGCCATTATAAAATAATTCCAGGCAAGTCTTGCTTTTATATTATCACCAATGAGCCAACACAAAAAAGTGTCATTATATGGGACATAAATACACAGGAAATAATTTTTAAAGAAACATGGCAATATAATGACTCTATCCCTCAAAGCGTTTTTATGGATTCCAATAAAAACATTATAGGAATTACTCTTACTAAAGAAAAAATCAAAGAAATCAAAGTATACAAAACAAAAACAAAAGAGCTTATATTTCAAAAACAATACACTCAAAACATACTATACAGCGATATCGTTAATAATTATCTCATCATCCAGTTTGAAGATAAAACAATGAAACTTTTTTCTTTAGCCGGCACAAATAACATATATCAGGAATTATTACATGAGCCCATTCCAGATCAAATTGAAAGTTGCCTGATAGAATCAAACGCCCTATCATTTACATTAAAAAATAAAACATTTAAGAATTTTAAATTAAAACATGCCTATACCGAAAAGAAAAAACAAAAATCAACTAGCCCTATTATTGGACAAAAAAGAAATCGAAACTCTACACTTACAAATATAGAAATAACCCCTAATGAATACGAAAAAAAGAAAAAAAAGCGAAAGATACGCCTGGAGGATTAAAGTGAAATATATTAAAAAACTATGCATGCTCTTTATTTTCTATTCAATTTTGCATACAAGCAATACATTAAGCATGCAAGTACCAAAAAAACACTGTAGCCCCGAAGACAAATATGTCCTAGACGAATATCGTGAAAACATCTCAATTTCCACTAAAAAGAACATGCTATTTTGGATAAAAAAACCCAATAAAACTGCAAATGTTCTCAACTGGATGTTGACCCCCAGTGAAACCATCGCTGGAATAGCTTTTGATACGTTTCATATATTATTTTGTAAAAAAACAGAAACAAACCTAAGACGGAACCACTTTTTACTTAATCAGCAATTTGATAAAAAACTTGTTGATTGGGCTATAACTAGAAATGCTATAGCCTTACAGTTTGAAGGCGGAGAGTTCAAGCTGTTCACCATACAAAAGAAAGATGATACGTATCATACATCAGAAATATTTACATATACCTTTGATCAAAAAATTATCAACTTTTGTTTCAGCGAAAACAAAAAACTTGTTGCTATCACATTGGAAGACAATACAACACATATATTTGAAAATAATAGGCGCCTCCCCTCTTTTCTTACACGTCATACATCAAGGCCTAAGCGACTTATAATCCGCAATGATAAAACAATACTCATCCATTATGAGAACAACTATCAAATAATCTATGACATACAAAGTCAAAAACCGATATATATGACACCCCCTCACAAAAAAGCAGAAGATTACACCCCCATTTTAGCGTGGGATATAAAGGAAAATTACTTACTTTTATATTATTCACATAACGTTATACGGATTGTCGATATAAACGAAAAAGCATCTCTTATCTCTTGCCGATTAAGAAATCTATTTTGTGCATGGGGTATAAGTAAAGGCAAACAATATGTTACATTTTTAACAAAGGAAAGAGCTACGGTAATACATATCCCTACCCAAACAAACATATCATCTCAAATACAAAAAGCCAAACTGTCTCCGAACAAGCAAAGCATACAGATAACTATTAACAACAAAACCGTCTCATTTGATATAGGAAATACTATAATAAAAAAACAACATGAACGAACGCAACAATTAGCAGCAACAAAACAAGCGCAAATACGTCAAGAAAAAGCAATACAAATGCGGCACATCATGCAAGCTTATCGAGAGAACAAAGGCATGCAAAATCACAAACCCCAAATTACCCCGCCAACACCGAAACTCCAATCTAAACAACCTCAACAAACAATAGAAGAAAAAGAGGTATATAAAAAAACAATCCAGCCCGCCTATGAAAATCCCTTCACTGTTACGGTTACCATCGACAATCAAGGATACCCAACTATTACATTCTTTCGTAGAAACGGCCTCAAAAAATTATTCCGTAAAAAATATGAAGAAACATATATTACATGTTATTCCACTAAAAGTAATTGTTACCTTATAACACAAAAGGCAAACACTAAAATGTTAACTATGTGGGATTTTTATGGAAATGAAATTTTTAAAAAAATAAGTGCAACAATCGAACATGCTGTAATGAATGGCTCTTCCATACTAACACAACACAAAAAACCAAATGGTATAAAAGAAATAAGAGTATTTAACGGAATAAAATTAGCTAACCCAATCAGATACATTAATACAATGGAAATATTCCGCACAACAATAACAGGCTCTGTTTCAGAATTTTCGGTGCGCTCATCTATAGACAACACTACCCATTATACAACACTTTACTTTCAAGACAATACAAAAAAAATATATAATGTAAAAACCAAGAAGGAACTATGGGGAACCTTTCTTTCTAAAAAATGCAATAATACAGTTAAAGGCACATGGGACAAGGAAGGAAACCTTTTTATTCATGGGGACAACCAAACTCAAAAAAGCTCCAAGCATAACATTACCAATCTCCCTATACATCACTGCGATATGACTGACAATAATAAATTCTTCTATCTGATTACCCACAAACCAAAACAAGAACTACACATATGGGACATACAAAAACGAAAAGCATTTTGCACCCTAGAGTGCCCCAATGGCACCTCACCCCAAAAAGTTTGGGTCGATCATAGCCAAAACTTTGTAACAATATATCTCATAGACACAAACGATAACCGTACATGCCATGTATATAACACAAAAACAAAGCAGATTGTTTTTTCCCAAAAAAATCTTCCCTATAAGATATACTTTAGCTGCATAAAAGACAACTATATAGCCTTTCAATATAAAATAAACAAAATAAATAAAATAAAAATTTTTGACATACACCAAAAGAAAGAGATTTTTAACATGGAAGAAAGGGAATCTATCTATAATAATACAATAAAGACATTTATCCTTGCTGCAAACAAAAAATATATATGTATACACATTGGAGATAATGTATCTATATATAGTATAAAAACAAAAAAGCAACTATGTAAAAGGAAAATGATAACCTCTCCTTGCCTCTTTGCAGTATCCACAGATGAAAAATTCTTTAGACTTGATTTTGAAAATAATTTTAAAATATATAATAAGTCTAATTCCCTATTTCATTACAAAAAAGAAAAAAAAATAATCAATTGGCTTGTTAAAGGAAAACATTTATTGGTTCATTTTGCAAATCACAAAGGAATAATATTAAAAAGAAAACCAAGAGTTTATAGTGAAGTATTATTCAACACCACTATTACTGATGACATTATAAATTGGCACATCGACGAAACAAGTATAATATTTATTTTAAAGAATAAACCCCCAAGGATATTTAGTCGATCAACCGGCAAAGAAATCGCACCACCAAATTATAACCGAACAACGACAAAACTTCCAACAATCGTAAGCACAAAAAATCAAGGGGTCAAAGAGTTAATACAGAAAGAAAAAACTAATGTTGCAAAACGTAAGGGCTTATTTGAATCTAACATCAAACAACAAAAAACAAAAACGGTATTTACTGGAAATAGAACCGGAAAAAAGAGAAAGCGCTCTCAAGATGCAGATACTATACCCGATGAAAGTGTAAAAAAGAAAAAGAAAAGAAAGTTAACCATTTAATTTTTATTGGAGAACATATAAAATGAAAAATATAAAAAAAATAATATATTTATTTTTACTCGCAGTCGCAGGCAGCACGCTATCATGCTCAGGCATGAATCAATTGCAAAAAACAAATACATATATGCAAACAAGCCCAAATGGGTACTACAAAACAAGTACTAAAAAAAACTACGACTCAAGCCAAAAAACATATAGCATAACTATATATGCTGCAACTAATGAACCAATTTTTGAGGACTCGGTACCTGCTCTTTCAGGGTACGTATTTAGCCCTGATAGCAATATCTTTATCTACTGGGGAGCAAAAACACAAATAATGCATACCTGTGATATAGTAAACCTAAATACACGGCAACAAAGAACTGTAATACAAAAAACCATTAACACAAAATACAGCTTTAGCAAAGATAACAATTTTCTACTCTTACAAGATCTAGATAATACCATACGAATTATTGAGCTAAAAAATTTTCAAACCATCTTTAAATTAAAAAATGCCAATCACTTTTCAAATTGGTGCATTAGCCCTTCAGGCACACATCTTTTATTGTTTTTTGCAGAAAACAAGGTAAAAGCCTTTTATATTTCTTGCGATGAAAAAAATAGAAAAAAAACACCAATGTTTACCACCCGATTAATTAAAATGCCAATCTCATGCCGTATTCATCATGAAAGATATCTTATCCTCTCTTATGAAAAAAACAACATTCAAGTTTTTGATATGGAAGAAAAAAAAGATCTTTACAGAAAATCATTTGATAGCAATATCAATAAATTGATGATATCACCGGATGGCAAATATTTATTTTTATCTTTTGATAATTTATATATAAAAATATGCGATTTAACAAAAAAACATTCAAGCGACGAATTAGCATACCTATTAGACCGTCAGTATAATCAAAACATTAAAAAAGGAACCATAAAAGAAAATATCGCTATTATCCAACATAAAGATAATACCATCACTTTATTTGACCTAAAAAACAAAAAAGATCTTTTGTTCAAGACATTTAATTGCCCTGTATCAACCTTTAGCATAAGCCAAAATAAACAATTAACAGGTGTTGCTCTCACAAATGGCTCTATCATAATTTTTAATGGTAAAGAAGAAATTTTCAATCAATCATTCGAAAAAGCACCTACAAGGCTTATCTTAAATGATAATCTAACAATTCTTATACAATTCACAACCTTTGAAAATACCATACAAGAAATATATGATATTAAAAAAAAGAAAAAAATATGTTGGATGCTTAGCGATAATAAAATAGTAGCCTTTAATAAAAAAAATAATATTCTTCTCGCCTATTTTGAAGATAAAAAAGTAGCTATATTCGACAACGATACAAAACAAACATTGTTTTCTTATACACTTGAAATGCCTTTTTATTATTGGAATATAACTCCAGACAAATCTCTACTGACCTTTTACTTTATAGACAACACAGCAAAAATTATTGATTTAACAGGCAATCAGCCCTTAGAAATATTATCAACAGAACCACTTGAAGAGCTCATTGATTCTGTTGCAATCTCTCATGATCAACAAACTGCTACGTTTGTCCTTGTAAATAAAAAACAAAAATCTTTTCATCTACAAAAAAAAGCAAATAGCGCTCCTTCTCCGACCCAAGAACATGAAAATGAAATTATCAGAAAAAAAGTAAATGATACCTATCTTATAATTGTCACCCGGACTCACCATCAAAGCACCCCTATAAAGGTAATCGATATAAAAAAGGATAAAGAGGTTTTCAAGTTAGCTTTTTCTGCTGGTACCATCACCTCATGTGACATAACCCCTGATAATAAGTTTGTCTATTTCACCTCCGAACAATTCGGTATAACCGACCTTAGATTATTTGATTTACAAAGTGGCACCCTTATTTTTTATATAGAAAATATAACAAGCAAAGAGAACACCGTTTTTGTAGATCCTACCCAAAAGTACTTCAGGGTAGATCAATCCTCTGGAGAAACAACCATTTTTAAAATAGTAACAAAAAAAAGAAAGTATTTGACAAAAAAAATACTCTCACAACATTTTGATAAAAAAATTACAAAATGGGAAGTAGACGAGAGAAAAAACAATATCAACTTATATACCGGTAAAAAGCGAAACTCATTTGCTATCCCAACATCAAAAGCTATAATTGAGAAGCATAAAGAAAAAAATATCAAATCAAGCAATCTTCTTGATGATTTCCAAGAAAAGGATACAGATGGGGATTATCAAAGCTCTGACCAAGCAAACTCCGATAGCGATGCAGATGATGACACTATCGCAATAAGACTAATAAAAAGAAAAAGAAACCATGAAGAAGATTCAATAGCAATAAGACTAAGAAAAAGAAAAAAACGAAAAATAAAAATATAATATAAAAAAACAAGAAGAGCCCATCTGGGCTCTTTCTATGTAGTTCAATAAATAGGAAATTTTAAACACAATTGCTTTGCTTTTTCCCGAATTTTTTCCAAAAACAACTCATCTTCGTGATGCATAATAACATCATCAACAAGCTGAACAATCTCTTGCATCTGCTCCTCCTTCATGCCACGCGTTGTAATCGCCGGCGTTCCAATTCTTATTCCACTGGTAATCCATGGCTTTGCAGGGTCAAAAGGAATACAACTTCTACTGGTAGTTATTCCAGCTTTTTCAAGAACCACTTCTGCTTTCCTTCCAGAAATATTTTTAGATCTAAGATCAACCACAAACATATGATTATCTGTCCCGCCGGTCACGATCCTGTAACCGAGATCTTGCATCGCCCTGGCAAACGTTTGTGCATTTTTTATTACCTGTTTTTGATATTCGACAAAAGAAGGATGCATCGCCTCCAAAAATGCAACCGCCTTAGCTGCTACTACATGCATCAGAGGGCCGCCCTGGATTCCTGGCATCACTCCACGATCAATTTTTTCTCCATACTGCTGTTTACTCAAAATAAATGCACCGCGAGGTCCGCGTAATGTTTTATGGGTTGTACTCGTCACAAAATCTGCATATGCCACGGGATCTGGATGCAGTTTTGCCGCAACCAACCCTGCAATGTGTGCAATATCCGCCAATAAAAACGCTCCCACTGATTGTGCAATGTCAGCAAACCGCTTAAAATCAATCTGGCGAGAATACGCGGTTGCACCTGCCACAATTATCTTTGGCTTGTGCTGCCTTGCTAATCGCTCTACTTGATCATAATCAATAAGCTCCGTTTCAGGATTCACCTTGTATTGTACCGAATTAAAAAATGTACCAGAAAAATTCACCCCATGCCCATGGGTTAAATGACCCCCTTCTGCCAAGCCCATTCCCATGATTGTGTCACCCGGCTCAAGCATCGCAAAATAAACAGCCATATTTGCTTGAGAACCAGCATGAGGTTGGACATTAGCACAATCAGCTCCAAACAAACGCTTGCAACGATCTATGGCTATTTCTTCTGCTTCATCTACATACCGACACCCAGCATAATACCGCTTACCAGGAGAGCCTTCAGCATACTTATTGGTCAGCGGAGACCCGGTGGCTTGCGATATAGCCCGGCTCACATAATTTTCTGACGCAATAAGATCAATCTCTGCCTCTTGTCGCTGTTCTTCCTTTTTTATAACTGAAAAGATCTCTGGATCACTTTTTTTTAAAAATTCCATAGTATTTACTCCCAAATAATTAAAATTCATCACTAGGCAGTTTAGTTGTAAAAATCAACATTTTCAATATCCTAAGAGATATGGATCTATTACCTAAAAAAACAAAGGGGAAATTACATGAGCCTTGAACCAGAATATAAAAAAAAAATAGTAGGAATACTAACCGTTTTATTTCCAAAAGCTAAAATATATCTCTTTGGCTCACGAGCAAGAGGAAATCACGGGCAAAAAGCCGACATAGACATAGCAATAGATGAAAAAAAAGAAATAGTACCAGGAAGAATCGGTGAAGCATCGGATATGTTTGCAGAAAGCAATATACCATACAAAATTGATATAATTGATTTATATACGGCATCTGACATAATGAGAGAATTAATCTTTAAAGAAGGCATTCTATGGAAATCTTAAAATTAAAAAAAGGCTCATTACAAAAAGCTCTAAATCAACTAAAATCTTCGTTAGACGATTATAAAAAAGAAGAATACGCAAAGATTTACGATAAACTTAGGGACTCAGTTATACAAAGATTTGAATTTTGTTATGATACCTTATGGAAATTTCTAAAAATATATCTTGAACAAACAAAGCATATATCAATAAATCCTCCAACTCCAAGACGAACATTCCGAGGATGCCTTGAGCACAATTTAATATCAGAAAAAGAACTAAGCATACTCATCAATATGGCCGCGGACAGAAATGCTGCATCGCACACATACAACGAAAGATTAGCAGAACATATAAGTGCGCGAATACCTGCTTATTATGAAACAACAAAACAAATTTTGGCAAACTTATCCAAATAAGCCCCCCAAGCCCTAATCAGTTGTAAAAATCAACATTTTCAATATCCTAAGAGATATGGATCTGTTTTGTGTATAGAGAATCAAAAGGAATAAGATGAGTTACGATTTTAACGGAATAGAAAAAAAGTGGCAAAAACAATGGGAAGAAAACCCTCCTGCAGAACCAACTCAAGATTATAGCAAAAAAAAATATTACTGCCTTGACATGTTCCCATATCCTTCTGGTTCTGGTATCCATATGGGACACTGGCGCGCCTATGTTCTGGCAGATATTTATGCACGAATTAAATGGCTTGAAGGTTACAACGTTCTACACCCAATGGGCTGGGATGCCTTTGGACTTCCAGCAGAAAACTATGCAATCAAAATGGGCGTTCATCCTAAAACAAGTACGGCACAGAATGTTGCAAACTTCAAACGCCAACTCAAGCAAATTGCCGCAATCCATGATTGGAGCAGAGAAGTAGATACCACAGATCCAAATTATTATAAATGGACCCAATGGATTTTTATACAAATGTTCAAGGCTGGCCTAGCATACCAAGAAGAAACACCAATTAACTGGTGTCCATCATGCCTCACTGGTTTAGCAAATGAAGAAGTTGTCAATGGCGGCTGTGAGCGATGCGGAACACAAGTTACTAAGAAAAAAATTACACAATGGATATTAAAAATTACAAAATATGCACAAAAACTTTTAGACGATTTGGATAAACTACAGTGGCCTGAAAAAATAAAACAGATGCAGCGCAACTGGATTGGAAGAAGTGAAGGTGCAGAAATAAAATTCAAAACAAACGATAAAGATGGGAACGAAATAACCCTTCCGGTTTATACCACTAGACCTGACACTATTTTTGGAGCAACTTTCATGGTAATGGCGCCCGATCATGACATTGTTAACAAAATTGTTCCAACAGCATATGAAAATGATGTAAAAGAATATCAGGCAAAAGTTATGAGCATGTCTGCTATCGAAAGAATGGCAGAACAAAAAGATAAAACAGGAGTTTTCTCTGGCGCTTACGCAATTAACCCTGCAACCAAAAAGGAAATTCCTATTTATTTGGCCAGCTATGTATTAAAAGATTATGGAAGCGGTGTTGTTATGGCAGTACCTGGCCATGACCCTCGAGACTTTGATTTTGCAACTAAATTTGACCTACCTATTGTGCAAGTTATTGAATCTCCTGATGCGCTGCTAAATAAACAAGGAAAATTAACAGCAGCGTATGAAGGCAATGGCATTATAATCAACAGTGGATTTTTAGATGGCATCCAGGCAAACCCTAATGCAGTTGAAAAATCAATAAAATTCTTTGAAAAAGAAGGTGTTGGCAAGAAAAAAGTTAACTATAAACTCAGAGACTGGGTCTTCTCCCGACAACGTTATTGGGGAGAACCTATACCTCTGATTCATTGTGAAACCTGCGGCATTGTTCCTGTAGATGAAGTTCAGCTTCCAGTTGAGCTGCCTGATGTTGAAAAATATCAACCTACAGGAACAGGCGAATCTCCTTTAGCAGGAATAGATAAATGGGTAAATACAACCTGCCCAACCTGTGGCGGACCTGCAAAAAGAGAAACAAACACAATGCCACAATGGGCAGGATCTTGTTGGTACTTCCTCAGATACCCCAACCCAAATCTTGATGACAAACCATTTGATGAAAAAGACATGAAGTACTGGCTCCCTGTTGATCTATATGTTGGAGGCATAGAACATGCCATCTTGCATTTATTGTATGCGCGCTTCTATGTAAAAGTCTTGCACGATCTTGGATACTTACCGTTTGATGAGCCATTCACTCAACTTTTCAACCAGGGTATGGTCCTTAAATTGTCAGAAAAATCGGGGCTTATTGAAAAAATGTCTAAATCAAAAGGAAACGTGGTTAATCCAGATGACATGATTGGTACCTATGGTGCGGATGTCTTGAGAATGTACACCATGTTCATGGGGCCACCGGAACAAGATTGCGAATGGCAAGACAAAGGTCTTGATGGCATTAAGCGATTTACCAATAAATTTTACACCTTCTTTTCCAACAAAGAAAACATTGTCCCTGATGATAAAGAAACCATGGAAGCAAAAAAACGGGTTAACATCTTTATCAGAGACTTTCAGGATCGACTCGCACACTTTAAACCAAATACCGCGATCTCTGCAACCATGGAATTAATAAATGATACAAATACTAAAAAATTAAAATTTAGCAAATCAAGCATAGAAAAAATCTTAACCTCCCTCTCTGTCTTAGCACCACACATGACCAGCGAACTACTTGAAAAAATATGCGACAAAGATCTTGCTGATTGTACCTGGCCAACCTTTGACCCAGAACTTACCAAAGAAGATGAAATCACCATTGTGATACAAGTTAACGGTAAAGTTCGCGCAAATATAAAAGGGAAAAAGGGCTCGGAACAACAAGCGATAGAGCCAGATGCTACAAAGGCCGTAGAAAAATGGCTTGCAGACAAGAAAATAGTAAAGATTATTTTCGTAAAAGATAGATTAGTAAATTTTGTTGTTAAGTAAAAATAATGAAATAATAAAAGACGGTGACGCCGTCTTTTATTATTTTAAATGGTAAAACTCAATTTTTACACAAAACTCACCTATAACAAGCCAGGAGAAAATTATGTTAATTATTTATCTTCTTATTATCATTTTGGTCTCATTCATTCTTTATTTTGCAAAATATTACCGCTACAGGACAAGACAAGTAACAACAACTCGTTACCTTTCCGAAATAGAAACCCTGCTTGAAAAAGGAGTTGACCCTAATACCAAAGATAAACAAGGGGTTTCTCTGCTCATGATGGCTGCGGACGCAGGTGATATAAAAGCTGCAAAATTATTACTGGAGTATGGAGCCGATATCGAAAGCCCAGATAATTATGGATATACTCCAATTATCTTTGCAACACAAAAAAATAAAACCAATATGGTAAAACTGTTGCTTGAGCATGGCGCAAACCCAAATATTGAAACAAAAAAAGGAGGTACCGCCCTCCTTTTTGCCTGCTTTGCCCAAAACCGTGATATTGCAAATCTTTTACTTGGAAAAGGTGCTAACCCAAACGTTAAAGATATAACCGGAAGGCATTGCCTATTCACCACCCATGAGATACCTATTGTGGAAAAATTACTCAAACATGGGGTCGAGGTCAATGTACAGGACGACAAAGGAGTCACCCCCCTTATTTTAGCCGCATATGAAGACAAGCCCAAACTGGTAGAACTTCTACTTGCCAACCAGGCAAATACAAACCAGCAAGACATTGATGGTCGCTCTCCACTTATGGTAGCAGCGCATAAAGATTGCTTACTTATAGTTCGACTTCTTCTACAACATTCTCCTGATATCAACGCACAAGATAATCTGGGCCTCACCGCCCTCATGCATGCAATATTTAAAAACAATCTTGAAATGGCAAAATTACTTCTTGCAGCTGGCTCAAATAAAGAACTCACAGATAGAGACGGAAGAACCCTCCTGGACTATGCAAAGGAAACAAAAAACCCAGAAATGATTGAACTTATTGAGCAATATACAGAATAATTAAGGATTTACAAATATAAAAATAACGCCAAAAATAAAGGCTTTTGACGTTCTTATATAACTTGGTTACCCTTTAGATAAACCATTAAACCCCATACATTTAAAGGGAGTTTTTATATGAATGTACATAAAAAAGTTTTATTAGGAATAATGGTATCTTTTTGCATCCAAGCAGGAATAGTTTTTCCTCGTAACAGTACAACTTCAAAAATCAACCAAAAATTACTAACTACCATAGGAACAAAAAAACCTGTCTATATCAATACTAAAAAAATAAAGCAACTAATACAAGATGGTGCAGATATAAATTGCCAAGATAAAGATGGTTTCACCCCATTAAATCGAACAGTTTTTGAATTACTTGATTATTACAACAAACTCAGCAAGCCTCCTCGTGATGATCTCCTTTGTGATCACACACATAATGATCCATATGTTTCTCATTTTACACAAAACTCTTTTTTAAGAAAAAATGTATACCCTACAATATATGCCCAATATAAAGAAGCAATAAAGATACTCTTGCAACATGCAGCCGATCCAAACATTCCAAATAATCAAGGCGAAACACCATTTTTAATCGCCACTAAGTTACATAGTAATACAATCCATATGTTTCTGTATCGCAATCCAGACATACGATATATACTTTTAGACTACAAAGCAAACCCCTTGAAAGCTGATAATAATGAAATAACTCCACTTATAATCGAATCAACAAAGCCTTACAATAGCTCCTTTTTGCAAATACTTTGTGATAAAGGCGCGAATCCAAACAAACAAGACACTTTAGGAAGAACTGCCTTGGTGCATGCTGCACAACAAGATAATCATTACGCAATACAAACACTTTTAAAAAATAACGCCAATCCAAATATACAAGATTGCAACAGAGATACTGCACTCATGCACGCAGCCGCTTGGTATAATTATGCAACCATCTGGCTTGAAATGATACCACCTCAACCAGGAGGGGAAGTAAAAATTGAAGGCAAATCACTCAAAATATTACTTGAATGGGGAGCAAGCCCAAACATACAAAACAATGAAGGGGAAACAGCCCTTATGTATGCTGCAAGTAGAAATAATAGAAACTCTATTAAAACACTTATTAAATGGGGAGCAGATGTGATGATCAAAGACTACCAAGACAAAACAGCCATTGATTATACAAGTGATCCAGAAATAATAAAACTCTTACAAAAATATGGTATAACAAAGCAATAAATATTTATTAACCAATAAATCCCTGGGGGGAAACATGTTTACAATAAAAAAAATTATATTCGCAGCAACGTTGTTATCACTCACTCTCACAATGACACCCGCAAAAGATGACAACAAAACTCAAAGCCCAATACCTCAAGAGCTTCAGTTTGCTTTAATGAAAAACAATGTGAATACATTAAAAGCGCTTATAAAAAAAGGTGTACAGATACCAAATGAAGCTCTCCTTGGAGCACTATATGGCTTTGTAGCAGGAAATGGCCAGGTTGAAATAAACATCCTACTGAACAATAAGAAACCTGACTCAAACAAGATTATATCGTCAATATGCAATCAAATTGACAATACTAAACAAATCATCCATGTTTTGCTTAAAGCTGGTTCTAATCCTAATTTTCAAGTAAATCTTGATATGCCTATAGGAAAATTTGAAGGAAGCTTACTATCATTTGTCAATAAGATGAAAGATATAATAACACAAATGGCATATCCTGACATTATTAAAGCAATAGAAGAAAAAAAAGGGAAAAAAATAGATAAACAAATAGTTGAAGCATCAAGAAAAAAAGTAGAAGCAAAGTTTAATGAAATAGCTATATTGCTTAAAGAATATGGTGCTACAGTTTAAGAGTTGCAATAACATCAAAAAACTCTACAATTAGCGTTGTTAGAAAAAGATTTTACACCAAACACAAATAAGCCATAGGAGAATTAATGGTATCATTAAGAAAAGCATCCTTGCTAGCAATTTCATCACTTTCAATCACATTAACAACACAACCTAAATTTACAGATTACTTACCATTTAGCCTGTTCAAAAGTAAGAAGATAGAAATAAATCAAGGGCAACAACTCCTTGATGCAGTAAGAACAAATGAGCCAGAAGAAAAAATAATGGCATTAATTGAAGATGGTGCAGACATAAACTATCAAGATAAAAATGGCGCGACTGCATTGATGGTATCAACCTTATCTGGCAATCTTGAGCTTACCAAAACATTACTTGATAAAAGCGCAGATCCAAACTTACAAGGTAAAATCGTTGGATTATCACCAATCATTTTAGCCGTTCACAATAACAATGATGTACCAATGGCACAATTACTTTTAGAGAAAAATGCCAATCCAAACCTCAAAACATATATTGGATTCACCGCCCTTATGTACGCAGTGTTGAATGGTAATACCCAAATGGTAGATCTCCTTATTTCAAAAGGAGCTAATGTAAATGATCAGGAATTCATCGCTGGATTAACATCACTTATCATCGCGATAGCAAATAAAAACACAGAGCTAACCGACATCTTACTTGCAAACGGTGCAGATGTTAAGATTAAAGATAAGTCAGGACAAAATGCCATTAATTATGCAAAAGAAACAAAAGCAAAAGAAATTATTGATTTGGTTGTTCCTGAAGGGTATGTAGAACCACAAGAAGCAGAAACAATAGACTCAACAGAACAATAACAACTTATTTTTTAAATGTAAGTTTATAGAAAGACGGCTTGGTGCCGTCTTTCTATCATAAGGGAAAAAATCTATGAACAAATATAAAAAGCTATTTGTAGCCACACTTACAACCATAACCATGCTTACACCATACTGTTTTTCTGAAACCAACAAAAAAAAAGCATATAAACCCAATCGTGAAAAACTTGTAGCAAAGTTGCTCAAAAATAGATTTGAAATGAGACTACCTAACGGAAAGCGTAACTTAGTTACCACCCTTATGTGTGCAACAATGATTAATAACATCAAGATGGCTAAATTATTACTACAACTTGAAGCAAACCCAAACGAGCAAGATTATTATGGGCAAACCGCATTGATGTACTCCGTTGATCATACTATGACAAAATTACTTTTGAATTATGATGCTGACCCAAATATTACATGTGAAAATGGAAATACCCCATTAATTATAGCTATTTCAGAAAAAAATATTAAATCTATCAAGTTACTGCTCAGACATGGTGCAAACCCATATTTAAAAAATAATAATGGATTACATGCATTTGATATTACAAGGCAATTACCGGATGATATGTATGTAAAAGATACAATCTTTAATCTTTTGGATAAATATAGCCAATAATAGATGTGTATCAAAATACAAACTAAAACCTCCCGCTCATCACTTTCGCGCCCCACAAAACGCTTGTTTTCTAATACTACTTCCTCAACCTGTTTTCTGGTTAGCCTATTTCCCTCAATCTTTGTCGAGTAGTGAATAGCACTTATTCTAGCGCTTTCGACTAATTTTTTAAGCAAATAGGGCGTTATTGGCAAGTCACCAACCATCTGCTTAGCAGCTTCAATGCGCATAAGACATGTCGCAATAGAAGGAGTTATTTTAAAATTTGGCTTAAACATAAACTATTTCTCTTTTCATTTATTGGCAATGTAATGGCAACATCTACACTTTTAATGTTGCCATTACATTGCCAATAAATCAAGGGTGTACTGAAAAGCACCTTCAACTCTTGATAAATCACAAAAACCCTTGCTCCCATAATATGGGTATCATACAATAAACTATCTTTATAAAAACCAAATAAGGAAATACTATGCCAAAAATCACATTTCTTGGAACACGTGGAAATATTGAAGCAAAAACAAAGCGCCATAATAACCACTCTATTTTGCTAATCGAGTATAAAAAAACAAAAATACTTATAGACTGGGGGCTTGATTGGTTAAAAAAAAGGAAAAAATTAGATGCCATAAGGCCCCATGCAATCTTCATCACCCATGCCCACCCTGATCACGCAGAAGGCTTAAAACATGGAGCACCGTATCCGGTATATGCTACTACCGATAGTTGGAAAACAATGAAGAAATACCCAATTGATGAAAAAATTACCATCAAAAAAAATCAAAAGATCACCATTGGCAGTATCGACATCCAAGCATTCCCCATTGTACATTCAATAATCTCCCCTGCTGTTGGTTATAAAATAACCATGGGCAAACATATTATTTTTTATGTATCAGATCTTATTACAATCATTGATGAAAAAAAGGCTCTGGCTGGCGTACAAATATATATTGGTGACGGTGCATCACTCACACAGCCAATCATCAGATATCGGGATGGCATTCCAATGGGACACACTACCATAAAAAACCAAATCATATGGTGCGCACAAGAAAAAGTACCTATGGCAATCTTTACCCATTGCGGCTCGCAAATAGTCAAGGGGGATGGCAGAACCTTGGGTGCGCAAATCAGAGAGTTAGGAAAAAAATATGGAATAAACGCTAAACTCGCATACGATGGTATGTGTATTGAATTGTAAGCCTTACCCCAAGGCTTTGAGCAACTTCAAATAATCTTTTTGGCTATCGTAAACCATACAGGAAATAAAATTAACAAAGGGCGTATGATCTCCGGTTTCCACAAGCGATTCTCTTAGGGCGCTTATGTAATCATCCCGTACAGTAGGGGGAATAACCGTAACAACATAGCCATTTTGGACTAACGCCAAGTTCATTAAAAGTCTTGCAGTCTGCCCATTCCCATGAATAAATGGATGTATCGTCACCAGCTCTTTATGAAGCAATGCCGCGTATTCTACCGGATGCCATTCTTTTTTTAAATTAGGAACACCTGCAATAAAATCTTTCATCAAAAGAGGTACTATGTCTGGAGATGGTGGCACAAAATCTGTTCCGACAATAGAAATTTTCTCACGTCTATACTTTCCAGCATCATCCATATTAATATGATAATAAAAAAGCTTATGCAGTTCTAAAATAGCACTTTCGGTTATTATATTTTCCTCTGAAACCTTTAATAAATAATCATAAGCCTTACTATGCCCAATAACTTCAAAATAATCCTTCTTTTTACTCGCAACATTGTCTTCAACAAGAGCTAATTTTATCTCCAATTCAGAAAGAGAATTACCCTCCAAAGCGTTACTGGTATAGGTTAAGTTTACACGAAAATGCTGTTGCAAATTCTGCAACTCTTGTTCTTCTAATGGACGAAACGCATTGATTTCTTCCTGTAATATATCTATATCTTTTATTTTATTTGAATACATCACCCAACCAATCTATATAAAATTTTTCACACAATACCACTCTTATATAATAGAAGCAAACTTTTTGCCGCGAAGCAAGCTAATAATTGTGATTATATTGATTTTCATCAACAAATTATCTACCTTTTATTTATGAATAAAAAAATTATATTATGCATACTATACTCATCTTTATTAATAGGATATATAATCATGAAAAAAAAGGACCCCCTTACTCAATACAAACAAAGACGAGACCTTACAACCTCACCAGAGCCTCAAGGAAAAAAAATAAAGGAATCAAAGAAACCAATATTTGTCATTCAAAAGCATGACGCCTCCCATTTACATTACGACTTTAGATTAGAAATTGATGGGGTCTTGGCCTCATGGGCAGTTCCCAAGGGCCCATCAACTGATCCTAAACAAAAACGTTTGGCAATCAGAACAGATGACCACCCCATGGATTATGCAAGATTTGAAGGTGTAATTCCTGAGGGGCATTATGGCGCCGGAACAGTTATGGTTTGGGACATCGGCACCTACAAAAACATAAAAGAAAAAAAAGGGGAACCTGTCCCTATGAATGAATGCCTCAAAAATGGGCAAATTGAAGTGTGGCTGGAAGGAAAAAAGCTTCAAGGCGGCTATGCACTCATTAAGATGAAACAAAACAACCAGTGGCTTTTAATCAAAATGAAAGATAAGCTTGCTGATGCACGAAAAAATCCTGTGAGCACAGAAAACAAATCGGCACTCACGGGCAAAACATTAAAACAAATTGAAGGCTCAGTTAAATAAATTTTTTCTACGCTCCCTTTTCTTTTTCCATATCTCTTTCTTTTTACGAACAAATTCATAGGAATTAGCTTCATGTAATAATCTACTAACATAACACTCATGCTCATACATTTTGTGCCTCAATACGTCCTTTTTCTGTCTCCACACTTTCTCTTTCTGCCTCCATATCTCTTTCTTTTTACGAACAAATTCATAGGAATTACTTTTTTCTAGCAACCCTTTAAGCAACAGCTCTTCCCCATCAACTTCTTCTGCCTTTTTGCGCTTAGGAACATTAATAGATAACTTCTTTGACAGAGGGTTTTCATCAATTTTTTGCGAGGAAGCATAACAATTATGTTCTAAACGAAACAAACCAGGAAAAAATTCAGTCACCAGCCTATGCAAAAAAATAGGATACATATTATTACGCAATCCTTTTTGAAGAGAAGGCTCTAAGTATATACCCCCCATTCCAGCTCTGTAATTGTTAATTTTCTTAAAAATAGAAGCTCTTACTTTTGGAAACTGATTTAAAATAAACCTACACTTACAATCTAATGGATACCTTGCCCTCCTAATCAGCTGGTCTGCACTTTGTAGTTTTTCAACTTCTTCTTCACTTAATCTTCTTGATCCTAACATAGTAAAACATGGAAAATTCCTTAGAAGCTCCAATCTCTTCTTCTCATTCTGTGCCTCTAAAGTCTCCACAAAAAAATCTTTATATAACTCACAAAGCATCAAAAATATTTCACATTCCAGAGGACCATCTTCTTCTGCTTTCAAGATTATATTTTTTAAATATTCCGGAGGAATCTGATTGCCACAGGCGATCTCTAAGGCCGTTCTCACCATTTGACCTCCATGATTTATTTTAAAAGATACCGGAGCAATCTTTTTATAAAAATCCCACTCTGAATCCTTTAGTTTATCAACGATGTTAGCATACACTTGCCTGAACACGAGTAGTTGATTAATAGCTTCAACTTCTGAGCATTCTTTTTCTAAAGCTTTCACGATAGCTTCATCCCTGTAATATTCACAGCCCATTTTTTCTAACTCATTTATATAGCTAAACTCTATTTGCTCATATTTTTCTTTTAAACATGCTATATCTTTTTGCATTATCGCTTTAATATATTCTTTTAAGATAAAGAAAAATTGTTTACGCAACTCTATTAAGTGCCGCAAACAATTCTTACCTTCAAACGGCTCCTCCTTCTCGCATCGACAAACCATTTCAAATACATTGCAAAAATTAAAAAACATAGACCAATAAGCATAATAGTTATTATTCTTAACACCAAAATATTCATCTAGAGCTGCCAAATGAACTTCATGCTTAAAAGCCTCCAAAACAGAATCTATTCCTGTAGGCATATCGTATTCTTTTTTTGCAACAAATACCGACAAACAAGAATAAAAATCAACCTTTGCTTTTTCAGCCCGTCTTTCACATTCTAAATTATAACGACCCGCATCACTTTGACGATTACATAACGTTCTTATAAATTGCCGAATACAAAATCGCTCAATTCCCTGATTACAATCATGTAACATACAATAAGAAACAGAACTTGATATGCCTAGGCAAAACATGAATAAAACCTGCATTAAAAAGACATTTTTCATACGCGAGTCCCCCTGGTATCCCCGAATAAAATTCCCTCGGGACCAGGATATACAAAAGGGATATGAAATAACAATCAATTAGGGATAAAAAGGGATAAATAGAGTTATCTCAGTCACCTTTCCCAATCAAGAAATCGTTATCTTTGGATAGATCTTTTTTTTCTTTTTTCCACCACTTTTTTTCATCCACCTCATGTACTTCATCTTTTCTATGCGTTTTTCAAGTCCTCCACTCTTCAAACTTTTTAAGACCTTTTTTGTCCCATCCGGTAGCAAATTGTCATCAAACAAATCTGCCCCTCTGCCGTTATAGCATTCTCCAGCATACTCACAGGTATAATCTTCACGCTTAAGCGCATGCAAAAATGTATTAAACTTTTCGCTACTATACAAATTACCAAAAATTGATTTCCTCACATCAGGAAATTGATTAAGCCAAAATCGCGCACGAGGCAAAGCATTTTTTTCACCTTTTTTTTCAAGCCTTTTATATATTAAACTAACAAGCGCATCTTCTAAAATCCCTCCTGGCCTAGACTTTTCAACAATACGCCGGATATACCTTTTATCCTGATAATCATCTATATCATTAAACAATTTTTCCACATGTGGATTACCACACCCAACTTTATGAGATGCTGGCGTTACATCCATGCAACAATAGGTCCACTCAGAAAACCGCTGAATATCTAATGCCTTATCATATTTTTCTTTTACCCTATCTGATACCCTTTTTTCTTTTTGCTTTGCTCTTCTATATGTTTTTCTTGCAACACAAAAGTATATTGCCAAACAAATCTTTCTCTTTGTTTTAGCATATTTATGCTTTGTTTTATAAAACAATCGTTCAGAATCTTCCAACTTTTGAGAAGCCTCCGCATCATTCAAGCAAATAAGTTCATGCTCAATAAGAAGATTTTTTAAAAAATATTTCAGCAGTTTTTTGTCATACTCTTTTTGGAATTCCACACCTGCTTGATCATCAGAGGATTCACCTCCCACGACAATCTCACTCCCACTTTCAGTCTCCAAGTTGCTTTCAGCATCCCAATCGCTACCACTTGTCTCACCTAACAAACTGTCTCCATTCCTATATGATTCATCTGAACTATTTTTATAAAACAGATCGGAAAAAGCATTTGTATCATTATCTGAAACATCTGGAGACCCTCCATAATAAGAATCATCCGAATAAAATACCTCACTACCACTATCCATACAAAATACAACACAAGAGGAAAAAAACAGTAAAACAAAAAAGTAAAAATTTTTCATATATTCTCCAAAAATTTTCTATTATATAAATTGTAATAAAAAATGCAAGAGAAAAAGTCAATAGAATTTTATAGAACAATCTTTTTTCCCTTTTTGCCTCGACAAACACAAATAATATACTATCATATAATCAGAAGCAACATTTTATACTTTATATTATATTTTTATAGGGTTAAGCTCGTGATAGACTCAAAAAAACTAATAATCTTTTTCATTTTATCCTCAGGTCCCCTTTTAACAAACAAAACATATTGCATGATAATGCAAAAAAAACAAAAACTTCTCCAGAGTAAAAAAAAAGACACAATATGGACCCAAGAAGAAATTCTATCAAACTTTAATATCCTTCAACAAAGTAGTATCAAAAAAGAAAAAGAGGAAGTAAAGGCACGAGAAGAAGAAAAAGAAGAATGTCCAATTTGCTTCTATGGCTACAAAAAAAGAAAAAAAATAACCTTACCATGTAATCACAGTTTTCATCGCAACTGCATTAATCGCTGGAAGAAAGAAAAAAACACATGCCCTATTTGCAGAGCCGATATGAATACCGGTCAAGAAAAAAAAACATCAACCCAAGAAGCCGCATTATATTACGTCAAGTGCCAGATCTTTTCATGCTGTCCTGTATTTATTCTAGAATTCTTTTTATCATTTAACAACTCAGATGATAAAGATTAAAATAATACATTTAAAAAATTTCTCACCCCAACTTTTATAAAGTATTGCATACTCCCCCAAGCAACAAGTACCGTAAAAATAAAAACAAGGAGTATGTAGTGTATGTTATAAAAGTAGGAAAATATCTGGTCAAAATAACCCATAAACAAAAAATAATATTCCCAAAAAGTGGAATAACCAAAAATGAATTAATTAACTATTATTACAAGATAGCTCCAGTCATGCTCCCGTATCTCAAAAATCGCCCAATTACCATGCGACGATTTGTCTCAGGAATCAATGAACCAGGATTTTATCAAAAAAATATCGCTGATTATTTTCCAGATTGGATTGACCGAATACCAATAAAAAAACAAGACGGCGGCATTGTCAACTATGTCGTCTGCAACAACGCGGCAACATTAGTATATTTGGCCAACCAGTTATGCATCACACCACACATATGGTTAAGCAAAACTGATAAACTCGACTACCCAGATAAAATGATCTTTGACCTGGATCCTTCTGGAAAGGATTTTGGAATCGTACAAAAAACAGCAAAATTATTAAAAAAATTGCTTGAACAACTAGAGCTCACACCTTTTGTAATGACCACTGGTTCACGTGGACTTCATATTATTGTTCCACTAAACCGCAAACATACGTTTAATTTTGTCAGAACATTTGCTCGGAACGTTGCACAAATTTTGGTATCACAAAACCCAAAAACACTTACCCTTGAGATAAGAAAAGAAAAACGAGGAAAAAAAATATTTATAGATACCTTTAGAAATGCATTTGCACAAACTGGTGTTGCTCCATATGCCATCCGACCAAAAGAAGAGGCACCTGTTGCCACCCCACTAGATTGGAGTGAGGCTACAAGTCGAACCATGCGTCCGGACAAATATACCATTAAAACAATTTTCAGACGCTTGGGCCAAAAAGGCGATCCATGGAAAAATTTTACTAAGCATGCATCTGCTTTGAAAAAACCAAGAAAAATACTAGACTCTATGTTAAGAGATTTAAGTATTAAGTAAATGCGGAGAACAATGTAATGAAAATATTTTTAGATACAGCAAACCTCGAGCAAATAAAATATTGGAACCAAAAAGGAATCATAGATGGCATCACGACAAACCCAACACATCTTAGCAAAGAAGGTGGCGACATTAAAACATTGGTAAAAGAAATATGCAACGAGATGCATGCAGGAGATGTAAGCATAGAAATAACCGAAAAAGAACCGGAAAAAGTATATACACAAGCAAAAGAAATCGCTGCAATTGCAAAAAATGTTGTCGTTAAAATTCCATGCCATGCAGATTACTACAACGTTATAAAAATGCTCGTTGAGGAAAATATCCAAATCAATATCACGCTCGTCTTTTCTGTCATCCAGGCTCTTTTGATGTGTAAACTCGGCGTTAAATATATCTCACCATTTGTTGGCAGACTCGACGATATAGAAGCAGACGGCATTGAACTACTCAATCAGATAGGCTTTATGGTTGACGAATATGGCTTTGTCAAAACGGAAGTCATCGCTGCATCAATCAGAAGCGTTAAAGACTTTCATGCATCAATTATGTCTGGCGTTGATGTGGCCACCGTTCCTATTGATGTTCTTAAAAAAAGTGTTACCCATCCACTTACAGATAAAGGGATAGAAAAATTTGATGCCGACTGGCAAACATTAGGCATTAAAAAATTTCCTTAGAAACAGGGGGAGGATTACTCCTCCTCAAACAACCCAACTATTTCTTCTGGTGAAATCATACTTAATGCAAGAGGAAACCATGGACAAAAAATATCCAACTCTTGTTCAAATTCTTTTTCTAGCTCCTGTAAAGAAACCCACCGTACGGCCTCAACCTCATCTGGATTAAACGTTATATCCTTTGCATCTGCATCATATTTACCAATAAGCACATTATCTACTTCATGTTCAATCAGACCATTTTCAAATTCTGCTTTATAGGTAAACTTACCAATATTTTGTAGTTCATCTACTTTTATACCAATCTCTTGCTTAAGCCTTCTTTTTCCAGCCCCAACAAGGTCTTCGCCCTCTCTTGGGTGGCTGCAACAGGTATTTGCCCACAAACCGCCACAATGGTATTTACGCTTTGCTCTTTGTTGCAAAAGAAGTTGTATGTCATCACCCTTTTCTCGAAACAAAAAAACTGAAAATGCTCGGTGCAACAATCCTTTTTCATGCGCCTTAAGTTTTTCTTCTTTCCCTATTTGACTATCGTTCTCATCAACTAATATGACGTATTCATCTTTAATCATCTTTGATTCCTTTTTATGTAAAAACCTTATTATTTACGCGTTATTGTAGCATAATTCATCTATTTATTACAATGAACTTGTAACAAATAAAATAAAAAAACAAAAAAGCACTTGCCAGCTATCCAAAACTTCAACTACACTAACCATATGAAAAAAGAAAAAAAGGATAAGCTCACCATAGCTATCGTAACAAATAATTACACGCCATACTCAGGAGGAGTTGTAAGCTCAATCAATACTTTTGTTGATGAACTTCACAAAAAAGGACATAAGGCATTTATCATCACCCTAGACTTTTTGGGAAAAGAACACTCCGATCCGTACTATGTGATTAGAATTCCAAGCATAACTCGATTTTTATACAAAAAAAATATCATGGCAATTCCATGGGGCCCAACAAAAAAGTTGATGGACATAATAAAAATATTAAAACCTGACATTATTCATACACAACACCCGTTTTTTTTAGGTAAATCAGCCTTAACGGTTGCACGAAAACTGGATATACCTATTGTTTTTACATACCACACCATCTATGAACAATATGCTCATTATGTCCCCACGCCTGAAATAATTTCTCGGCCAATTATAAAAAAAATTGTGCTTGCATTTTGCAAAAAGGTTGATGGAATCATTTGTCCCAGCAACTATATTAAGCATTTTTTGCATGCCAAAAATATCCAAACAAAAATTGAAAAAATACCGAGCGGCATATTGCCACTGTTTATAAAGCCAAAAAATACAAACCCTCAAAAAGGATTTTTTAATCTTTTAACCGTCAGCAGATTTGTAAAAGAAAAAAATATACCATTTCTACTTAAGCTCTTTGCAAAACTATACCATACAAACGCAACAAAACAGCATTTGCCACAATTTACCTTCACACTCATAGGATATGGAGCAGAATACGAAAAACTTAAAAAATACGCATACAAAAAATTAAAAATTCCACAAGATACATTAGAATTTATATGTCAACCCAACAAAACAACTATCTCGGATACCTATTATCAATCAGATCTCTTTTTATTTTCTTCCACTACAGACACCCAAGGACTTGTCCTTGCAGAGGCAATGGCAGGAGGCTGCCCCATAGTAGCTATCGATGGACCCGGCCAAAGAGATATTGTGGTCGACGGCTTTAATGGCTTTTTGTGCCAATCAGAAGATCAGATGATTGAAAAGATAATCTCCATCGCAAAAAACAAAGAACTGCATGACGGATTAACAGATAACGCATTACAAACAGGCCGACAATACCATCCAGCACTTATGACCCAACGCCTCATCAAGCTCTATCATGACGTCCTGGAACAACAGGGACATCTTAGATAACCCCCCCCACGAAAAAGCTTCTATTTGAAAATATTGCATTTTTTGTCATATGCGCTATACTTAGAAAATAAGACAATTATTTCTCACTTGGAGGTTAAAAATGAAAAAGAAACTCTTGTTGCTTATGATAAGCTTATTTTCAGTTGGCATTACAATGCCAGTTTTTTGTATGAAAAGAAAAAGGAAAAAGCATGACAAAAAAAGTATGCCAAAGAAAAAAAGAAAACTTTCTCTCTCAGACGATGTTTCTGGAACCCAACAATGCACTATCTGCCTAGAAGAGCTCTCTCATACAAGCCAAAAGGCTACACAACTTAAAAACTGTGGTCACTGGTTCCACAAAGATTGTATCGCCTATTGGTTCAATAAAAGTAATACCTGCCCCAACTGTAGAAACCAAGAATTCTGTTTTTTATGCCGGCAAATATTTAAAAAAGACAATATGAGCACCTTTACACGACCAATTTGTAAACACAAATTTCACCGCAAGTGCTATAATCAACACGGAAGATGTCCCTTGTGTCCAGACCCAGAAACAACAATGGAAGACCTCATGGCAGCACAACAAGAGGCCTATACAGCAAGCCCCCAACCACAAGAAGATCCTTTCTTGTTAGAACTACAACAAACAATACAAAAAAGAGCAGCCCAACAAGCCGCTTCTCAAATTTTAGAACAAACAAACCGAACCTTTAGAATTACTTCAGACGAATACACAACCAATTTTCACACAGAAATACCAATCTTTTTATTTAACCAACAAATAGAACAAATAGCCCTCAATGCAATGATAATTGAAGAAAATACGACAGAAGATGAACCAAATCAAGAACAAAGCGTCGAAACCAAAAACATAGAAAGAATCATATATGCACAAGCAATACAACAGGCATTTCAAGCCAATCAAAACAACATCAGTTTACATCAAGAAAATGAATACTCACCTATATCACTAACGGTAACCATCCCAAACACAATGCTTGAAGAAATAAGAAAAGAAACAAAACAAAAACAATTACGACAAAAAAAATGGGAATATATAATCAGAAAATACATCGAGCACCCACCATTTAAAAAAAGACAAAGATAGCTGCCAAAAAAAGCATTTGTAGAGTTGTTCTATAAATCATTGCATGCATAATAGTTATCCCTTATGATGTGAATTAGATATTTTTTATAATTCATCTATATATAGAGGGATAAATATGAAAATAATAATATACCTACTCTGTTTGTTAAGTCCTGCATATATTTCTCTTGCTATGGAAAAAGGGCCGAATACAACTAATCCAATATGCTCCATCTGCCAAGACCAAATGAATACTAACCAGGAAATAGAAACATTAAGCTGTAACCATGAATTCCATTCTTCATGTATAAAAACATGGTTTGAAGATAAAAACACCTGCCCAAACTGTAACAATCAAGAATTTTGCTTTATTTGCAAAAGAAAACTTACAGAAGAAAATGTTCGCGAATTAGACTGTGGACACAAATATCACTCGGGCTGCGCAAATACATGGGGAAGATATCATGATCTTGAAACCTGCCCTATTTGCATAAATAATCTCCGAGATCAAGCAAGAGACGAAGAAGATGAGGGCAATGAAGAAATAGAACCCATCGATTTTGCTAATTTATTTGGCGAAGACATGAATGATGAAAATACAATAACATTCGACATTGTCGCCCCAGACACCGCAAGCCCCTTTGATTTCCTGCCATTTTTATTAAGAACCCTCATGACCGATGAAGATGAAGAAAATGAAACGCAACTCCAGCAAACACAACAACAAAGAACGCCTCCCAGAACACAACAAAGAAATACTCATAGGACACAACAGAGAAACAGAAGCCCACAACCCCAACACAGAACAAATACAGGCAACCAAGGCAGAAACAATCAATATAACCCACCAAATCAGCAATATAACCGCAGAAGACATACAAATGACCTCCCCAATCAAAATAACTACAGAAACAACCCCCAAAACAGAAGACGCAACTTCGTTCCTCAACCTCCACCAAACCAAAATATCCAACCTCCCCCTAGACATAACCACCACCCAGGCTCCAATAATCCTAATAATTTTATGGTCAGCTTCAGCCAACGAACCAGAGGAAGAAATATATACTTTACCCCCCCTCCAATAAACAATCAACGCTATAATCCCCATAACAGAAGAAGGAGAGGTAGATACCATCCAGGGCCAAGAAGAAGAGTGTATTATTCAAATTAACAGAGAACAACACTCAAAAGCCCTTTAAATTGAGAGCCTTAAAGACCTTCCCTTTGGACTCTCAGCACAAAAAGATTGACAAATAAGAAATTTAATGTAGACTAAAAGTAGATAAAATGTTTTTTTAACCTTTTCAAATGGAGCGTTTTTTATGAAAAACACAATTAAAAAAGCTATATTTAGCTTATTCGTTACCTTATTGCTGACAAGCAACTTCTCAAATTGTATGCAAAATGTAGATATAGACCTACAAAACAAAATGAAACTCAAAGAACAAATCTCTATCTGCACAGCAATAATAATATCTGCTCAAAAAAATCTTGAGAGTTGCCAAGAAGAAGAACGTAACGAATTTAAAAAAATTGTAGAAGAAAACAAAGCATCAAAGGAAAAAGCAGAAAAAGAACTTGAAGAAGTTTTAAAGAGAGAAGAAGAAAACAAAGAAAAAGCAAAAGAATGTCCAATATGTCTAGAAGAAAAAGGCGATAATCCATTCACAGATGAAGAATCCGGACATATTGTAAGAGTAGAAATACTTCCATGTGGACACGCATTCTGTGGTGGATGCATAAAAGAATGGTGGAATAACGGTAATAAGTGCCCAGTATGTAATACTACAAAAAATAAACTCGATCGAATGGGAGAAAAACTTAAGAAAAAAGAAGAAAAACTAGAAAAAGAGATTTTTGAAAAATTAATGGCCGATCTGGAAAGATCACCAA
>Ga0180433_10001187_pt1 | contig 44111 bp, 52 predicted proteins | sample SS_ome_8_FD_132980 | JGI IMG/M metagenome (GOLD analysis project Ga0180433, IMG submission 132980) | Hypersaline lake sediment archaeal communities from the Salton Sea, California, USA - SS_1_D_1 metaG | ecosystem: Environmental > Aquatic > Non-marine Saline and Alkaline > Hypersaline >...
CTGATTGGTCGGCTGCTGGCGAAAGTAATGCTATTTATGCTCTTGAAGCTATTGAGGTGAGCTATTATGCTTCGGGTACCCTAACTTCGCAGATTTACGATACCGATCTTGATAATCCTTCTTTCAGCACTCTTTCCTGGAATATTGCCAAAAATAATTATGGCAATTATGCCGGCGGCGGACTAGGGGCGGATTTAATTTTAAAAGTGAGAAGCGATGACGACAAAAATGCTATTTTAAGCGATAACGACTGGAGTGATGAATTAGCCATCGATACCCAATCGACTACCTCCGGGAGTGCGGACATAAGCGGGGTTAGTGGCGGTCGCTATGTTCAATTCCAGGCCGAATTTTATTCACAGCCTTCATCAGGCAGCTACGATTATATTAAATCCTGTGTCTTAAAGAATGTAAGTATCAAGTGGCCGGGTGAATCTACTCCGGGAGGTACTAATCTGGTCGATATAAGTGGTTATATTACCACCCGCCCAGATTACGGCAGATTTTCTGTAGAGGTGGATGGAAAACCTTTAACTAAAGGGTTAGAATTAAGTTTAACCTTAACTAAGAATATCTTTGGCGTTGGTCCGGTTTCCCGTTCGGTTAGCGCCGTAATACAGCCAAGAAATACCGCCAGATAATAAATCGCCCTAGAGGATTTCTTCTGAGGGTAATAACGATACACCCGATGATAATGCCAGGAAAGATACGATTTAAGAAAGCCAATTCAAAAGGAGTAGTTTTACTAACCACCTTGGTAGTTTTGAGTCTGGTTATTTTTGCCTGTGTTTCTATGACGGCTATGCTTTTAAACGATACCTATACCGTCAGGAAAATTATCTTTTCTACCCAGGCAAATTATTTAGCCGAAACCGGCCTTGAAGAAGCTTTGAAAGAGCTGCATGATGATTTTAATTATATCCCCGATGGTTTTCCCAAAGAGTTGGGTAAGGGCGAATATGATATTACCATTACCACTCATCCGGATGATCCCAATATGAAATTGATAATTTCCACCGGACAGGTTAAAGAAGTATCTAAAACTATTAAGGTTCAGGTAGTTTATGAAGGATTGGAGGCCTTTGATTTTCTAGCTTTGGGTGGGGGGAGTCTGAAAATTGCTGGAGGCTCGACCATAGGCACTTCGGGTAATCCAAGCAAGGTACACTCGAATAGTACTGATATTAGAGAGTGGGTTTGGATTTGGGAACCTATCTGGGGTTATTGGAAGGATCCGGCTGTTCAAATAGGGACAGATTTTTCAGAGGCAACGGTTTTTGGTGACGCCAGTGGGTGTGGACAGGTATATGTCCATCCGGATAATGGAACAGTAACCGGAGATGTTACTTCCAGCGCCTCTTATGTAGAATTGCCCTCTTTTGACGATAACTTCTTCCAATACTATTATGATTTAGCCTCTGAAGATGGCGCCGTTTATACTCCGGGCTGGCCTTATATAAAGGTGTTTACCTCTGACCCTTGTGCCGGGACGGAAAATCATGTTGTCTATGTTCAGGGGGAGGTTCGTCTAGTCGGTACCTGGGAGATGACCGGATGCATTGTTGCCACCGATAAGGTTGTTGTTAATAAATGGGCCCATGGAGAGATTACCCAGCATCAGTGGGAAAATCTGCCGGCTTTTATGAGCAAGAATTCAGATATCGAAATCTGGGATCCAACCAATATAGAAGGGATGCTCTATGCCGGAGATGAGATTTTTATCGAATCGCTTTTTGGTGAGTACGGCCCGACAAATATAACCGGAAGCGTCTATGGCCGGGGGCAAGTCAGACTCTCTGCCCAAACCGATATAAATTATGTAAGGCCGAATCCGCCTGGCTTGCCCGAAGAAGAAGGGAGCCTAAAAATTGTCTACTGGGGCGGAGGATAAAAAATGGCTAAAAATAAAATGAGGGAACAGATTAATGTCTGGTTAGGCGGTTTGTTAGGGCAGGTTTCCAGGAAGGAATTGATGCATATTGCCCGACGCTATCATGTGCCTCTGGCTAATCGTTTGGACAAAGAGAATTTAATTAAAGAGATTATTGAAGTAGAAAATTTATTAGAAGAAACCCTTAATCATCAAAAATAAATTTCCCGCTTAATTCCTTGGAATAAATTCTCCTGAGTTTGGTTTTTAAATTTTCCGGAATGCTTTCCATGGAGTAAGGTTTCAAAAAATCCTTTCTCAGTGTTTTTTCTCTTCTTCTTGCTTCGGGTAAAAACTTTTTCGCAAACTTATCTATCAAATATCCTTTTGTTCCTTTTTTGTAGGCTAAATAAAAAGCCAATAGCTGCTCGTCCCGGGCCGCTTTGCTTTTTTCGTAATTATCGGTGTCTCTTCCGGAAAATAATCGGTACAACTTTTCATTATTCTTTCCTAAAAGTTCCTTGGTGAATCCTAACTTTTTTGTATCTATTCCCCAGGCTTTCATAAAGATGTAAAGCCGGGCGCATTTAGAACAGTCTAAACACCAGCGCTGCCGTTTTTTCAAAGTGTTAATGGCATCGCAGGAAATCTGGAATTGGGCTAAATCCGGATAACGGCAGTTTAAAATTTTGGTAATCGTTAAATTTGTTAAAGGTTCGATTAAACTAATTACGCTTACTTTATTCTCCGTGGCCACATTTATCGCCGTATTTAAGGCAGCCATTCCTTCAAGACTCTGGTCAAAAGAGGGAAGGGCGCGATAGCCTTCCTTATTTTGAAAAGAAAAATTCATATTCTGCTGATTGCCGAAGGCAATATATTTAGCTTTGAAAAAAAAGGCAAAGGGCAGGCTTAAAAAAGAAAATCCGGCAATCATGTGGGAATAACCAAGCGAAGATTCATCCTTTCTCCAGTATTCAAAATCATTTATTTTTTCGATTTGGTTATTAACGACAAATATCTTCATTCTGAATTTCCGGGAAATTTTTTTTGCCAGCTCGAGTTTCCATCTATTTTCCAGGCCGGAGACTGTATCGTTTATGTAGACACCGATGGGTTCAAGTCCTATTCCCCGGGCGAGGGCCAAAGTTAAAAGGCTGTCTTTACCGAAAGATAAAGGAATTATTACCCGGCTGGCTCTGGGCGTAATTGGAAAAGAAGGACTTTTGCTTCTATTATCTTTAAAGCAAACTTCTAAATTCAAAAATTCTTTTAACGTTGTAGCGGTTGAAAAAGAATAATCCTCGGTAGATGATGGGATGTCGCGGACGACCATCTGCTGGAAGTAAGATTTAAACAGAGGATAGGAGGTGTTATATTGAATTTTCTTAAACCCTGAGATGAGCGGAAAAGTAATGGTAGAAAGATAAGATAAATTGTCTGCCAGAAACTCTTTCTGCCTTCCGGGGTAGTTTTTCCAGATTTTTTTCGGATAAGAAAGCCGAAAAATTCTATTCCGCAATTTCAACTTAAGGCCTTCGCCTGTTTCTGAAAAAATCAGTTTTGCCCGGTAATTTTTATTTTTCATTTCTCTTTTTTTCTTCTTTTTTTGCTAATTCTTTGGCCACCAGAAAGCTGGCTGTTTTTCCGTCGATTCTTCCTTTGGCCTCTCTCATAAGGAGTTTCATCACTTTTCCCATTTCTTTCCGGTCCTGGACGCCGGTGTCTTCAAGGGCTTTTAAAACCATTTTAATAATTTCCTCTTCGGGAAGTTCTTCAGGCAGATATTTTTTTACGATGGTTAATTCCGCTTCTTCTTTTTTAACCAGGTCGGGTCGATTTCCTTTTTGAAAGGCTTCGATTGACTCTTTTCGTTGTTTACTTAGTCTCTTTAAGACCGTGATTACTTCTTCGTCCGTCAGCTCTTTTCCTTTTTTTTCGATGGCCGCATTTTGTAAAGCAGCCTGGATGAAGCGAAGTGTTTCCCTGGTCAGTTCGTCTTTTTGTTTTATTGATTTTTTCAGGTCGGTTTTTATTTTTTCTCTAAGCATTTTTTCTCCTTTGGCGAAAAATGTTCGATGTCAATCGGCCCCGGCCATGCCATCGCAGCCGGTTTATCTATTTTTATTTTATCATAGGTTTCCAGCTTGACAAAATATTTTTTTATGATAAAATATGGCCAGGTTTTAATCTTAACGTTAGGAGGAAAAATTAAAATGAAAGCCAGAGTAGATAAAAACGTCTGTACGGGTTGCGGACTCTGTGTTAATAACTGTCCGGATGTTTTTGAAATGCAGGGTGATGTTGCCGGGGTAAAGGGCGAGTCAATCCCTGATTCAGCGGTCGAGTGTGCTAAAGAAGCAGCGGGGAATTGCCCTCTTGATGCCATTGTTGTCGAATAGAGAATAAATCCAAAAAAGCTTTAGGCCAGAGATAACGCTCTGGCCTTCTTATTTTTAATTGAGCTTTACGCCTAAATATGCTAAAATATCATAAATATGGGTTAAGCCGAAGTCTTTATAAGAGGGAGGTTGTTTGTATAAAAAGGTTGCTGTAATTTTATTTTTTGTTAGTTTTTTCGGAAGCGGTCTTTCTTTCGCTGAGCCTGGAATAAGGGCTTTATCAATAGGTGGGGCTTTTGTTGGTTTGGCTGACGATGCTGAAGCGGTTTATTGGAATCCGGCCGGGCTGGGTTTATTAGGCCGTCCCGAAATGGATTGTAGTTTATTATTATACAATCGCGATGAGACCGGTTATGACGACTGGTTTAGTTTCGTTTACCCTCTTCATCGCTTTCAAGATTTTGATTTGGGAGTCATTGGATTTTCTCTTGTGAATGATGTTGACAAGGGGATAATAGACTACCAGTCAGTTTTGTCTCTCGATTCTAAATTTACTGAGCGCTGGTATGTATTTTCCTACGGAAGGAAGGTTCTTTTAGAAAATTTAGCTTTTGGGGCTAATTTTCGCTTTGCGACTTATGAGTCAGCCCTTGATAAATTAAGCGTAATTAACGGAATCGATTACCCGCAAGGAACCTCGGATAGTGATAACTCACTTGCCTGTGACCTGGGCGGATATTTCCGTTGGGATAGACTATCTTTAGGTTTTTTGCTTCAGAATCTAAACGAGCCTGAAATTACCCTCTATGGGAGTGATATAACTTATGATTTAAACGTAAAGGCCGGTTTAACCTTTCATCCGGATGAACAAACAAATTATTCGTTTGAAATTAATAATTTTTTTGATGCTAATCAAATCCGGCTCGGCGGTGAATACTGGATTGCGCCTTATTTAGCCCTTCGTCTTGGCGCCTATAATTTGAATAAAAAGGATAATCGGGCTTTGACTTTTGGCTGCGGGTTGAATTCCGCAGAGATTTTTGCGTATACCGACATAGAAATTGATTATGCTTTGCTTTACTGGACAAACAATTCCGCAGGTGAAGATGATTTTTCCCATTTGGTAGGAATCAAAATGAAGTTTTAGGGAGCATTAAACCAAAAAGGAGGGAATTCCATGGACCAGATTTTAGAAATTTTAGAAAAAGATGCCCGTATTTCGCCGGAAGAAATCGCCAAAATGACCAGAAAGAAATCGAGTAAAATAAAACAGGCCATAAAGAAGTATGAAAAAGAAGGGGTGATTTTGAAATATAAGACAGTTATCAATAAGGAGCTGTTGGGGAATAAATCCGGTGAGGTAAACGCTTTGATTGAAGTACAGGTGGCTCCTCAGAAAAACGTCGGTTTTGACCGGGTAGCCGAGCGTGTCTACCGCTTCCCCGAAGTAAAAAACTGTTATCTTCTCTCCGGAGGGTACGATTTGCTCATTATTGTCTCCGGTAAAGATATTCATACCGTTGCCAGTTTTGTTGCCGAGAAACTGGCGCCAATGGAAAATATTAAAGGCACGGTAACCCATTTCTTGTTAAAAAAATATAAGGAAGATGGCGATATCTTGGAATCGGGCGAAAAAGATAAAAGAATCGCCATGTCATTTTAATTATGAAGATCTCGAAAAAAGTCGACCGTTTACCGCCTTCGGGCATAAGGGAGTTTTTTGATTTAGTTATTGGGATGAAAGAAGTTATCTCTCTCGGGGTAGGCGAACCGGATTTTACTACCCCCTGGAATATTAGGGAGACAGCTATCTACTCTCTGGAGCAGGGTTACACCTCTTACACCTCTAACCGGGGTCTTTATGAATTACGCTTAGAGATCTCCCGCTTTCTCAAATCGCATTATTCTTTGGATTATTCCCCGGATGAAGAAATCCTAATTACCGTAGGGGTTAGTGAAGCTTTTGATTTAGCTTTAAGAGCCTTAATAAATCCAGGGGACAAGGTTATTGTTCCCGAGCCCAGCTATGTTTCTTATGCGCCGGTAAGCATTCTGGCCGGGGGCGAGGTATTATATTTAAAAACCGATAAAGAAGGGGGATTTAAAATTGATCCTCAAAAATTGGATAAAATTTGCGACCGAAAGGCCAAATATTTAGTTTTGAATTATCCCTGTAACCCAACCGGTGTTTCTTATACCAAAAAGGAACTCAATGATATTAAAAAGGTAGTTATCAAAAAAAATCTGACCGTTATCAGCGATGAGGTATATGACGAACTGACCTACGACTTTTCTCATATTCCCTTGGCTAAATTAGACGGGATGAAATCACGGACGATTTATCTGAATGGTTTTTCTAAGGCTTATGCCATGACCGGATGGAGGGTAGGTTTCGCTGCCGGGCCCGCCAAGGCTATTGCCGGAATGACTAAGATTCATCAATATACCATGCTTTGCGCCCCGATTACGGGGCAGATTGCTGCCCGCGAGGCTTTAAAAAACGGGACGAAATCAGTTGAACAAATGAGAAATGAATATCGCCGCCGGAGAGATTTTATTGTCAAAGAGCTTTGCCGCATCGGGCTTGATTGCCACCGGCCTCAGGGGGCTTTTTATGTGTTTCCTTCGATAAAAAAGACGGGTATGAAATCAGTGGAATTTGCTAAAGAACTGTTAAAAAGGGAAAAGGTGGCGGTCGTGCCTGGGGTAGCTTTTGGGCCTTCCGGCGAGGGTTATGTCCGGATGTCCTATGCAACCAGTCTATCCAATATTAAAGAAGCCGTTAGCCGGATTGAGCATTTTCTTAAATAAATTGGTGCCGAAGGAGAGAGTTGAACTCTCATGGACCGAAGCCCATACGGCCCTGAACCGTACGCGTCTGCCAATTCCGCCACTTCGGCATTTTTCTTCGTTTATACTATCGCAAAATTAAGCAAAAGTCAATGAATAGTTAAAGAATCATATTAGTGGGGAGCTATTTGATAATTTTTTATTGATAAGCCTATGTTTATATGATAAAATCCACCCATGGTATCCCGGAAGATTATTACCGTTAATCGCCAGGCCAGACACGAATATTTTATTTTAGAGGTTTTTGAAGCCGGGATAAAACTTAAGGGCAGTGAGGTTAAGTCTCTGAGGCTTGGCCGGGCAAATTTAAAAGATAGTTTCGCCAGAATTAATAAAGGGGAAATATTCTTATTCAATGCCCATATCAGTCCCTATCAACATGACCGGGAGAGAAGTTTTGAGCCAAGAAAGACGCGCAAGCTTCTCATGCATCGGGTGGAAATTAACCGTCTGACCGGTCGGGTAGGGGAAAAAGGGTTGACCCTGATACCGCTTCGGATGTATTTCAAGCGGGGAAGAGCCAAGGTGGAAATCGCTTTGGCTAAAGGAAAAAAGTTCTATGATAAAAGGGAAACCCTTAAACGGCGGGTGGCCGAAAGGGAAATTAGAAAGGCGATAAAAGGAAGGTAGCAATTTCGGGGGCGAATTAGGTTCGACCAGGGTAATGCCAGCTAAAGAGGCATGCCGAGTTTGTCAGGTAACTCGTGAAAAACTTGACACAAAACTAACAGCTGACTTTGCGAAAGCAGCTTAAGATTACTCACGGGTAATCTCGTTCTTCTCGACCTCGTCTGTGGGTTGAGAAAGGGCGTCGACTTAGCAGACTGGCTTTAGTTCTTGCCTGAGGGGCTGGAGTAAGATTTAATTAGGCTAGTCACTTTAAAATCCTGCTTATGGGAGTTTTGAGTGATGAAATTTAAAATATAAGCTACGCATGTAAAATCTTTGGCAGCATCCTGTGGCACCCGGGTGCAATTCCCGGCGCCTCCACCAAATAAAAATGAAAAAACTGGCGATAGTGTTATTTTTACTGTTAATAAGCAGCATCTGGCTGAGCACTGCGCAAGCAGAGACTGTAACTGTTCTTATTGACGGGAAGAAACATACCGATAATTTCTTCATTTATAACCTGGAAGGGAAAGATTATGTTTCGTTAGCCGATACGCGAGATTTACTGAATCTTTCCGTTAGCTGGAATGCTGTGGCTCAACGGGTGGTAATAGAAAGCCAAAAGGGGAAAATTTCTTTTCTCGTTAATAATCCTCGGGTAGTTGTCAAGGAGAAAATTAGATATTTAAATTACCCGGCCCGTCTTTTTAATGGCGGTATTATTGTCCCCATGGAGTTTTTAACCGAGATTATGCCGGAAATTTTGGATTGCCGGATTGACTGGGATTTGGCCGGCCGTTGCTTACAGGTTACCTCAAAAGGGAAAGTAATCATTGGGGATAAAGAAGATAACCCTGCGGTTAAGTTATCGTCGCGTGATTTTAAAAAGGGTGCCTCAGATAAAACAGGTAGTTATTTAAGGAAGAAAAGGAAAAGTTCGACTTCCAAAAGTTACCGTATTGATTTAGTGGTGATTGATCCCGGGCATGGCGGCCGGGATCCCGGAGCGATTGGCCGCAAAGGGCTGAAAGAGAAGGATGTTGTTTTAGATATTGCCAATCGGCTGAGTAAGAAACTAAAGCAAAAAGGAATTAAGGTAATCTTGACTCGTTCCCGGGATGAATTTATTCCCTTGGATGAGCGTACTGCCATAGCAAACCGCAATCGCGCCGATTTATTTCTCAGTATTCATGCCAATGCTGCTTTCACCCGGCGGGCAAATGGCTTCGAGACTTACTATGTTTCTGAAGCAGTTGACGATCACGCCAGGGCAGTGGCGGCCATAGAAAATTCGGTTTTAGAGCTGGAACGAAAAGGCGTACGAAAAAAAATGGACGATACCTTGCATGCCATCCTCTGGGATTTGGCCTATACCGAATTTCGGGTAGAAAGCATCGAATGGGGAGAAATAGTCCAGCAGGAATTAAACAGAAAGATTAGAGGAGAGAATAGAGGGGTAAAGCCCGGTCCTTTTTATGTCTTGAAGGGTGCGCAGATGCCGTCACTTTTGGTTGAAGTCGGTTTTATCAGCAATGTTGTTGAAGAAAACCGCCTGCGGAAAAGCTCCTACCGGGAAAAGATTACCGAAGCTCTGGCGGACAGTATCCTTCGCTATAAGCGGCTATATGAAAAGAAGGCTGGTTTTACCCGATAGACGAAAGATATAAATATGGCTAGACGAAAAAAGAGAAAGAAAGCCCGTCGGACAAGAAAGACAAACGTCTTGAGGCCTTTTCTTATTATTCTTTTTGGTTTCATTTTGATTGCCGGCTCTTATTGGATTTATAAAAGGTTTTCTCAAAGAGAGGTGGTTTCTCTGCCTAAAGTTAAAGCAAGCCGGGAGATGACCAGGGAAGTTAATCTATATTTTGCCGATGGTGATGCTCAAAAATTAGTCGGGGAAAAAAGGGAGATTTTGGAAAGTCCTAACTTAGTCAAAGAGATAAGAGAATTGCTCGATGAATTAATTCGAGGCCCGAGGAATAAAAATTTGGCTAGAACCATTCCGCCGCAGGCAAGGATTCGCTCCCTGTATCTTGATTATAATGAAGCCGTTGCCTATGTTGATTTCACGGACAATATTACTAAATATTCTTCCGGAGGCAGCACCGGAGAAATTCTTTCAATATATTCGGTAGCCAACAGTATTATTGGCAATTTCGCTGAAGTGAAAGAAGTAAAAATTCTGATTAATGGAGAAGAGGCCCAAACTTTAAGCGGGCACATTGATTTAACCCGAGCTGTCGGGTTTAGCGAAGGAATTATTAAAGGAAGATGAATAATGGGCCGATTGGTATATTTGATTCCGGCGTTGGCGGCTTAACGGTTTTTCGTGAAATTAGCCGTTTCTTTCCTCACGAAGACATTATTTACTTCGGCGATACCGCTCGTGTTCCTTACGGCAGTAAATCTTCCGATACAATACATCGTTTTGCCATCGAAGACATAAATTTTTTAAAAAGGCAAAAGGTCAAAGTAATTGTCGTTGCTTGCAACACTGCCTCGGCTGTTCTTCTTGAACTTAAAAAAAAATTTAACCTGCCCCTTGTCAACGTAATTCAACCGGGCATAAAAGAGGCTCTTTTTTATTCGAAGAATAAAAGAATAGGTGTCATCGGGACTGAAAGTACTATACGAAGCCGTGCCTATCAAAGGCTTCTCCGTCGTTATAATCCCTCGGTAAAAATATTTTCCCAAGCCTGTCCCTTGTTTGTCTCTTTGATTGAAGAAAATTGGGTGAAACGGAAAGAGACGAAACTTATCGTCAAAAGGTATCTCTCCGTCCTTAAAGATAAAGGGATTGACACCTTAATTCTGGGCTGCACCCATTATCCACTTTTTAAGCCCTTAATTCAAAAGGAGATGGGGAAAAAGGTTAAATTGGTTGATTCGGCCCGGGCGGTGGCAAAAGAGTTAAAAAATGTTTTTAAGGAAAACGGGTTGCCCCTTAAAGAAAAAGGGCAGCCGAAATACAAATTTTTTGTCAGCGATTTACCGCCAAAATTCAGAAAAATTGGTGAAAGGTTTTTGGGGAAAAAATTAGGGAAAATCCAGCTTCATCACCTTTAGGTGAAAATGATATGTATGAAATAATGGTTGAAGACAATTTTAGCGCTGCTCATCGGCTGAAAGGTTATAAAGGTAAATGCGAAGAATTGCATGGCCACAATTGGAAGGTTCAGGCTTTTCTTAAAGGAAGGAAACTTGATAAATCGGGCCTGCTTTTTGACTTTAAAAAGCTTAAAGGGGCCCTTAAAGAAATTGTGCAAAGATTAGACCATCATTATCTAAACGAGATATCGCCTTTTGAGCGGCTTAATCCTACCTCAGAAAATCTGGCTCATTTTATTTTCCGGGAATTGAAGAAAAATTTTACCAAAACCCAGTTTAAAGTTTCTAAAGTAACTGTTTGGGAAGGAAACTCGGCTTCCGCCAGTTATACCGAAATATAGTTTTCCCCATTCTTTAAAAACTTCATGTGTAATTCCAGAGGCTAAACGGTATGAAAAAAGCCGTCGTTTTACTTTCCGGAGGATTAGATTCGAGCACGACGCTATACCTGGCGAAGAAAAAAGGTTATAAGTGCCTTGCGCTTACTTTCGACTACGGTCAACGGCATAAAAAAGAAATTGAAGCGGCGAGAGAAATCTCCCGCCAGGCCGCCTCACCTTTAAAGGTTATCCCGCTAAATCTTCCCTGGGCAAAAGATGCTATAATTGACAAGCGGAAGATGCTGCCTAAAAGGCGCTTAAAAAAAATCCCTCAGCATATTCCTTCGACCTACGTTTCTGGCCGCAACACGATTTTTTTAAGTCTGGCTTTATCTTATGCCGAATCAATTGGTGCCCGGGCCATATTTATTGGCGCTAACGCCCTTGATTGGAGCGGTTATCCAGATTGCACCCCTGATTATTTTAAGGTTTGGACGAAGCTCATAAAAGAAGGCACCAAAGCCGGCCGTCAGGGGAAAAAGATAGAAATAAAAGCCCCTTTAGTGGATAAAACTAAAAAAGAGATTGTTGAATTAGGGAAAAAGTTAAATGTTCCTTTTTCCTTAACCTGGTCCTGCTATACGGGCGGAAAATTTCCCTGCGGCTGGTGTGATGCCTGTCAGCTAAGGGCGAAGGGGTTTAAAGAAGCAGCAGTTGCTGATCCTCTTATAGCCTGACTAATACCTTTCCCTAAATAGAGTTAGAAAAAAGATGCCTGTTCAGGCCAAGGTTCTTGAAATTTTTCCCAGCCTTCAAGGCGAAGGCCCGTATGCCGGGATAAAACAGCTTTTTATCCGCTTTGCCGGCTGTAATCTGGCTTGTTCTTTCTGTGATGTTGCCGGGCAGAAATATTCTCAAACCAAAATTTTTGATCCCCCGGGTTTAATAAGAGAGCTAAAAGAAATAGGGAAATTCAGGTTCTTTCATTCTCTAAGTTTAACCGGGGGAGAACCCCTGCAACAGGTGAAATTTTTAAAGGAGTTTCTCCCTCGTCTAAAGAAGCTTAAGATATATTTAGAGACGAACGGCACCTTGCCAGAGGCATTTCGAGAAATTTCTCCCTGGATTGACTTTGTCAGTATTGATTTTAAGCTGCCTTCATCAACGGGATTGAACAGTTTCTGGGAGGAGCATCGCTATTTTTTAGAATTAGCCCGGAAGAAAAGCACCTTTGTTAAGATGGTTATTACCGGTAAAACTATCGATGATGATTTTAAAAAAGCCTTTCAGATAATTGCCGAAATTGACAGAAATATTCCTTTAATTCTTCAGCCGGTTACTCCTACCAAAAGCTTTAAAGACCGTGTTTCTAATGAAAAACTGCTTAATTTTCAAAAACTAGCTTTAAGGCGGCTCAAAGAAGTAAAAATTATCCCTCAGATTCACAAAATAATGGGTTTGAGATAAGTTTTTTGAGGAAACGAAATAAAGAAAGTTGACAGCCCTATATCAATATGCTATTATATGACCTTGATTTAACCAGAAAGGGAAAAGCTCATGTATGCGATTGTTGAGGTGAATTCAAAGCAATATAAGATGGCCCCGGGTGAGGTAGTCACCTTGAATAATCTTCCGCCCCGCAAGAAAAAGGAAATAGAGTTCAAAAACATTTTGCTGGTGGCTGATAAAAAAGAGGTTAAATTAGGCTCTCCTTTAGTCAAAGGGGCAAAGGTAACCGGTGAGATAATCAAGCAAGCCAGGGGAAAGAAGATAAGGGTTTACCGCTATATTAAACGGGAAAATTATCACCGGATGATTGGCCATCGACCTTTTAATACTCAGGTAAAAATAAAAGGAATCGAAACAGGAGGCTGAAATTGGCGCATAAAAAAGGAATGGGAAGTACCACTAATGGCCGGGATAGTCGTGGCCAGCGTTTAGGGGTTAAGACCTTCGGCGGCCAGCTGGTAAAAGCCGGCAGTATCATTGTCCGGCAGAGGGGAAGCCGTTTTAAAGCCGGCAGTTTTGTCGGTATTGGCAAGGACGATACCCTTTTTGCTAAAATTGGCGGTATAGTTTCTTTCAGAAAATTGGGCAAGGGACGAAGCATTGTCAGTGTTGCCAAAGGCTAATTTTAGATTACCATAGCGTGTTTATTGATAAAGCAGAAATAGCAGTAAAGGCGGGCGATGGAGGGAAAGGTTGCCTTAGTTTCCGTCGAGAAAAATATGTCCCCCGCGGTGGACCTGACGGTGGACATGGCGGTAAAGGAGGGGATGTAATTATTGAAGCCAGCCGGCATTTAACCACCCTTTTGGATTTTCGTTACCGGCATACTTGGCAGGCGGAAAATGGCCAGGGGGGCAAAGGGGGGAGAAAAGCTGGCAGAAAAGGTGAAACGCTTATCATAAAAGTGCCTGTGGGGACGGTAGTCAGGGAAAAAGAAAGCGGCAAGTTTTACGATTTAACCGAAGATAAAGAAAACTTTATAATCGCTCATGGTGGAAAAGGCGGCAGAGGAAATGCCGCTTTTGTCACATCTACCCGAAGGGCACCCCGGATTATTGAAAAAGGCCGTCCCGGAGAGAAAAAAAAGATAGAATTAGAGCTTAAGTTAATTGCCGATGCCGGTTTGGTCGGCTGTCCCAATGCCGGTAAGTCAACATTTTTAAGAAAGGTAAGTAGCGCTAAACCCAAGGTAGCTGGCTATCCTTTTACAACCGTCAGGCCGTATCTCGGTGTGATAGAAAATGCCGGTTCGGCCAATTTTATCCTGGCTGATATTCCCGGGTTATTGGAAGGAGCCCATCGCGGCATTGGGTTAGGAGATGAATTTCTGCGGCATATTGAAAGGACGCGTCTGCTTATTTATCTGATTGATTTAGCCGGGGTTGATGGGCGAGATCCTTTTGATGATTTCCTTTCGCTCCAAAAGGAACTAAAGGCATATAAGGTGGATTTAACCGGGAAGCCCTTTTTGATCGGTCTGAACAAAATCGATTTGCCGGAGGCGAAGAAAAACCTGGAGCGTTTTAAAAAGAAAATTAAAGGAATGATTTTCCCTCTTTCGGCCTTGACCGGAGAGGGGCTACCGGTTTTTATCGAGAAAATAGCCAGGGAGCTTGAGAAAATAAAAAAGGACAGTTAAAATGGAACGGGAGAAAATATTTAATCAGGCAAAAAGAATAGTCATCAAAGTAGGCACCAGGGTATTAACGAAAGAAAACCATACCTTGAATTTAAAAAGAGTCGAAAATATTGTCAAAGATATTGCTTCTCTAAGGAAAAAGGGCAAAGAGATTTTATTAGTTAGCTCTGGAGCGATTGCCGCCGGTATGGGACGTCTCGGGTTTAAAGGGAAACCCCGGACTATTCCTTTACAGCAAGCCTCTGCCGCTGTCGGCCAAAGTCAGTTAATGTTTGTTTATGACAAACTTTTCAGGCGGTGTCGTCAGGTAGTTGGTCAGGTCCTTCTTACCCAGGAGGATTTAATGGATCGAAAGCGCTACCTCAATGCCCGCAATACCTTAAGAACCTTGCTTTCCTCAAATATCATCCCGATTATAAACGAGAATGATACCGTAGCCATAGAGGAGATTAAGGTTGGTGATAACGATATTCTTTCTGCCTTGGTGGCTAATCTGGTTGAAGCAGATTTGCTGATTATACTATCCGATATTGACGGGCTCTATACCGGAGAGCCCAGGAAAGATAAAAAGGCTAAGCTTATTCTGGAGATAAATAAGATTAGTCCCGAAATAGAGGCTATGGCCGAAGGGACGATGGCAGAAACTGCTACCGGCGGGATGCGGACTAAAATTCAGGCAGCGAAAATGGTAACCAAAGCCGGGGAAAAGATGATTATTGCCAATGGAGGCAAAAAAAACATTCTCTCCAAACTTTTCGGCGGCCAGAATTTAGGCACTTTATTTCTTCCCGAAATGTCGGATAAAATGGCCAGCCGCAAACGCTGGATTGCCTTTCGTTTAAGTGTCAAAGGGGTAATTCTCCTGGATAAAGGGGCTAAAGAAGCCCTGGTTTCCAAAGGAAAAAGCTTGCTGCCTTCCGGTATAATTGGTTACAAAGGAAGGTTTCAGGCAGGAGATGTGGTCAGTCTCCAGGATGATAAAGGCAGAGAAATCGCCCGGGGGATGATTAATTATTCCCATGATGACCTGGAAAAAATCAAGGGAAAAAAGACACAGGAGATTGAAAAACTTTTAGGCTACAAATATTACGACGAAGTAATCCATCGTAATAACCTGGTCATCCTTTAGATAGGAACTGATTGGGATTTATTGATGAGGATAATATGGAAAAAACCATTAAAAGAATTGTTGAAGAGACAAAAAAGGCCAGCTTTGTTCTAAGCCATGCTTCCACAAAAAAGAAAAATGCCGCTTTGAATAAGATGGCAGGCCTTTTAGAAAGGAATGCCAAGCTTATAAAGACGGCCAACCAAAAAGACATCCGCTACGCCAAGGCTAAAAAGTTGGCCCCGGCTCTAATTGACCGTTTAGCCCTTAATGATAAAAGAATCAAGGCAATGACTGATGGCTTGCGAGAAGTGGCCGCCTTAAAAGATCCGGTCGGAGAAGTAATCAAAAAATGGCAGAGACCCAACGGATTAGAAATTACAAAGGTAAGGGTGCCTATTGGCGTAATCGGGGTAATCTATGAATCCCGCCCCAATGTTACCGCCGATATCGCCGGACTATGCTTAAAGTCAGGGAATGCCGTTGTTCTCCGGGGGGGCTCGGAGGCAATAAATTCAAATTTAGCCATAGTAAATATATTAAGGCAGGCTCTCGATGAAGTTAGTTTACCTCAAGGTGTTTTGGGTTTTATTGAATTTACCCGGCATGAAGCGGTCAAAGTTTTGTTAAAATTGAATAAACTTATTGATTTGATTATTCCCCGCGGAGGAGAAAGATTAATCCGTACGGTAATGGAGAATTCGGTCATTCCGGTAATTAAGCACGATAAGGGCGTTTGTCATACCTATATTGATAAAGAGGCTGATTTGAAGAAAGCCGAAGCCATCTCGTTTAATGCCAAGATGAATCGTCCGGGGACCTGCAATGCCATGGAGACTTTATTGGTGCATCAGGATATCGCTGAACGTTTTCTCCCCCAGATGCTTACAAAATTTAAGGATGCCAAGGTGGAAATAAGGGGTTGCGCCAAAACCCAAAATATTTTCCCGGCGGTTAAACCGGCAAGCGAAGATGATTGGCATGCGGAATACCTGGATTTAATCCTGGCGGTAAAGGTGGTCAAGAATTTAAACGAGGCCGTTTCCCATATTAATACATATGGCTCCCGGCATTCCGAGGCAATAATTACTGAAAACGAAGAAAGGGCTGAATTTTTTTTAGAGAGAATTGATTCGGCCTGTCTTTATGTTAATGCCTCTACTCGTTTTACCGACGGCAACCAATTTGGTCTGGGGGCGGAAATCGGCATCAGCACCTCTAAAATCCATGCCCGCGGTCCCATGGGACTGGAAGAATTAACCAGCTATAAATACCTCATCCGGGGAGATGGTCAGGTTAGGGAGTAGTTTTTGAATTCATTGTGAAAAAAAAATATTCAATCGGCATATTTGGCGGGACATTCAATCCCATTCATAATGTTCATCTCAAAATGGCTAAGCGCGCCCAAAAAAAATTAGGCCTTGAAAAAATTATCTTTGTGCCGTCCGCCCGCCCGCCGCATAAGAAGATCAAAGGGAAAGTCTCTCCTTACCAGCGCTACCAAATGACCTGCCTGGCTTTGAAACCATTCCCCGGTTTTTTTTGTTCTTCTAAAGAGTTAAAGCACCCGGGTAAATCTTATTCGGTTGAAACCGTAGAAAGTTTTCAAAAAAGATTTGGCCGAAAAGCCCGGTTTTTTTTTATTATCGGCTCGGATTCTCTGGCGGAATTATTCACCTGGAAAAAAATTGATAAACTTCTTGGTCTCTGTAAATTTGTTGTTTTCCGGCGTCCAAAATTCCCGCTTAAGCTTAAAAACAGGTATCTTAAGGATAGGGTAAGGGTTATCTCGATGCCTCCGCAAGAAGTTTCCTCGACAGAAATCAGAAAAAGGATAAAGGAAGGCAGAAGTATTTCACGGTTAGTTCCCCGGGATGTTGCCCGATTTATTCAACAAAGAAAACTTTACCGATAGGACTTCGAAAATTTTATTGAAATCGAAAGATAAAGCTCTTAGAATAGCCGAGTTTGCCGCTCAGAAAAAGGCCCAAAGAATTGTTATCCTGGGAATGAAACGCCTGACGGCCATAACCGATTATTTCGTCATTTGCAGCGGCACATCATCTGTCCATCTTGAAGCGATTGCTGACGGAATAATGGAAGGATTAGCCAAGGAAAAAATAAAGCCTTTGGGCGTTGAAGGTTCTAAATTTTTAAGCTGGGTACTTTTAGATTATGGAGAGGTGATTATCCACATTTTTCGCCAGGATGCCCGAGAATTTTATCGGTTGGAAAGTCTTTGGGGCGATGCCAAAAGAATCAGGCGAAAACGAAAGTGAGTAAGGTGAGACAGGTTAAAAAAGAAATAAAAATCTTAGTTGAAGAGGCGGTTAAATCGTCTCTGCGGAGTAAAAAGATTAAATTAAAGAAAGTTCCAGAGGTTTCTGTCGAAAGGAGCAAAGAAGAAAAATTTGGCGATTATTCTACCAATATCGCCCTTTTATTGGGGAAAGAGCTAAATATACCTCCTCAGGAAATAGGCGGATTAATTTCGCGCTTTTTAGGAGAAAAGGAGATTTTTTCCAGGATTGAAATTGTTCCCCCGGGATTTATCAATCTTTTCTTGGGCAGCAAAAGGCTTTATCGAATATTAGCCTTGATTTTAGAAAAAGAAACCCAATTCGGCCGGTTTGACGATAAAGGCAAAAAGGTGCAGATTGAATTTGTCAGTGCCAACCCTACCGGCCCTTTACATGTCGGGCACGGACGGGGAGCGGCCATAGGCGACTCTATTGCCAATCTTTTAGATGCTTATGGCTATCGGGTCTCTCGCGAATATTATATCAATGATAGAGGTAACCAGATTGATACTTTAGGAATATCGGTTAAATGGCGTTATTTAGCGCTTTTAGGAGAGAAAGTTCATTTTCCTGAGGAATGGAATGGTGCGCAAACTTATCAGGGGGATTATATTAAAGATATTGCTGGACTCATCAAGGAAAAGCACGGTGCTAAGTGGAAAGAGAAGGATATCTCCTTTTTTAGTCAACTGGCTATGGAAGAGATAACTACGGGAATCAAAAATGATCTTAAGGCTTTTGGTGTAAATTTTGATACTTGGTTCAAAGAAAGTGAGCTTTACAAAAAAAGGGAACCGGAGAGAATAAAGAAAGTCCTGGAGAAAAAAGGCTGCTTGGAAGAGAAGGATGGGGCAGTCTGGTTTAAATCGAAACTATTTGGCGATACCAAGAATCGGGTTATCATCCGGCAAAACAAAACCCCGACTTATCTTGCCTCCGATATTGCCTATCACGCCCAGAAATTCAAACATTTTAATGAAGTGATTAATGTTTGGGGGGCGGATCACCACGGCTATATCCCGCGGATGAAAGCGGCCGTCGAAGCTTTGGGGTATCAGCCGGATAATTTAAAAATTGTTCTGGTACAACTGGTCAAGCTTACCCGTTCGGGAAGACAGGTTTCCATGTCGACCCGCCAGGGAGAGTTTATTACCCTTAAAGAGGTTCTTTCTGAGGTCGGGAAAGATGCCGCCCGGTTTATTTTTATGACCCGGCGCAGCGACGCCCAGCTTGATTTTGATTTAGAATTAGCCAAAAAAAAGTCGCTTGACAATCCCGTTTATTACGTTCAATATGCCCATGCCCGTCTCTGTAATATTCTCCAATTTGCCGAAGAGAAACAAATCGTTTTAAAAAAGACAAATGAGGCAAAATTAAGCCTGCTTAAAGAAAAGGAAGAACTTCATCTAATTAAACTATTAGCTGGCTTTCCGGATATTGTCGAGTTGAGTGCCTGCTCGCTAGAGCCGCACCGCCTGACTAATTATCTCAGAGAGGTTGCCCGGTCATTTCATAGTTTCTACAGTATCCATCGGGTGATTACCGACGACTTGGATTTAAGCTTGGCGAGGCTCGCTTTAATAAAGGCGGTTAAAATTATCGTTAAAAGTGCTTTAGGCCTTTTGGGGGTAGATGCCCCGGAGAAGATGTGACTATGAATGAAAAAGATTTTGATTTAGCCGTTTTAGGGGCCGGTCCGGGTGGATATGCCGCCGCTATCAGGGGCGCCCAGCTTGGTAAAAAAGTTGCCCTTATCGAAAAAGAGGAAATAGGCGGTGTCTGTCTGAATAAAGGCTGCATTCCCACCAAAACCTTTTTAGAATATGTCGAAACTTTAGAAAACCTGGAGAAAAACGAAAACTGGGGTATAGATTTAGAGGTGAAAGGAGTAAATTTCCAGAAATTTATTGAGAGGTGCGATAAAACCGTCGGTATTTTAGTCGGCGGACTGAATAAAATTATTCTTTCATACGGAATCGAGTTGTATCGGGGCGAGGGTTCTTTTATTGATAGAAATCGGCTTGAGGTCAAAGAGAGTAAAACAGAGAAAACACATCGATTGAAGGCGTCAAAGATAATTATCGCCAGCGGTTCCCGGCCGAAACGATTTGCTCCCTTTGATATAGACGACAAAAATATTATTACCAGTGACGGAGCCTTGGATTTAAAGGAAATCCCGAAGGATATCGTAATTATCGGCGGAGGCGTAATTGGCTGTGAGTTTGCTTCCATCTTTTCTGGCTTGGGTTCCAAGGTTATTTTGGTGGAGCTTGAAAAGAGCCTGCTGCCTCAAGAAGATAGAGAAATTTCCAATCGCCTGGCCGCGATTTTCAAGCGGCGCAATATAGAAATTAATCTTGGCACTACGGTCGAGGGAATCGATACAAGGAAAGGCAGTTTATCCCTTGCGCTTTCTAACGGTAACGTTTTAACTGGGGAAAAAGTTCTCGTTTCCCTTGGCCGTTTCCCCAATTTTCAAATAAAAGGCTTAGAAAAGATTGATTTGGAATTAGGTCAAGGGACAATAAAAGTTGATAGCCGGATGGAAACAAGCCTGAAGGGGATTTATGCCGTTGGTGATGTTCTGGGAGGGCCATTCTTAGCCCATCTGGCTTATCATCAGGGGATAATAGCTTCCGAAAATGCATTTGGTCTGGATGCTGAAATTGATAGAGATACCTTACCCGATTGTATCTATACCTCACCGGAAATTGGACGGGTCGGTTTGACCGAAGAAGAGGCCGTTAAACGGGGCATGAAGATTAAAGTGGGCCGTTATCCTTTTGCCGCTTTGAGCCGTGCCGTTATTGCCAATGAGCGTCAGGGGCTGTTTAAAATTATCAGCCGCGAAGAGAATGACAGAATTATCGGCATTCACATTTTAGGAAAAAGAGCCACCGATTTAATTGGCGAAGCCGTCCTGGCGCTGAAATCAGGGATGACGGCTAAAGACTTGGCTGGGGTCATTCATGCCCATCCTACTTTTTATGAAGGTCTCGGTAGTGCGGCTGAAGATGTAAATCACCAGGCGATTCATTTAAGAAAAAAGTAGATTTTTAAAAAAAATCATTATACAATTAAAAGGCTGATGCGGGTAGAAATAAAATTAGAGACAATGGGGTATGGGCTGGTTGAGGCTGTTCTCCTTTACTGGGTGGTTGATATCGGTGACTTGGTTAATCCGGAACAGCCGATACTGGAATTATCTTGTGATAAGGAGATTTTTAGTCTTTTTTCCCCGGCTGAGGGGATTATTCAGGAGACCTTTTTTCGGGCCGGTGAAACAGTTGCTATTGGAGATGTGCTCGGTATTATAGAAACCGATTTAAAATCATTCAAACCCTTATAAAACGCAAAAAATGGTTAAATTATCACAAAGGATCGGCCGTATAAATCCTTCTCTTACCCTGGCGATTACCGCCAAGGCCAAGGAGATGCAGCGCCAGGGTTTAAAGATAGTCGGTTTAGCCGCCGGAGAACCTGATTTTGATACGCCGCAATACATTAAGGAAGCGGCTATTAAGGCTTTAGGCGAGGGATTCACCAAGTATACCCCCGCTTCAGGCATCATTGAATTAAAAGAGGCCATTGTGCGCAAATTAAAAGAGGATAATGCTTTAGAATATCGGACGGATGAAATTATTGTTTCCTGTGGTGCCAAACACGCGCTATATAATATTATGCAGACGCTATGTGATGAGGGGGATGAGGTAGTTATTCCCGCTCCATACTGGGTAACTTACCCGGAACAGGTTAAGTTAGCTGGCGGTATCCCGGTGGTAATACCGACCTTGGAAGAAAGAAATTTTAAATTATCGGCCAATCTTCTTAGAAGGGTTATAACCGAACGGGCCAGGATTATAATTTTAAATTCACCCTCTAATCCAACCGGCGCGATTTATAGCAAAGATGAACTTGAAGAATTAAAAGAAGTTTGCCTGGAATATAACCTTTGGGTTATTTCCGACGAAATATATGAAAAAATTATTTATGACGGAAAGAAACATTCAAGCATTGCTTCTTTGGGAAAAGAGATAAAGAGAAAAACGCTCTTGGTTAATGGCTTATCGAAAACTTATGCGATGACTGGCTGGCGGATAGGATATACCGCTGGCCCCCGGGAAATCATCCGCGCTATGGGCAATCTTCAAAGTCAAAGCACTTCTAATCCGACTTCTTTTGTTCAGAAAGCCGCCTTAGCGGCGCTTACCGATTCTCGAAGAGAAAGTGTAATTGCTGAAATGCTAAAAAAATTCCAAGAGAGGCGGGATTTTTTAACCATGGAGCTGAGTAAATGGGAAAAGGTTCGTTTTCTCAATCCGGACGGCGCTTTCTATTTATTTCTTGATATTTCTGAATATTTTGGTTGCTCCTTCAAGGGAAAAACGATTAAAACATCTGTTCAATTCAGCGATTTTCTGCTGGAAGAAGGCAAAGTAGCCGTTATTCCGGGTTCAGCTTTTGGCAAAGACGAATATATTCGCATTTCCTTTGCTAATTCGATTGAGAATATTGCTGAGGGTTTGAAAAGAATCAAAAAATTTCTCGAATCGTTGTCGTAAAAACCTGTAGGACTATATAGTTACCCTGTTAGAGCTGTCTGGCTGCCAGGGTATTTTTTCTTGATAAGATTTCGCCTTTATGATATAAATATAGGCTAAAGGGGACGGAAAGTGTCTATTCGAAGGATGCTTTTTTTGTATATTTCGGTTGGTTCGGGACATCAACAAGCGGCTGACGCTATTGTCAAAGCCATTAATCAGTTGAATCCGCAGATTCAAACCCTTAGCGTTAATTCTTTTAATTACATTAGCCCTTTGCTTGAGAAAATCGTCAACAGCATCTATATGGCGATTATTAAAGCTACACCCGAGGTTTGGGATTATCTCTATGATAATCCTAAAATTGTCGGCAAAACCGCTGAGGTGCGTAAATTTATTAATAAAATAAATTCACCTGGGTTGATTAGGTTAGTAGAGGAGTTCAACCCTGATGTAATTGTTTGTACCCAGGCGTTTCCATCCGGTATTATTTCTGCCTATAAAGAGAAGACAAATTCCGACATATCCTTGGTGGCTGTTCCTACCGATTATATTGTTCATTCCTATTGGGTTTCCAATAAGATTGATCTTTATATTGTCCCTTCAGAAGATACTAAAAATATTCTAACCCATAGCATCATTCCGGAGGAAAAGATATTACCTTATGGTATTCCGATTAATCCGCTTTTTAGATTGAAGCATGATAAAGCTAAAATTTTTCGGGAGCTCAATTTAAATCCGGACTTACCGGTTCTATTAGTTATGGGAGGGAGCCAGGGATTAGGCCGTCTTTATAAAATAACGATGCATTTAGAGAAGATAGATGTTCCTTTTCAGATTATTATTGTTACCGGAACAAATGGATTTTTAAGGGAAAGACTGGAACGGAGGCAGCCGCATTTCCGAAAGGTTACCAAAATATTTGGCTACGTTACGAATATATACGAACTTATGGAAATATCAACCTTGATTATCACCAAGGCGGGAGGATTAACTGTGGCTGAATCTTTGGCTAAAGGGGTGCCGCTCGTGATTATTAATCCGATACCGGGACAGGAAGAGAAAAACACTCAATTTCTTCTCCGTGAAGGAGTGGCTTTACGGGCAGAAAACGCCAAGCACCTTAATTCCCTCATTAAGGATTTATTTAGCCATCCGGAAAAAATTAAAGAAATGCGCCAGAAAGCAACTGTTTTGGGAAAACCCAATGCGGCAATAAATATTGCCAACCTTTTAATTAATTTAAAGTAATGGGAGCTTTTTTTTACAAACTTGCCGCATTTTTAGTCAACCGGCTTCCCTTAAAGTTAAGCTACTGGCTAGCCGAATGTTTAGGGGGGCTCTATTATCTTTTTGCTCTATCTAGCCGTCGGATAGTAAGAAATAATTTATTACATCTTTTTAACGGCAATATTGGCCGGGATGAACTGCGTTTTTATATTAAGCGGACCTTCCGGGAATTTAGCAAGTATTTAGTCGAACTTTTCTTTTTCCCGTCTTTAAATAAAGAAAATATCGACCGGTTTATTTCTATCGAAAACTTGCATTACGTTGATGAACTTCTTAAATTCGGCAAAGGTATTATTGTTCTGGCAGCCCATTTTGGCAACTGGGAAATGGGCGGTATAACCATGGGGCTCAAAGGTTATCCGATGAACGCCCTTGTCTTAGACCACCGGAATAAATCGGTAAATAACTTCTTTGTAAACCGGCGGGAAAGTAAGGGTGAAAGGAACATTCCTTTAGGGTTCGCTATCCGGCGGTGTTTTGAAGCCCTGCGGCAAAATGAAATTTTAGCCGTCCTGGGTGACCGGGAATTCAACCGTTTGAAAAAGGGCATAAAGATAAATTTTTGCGGCCGGGAAACCCGTCCGTGTATTCCTAAGGGAGCCGCCAAACTGGCCATTAAAACCGGCGCCAAAATTATCCCTGCATTTGTCGTTAGAGAAAAAAATAACCGTTTGAGGCTTGTCTTTAAAGAGCCGTTAGAAGTAAATTATAATGGAAATGAAGAAGAAGATGTTCGGCGGATTATGGAAGATTTTTTTGCAATTTTTGAAAAAATGCTTAAAAAAAATCCGGCGCAGTGGTTTATATTCCACCCCTTATGGGAAGAGGTCGATTAAATGGAAAATGTCTGTGCTTTAATACCTGCCTATAATGAAGAAAAAAACCTTGGCAGTTTGGTCCGCGGTTTACGGTCCAGGATAAAAAACGTTGTTGTCGTTGACGATGGTTCAACAGACGATACTGCCCGGATTGCTAAAGAAGCCGGCGCCCGTGTATTATCTCAAAGCCGCTGCCGGGGAAAGGGCGCGGCTCTAAAAATTGGTTATGATTATTGTTTGGCGGAGAATTTTGAGGCTGTTTTGAATGTTGACGGCGACGGACAACACGATTGGCGTGAAGCAGACAAGTTTTTGGGAATGGGCAGGCAAACAAATGCGGGGATTATTATTGGCAACCGAATGGACGAGGTCGAAAATATGCCCTGGATAAGACTGGTAACGAACCGGCTCACTTCAAAAATTATATCGTTTTTGGTCAAGCAGAAGGTAGCCGACAGCCAGTGTGGTTATCGGTTGATAAAAAAAGAGGTTTTAGAGAAAGTAAAACTTTCTACGGCTCATTTCGACACCGAGTCGGAGTTGTTAATTAAAGCCGGGCGCTTGAGATTTAAAATTATCTCTGTGCCGATTGAAACGATTTATCGCGATGAAAAAAGTAAGATTAATCGAATACTTGATACGGCTAGATTTATCAGGCTCATATGGAGAAGTCTCTGGTGGGTCGCATGAAACGTCAAATTAAGAAAGCCGGCTCAATTTACGGAAGTGTTTTCCTTATTCTTTTTTAACTGACCCGGTCTCAATGGGCTTAATGATTCGATTGCTTACGGAGAAATAGTTAGCTGGATTGGTTAATCTTATAGGCGGCGGTTGGACAAATTAGAAAAATGGACGAAGATCAACTTGCCCGTTTAAACATGGTTCAGGAGCAGATTATCCGCCGGGGGGTAACGGATTCTAAAGTTATAAATGCCATGAAGAAGGTTCCCCGTCATAAATTTGTCCCCGGGGAATTTTTAACGGCGGGTTATGCGGATTATCCTTCACCCATTGGTGAGGGGCAGACCATTTCCCAGCCCTATATGGTTGCCTTAATGAGTCAATGTCTGGCTTTGAAAGGAGGGGAAAAGGTTCTCGAAATAGGTTTGGGTTCAGGTTATCAGGCGGCCGTTCTGGCTGAAATTACCCGGGAGGTTTATAGTCTCGAGAGATTTCCTGGGTTAGTCCAGAAAGCGAAGGAAATTTTTGACGAACTTGGCTATGTTAACGTCAACATTAAAGTTGGCGATGGAACCTTAGGCTGGAGTGAAGTCTCTCCTTTCGACGGGATTATTGTTACCGCCGGGGCTCCTGATATTCCTCCTCCGTTAATCAGACAGTTATCTGAAGGGGGAAGATTGGTAATTCCTCTTGGCGGAAGATTTATGCAAACCCTGGCGGTTTTTAGAAAAAAAGGGAAGAGGCTCGAGCGAAAAGATATTTGTGGTTGCGTATTTGTTCCCTTAATTGGCAAAGAAGGCTGGAAGGATTAAAATGACCGAGGGTTTTATGGACGTTTTTAGAGGATGTTCAAAGGAATTATTAACTGTTTTTATTGCCAGTCTTCCGATATCTGAGCTGAGAGGGGCAATCCCTTTTGCTCTGGGAATGAAGATTCCTATTTTAAAAGCTTATTTTCTGGCTGTTTTCGGCAATTTCATTCCGGTTATTCCTTTGCTTCTTTTTTTCGGTAAAGCCGTTGGAATTTTAGAAAGGGCTGCCTGGGGGAAGAAATTTTTAAAATGGCTTTTTAACAGGACTCGCAGCCGGAGCCGGATTGTTCAAAGATTTGAAATTATCGGTCTGACTTTATTTGTGGCCATTCCTTTGCCGATTACCGGGGCATGGACGGGAACAGTAGCCGCTTTTCTTTTCGGGATAAAATTCCGTTACGCCTTACTGGCGATTACTTTAGGGATTTTAATTGCCGGAGGGATTGTTACTTTGGTTAGTCTAGGCGGGATTGAATTTTTAAGATTTGTGCTTAAGTAGTAAATCTTTGTTTTCTGTTTTTTTATTTTCTGATGTCTGAAAAAAATCGGGGTGTAGCGCAGCCCGGCTAGCGCGCACGGTTCGGGTCCGTGAGGTCAGGAGTTCAAATCTCCTCACCCCGACCAGTTTTGTATTTTTAATTTTCATCTTTCGCTGAGGGGCCTTCAAGTGATCGAGATTTGTCGCCTGCATCTTTTTTTTGAAGGGACGGTGCAGGGAGTGGGTTTTAGATTTTACACCGAAAGGGTTGCCCGCCGTCTTGATATCGCTGGTTTTGTCAGGAATCTGCCAAACGGCGCCGTTGAGGTAGTTGCCGAGGGCAAGCGGAAAATTCTTGATGAATTTTTAAGTGCGATACAAACCGGTAATTTAAGCGGATATATTACCGGAACAGAAAAAATATGGGAGCCTCCAACCGGCGAATTCAATGATTTTGGAGTTAGATTTTGAAAGAAGACAGAAAACAGATAACCGAAAACAGATTTTGCTTTTTGTCTTGGATAGTTGATATTGCTGTCTGATTTTTGTCTTCTGATTTCTGTCATCGGATTTTTAAAAATGCGCTATGGTTTATTCGGTGACATCCACGGCAATTTAGAGGCCTTTGAGGCCGTGCTTGAAGATTTAAGGCGGCAGGGTATTGATCGACTCTTCTCACTCGGCGATATTGTTGGCTATGGCCCTGACCCCAACAGTTGTGTCGACGTAATCCGAAAATTATCTATTCCTTCCGTCAGCGGCAATCATGATTGGGCCTCGGTTGGGAGAAGTGATTTAGATTATTTTAATCCCCGGGCTAAAGAAGCCATCCTCTGGACGAAAAAGGTCTTAACTGAAGAGAATAAGGCGTATTTAAAGCGACTTCCTCTTATAATCGAAGGAAATAATTTTCAGCTAGTCCACGGAAGCCTAAAAAAACCCGCCGATTGGTTTTATATCTTGAATTTTCAAGAGGCAGAAAATGTTTTTGCTTTAATGGAGAAACCGCTCCTTTTTGCAGGGCATTCCCATGTACCAATTGTTTTTTGTAAAACCGAAGGGAAAATTAGCTGCATTTCAGATTCCCGCCTTAATCTTAAAGAGGAAGCGAAATATATTATTAATGCGGGAAGTGTCGGGCAGCCCCGGGACGGTGATTCTCGTTCAAGTTATGTAATATTCGATGAGGGAAAAAGAGAAATTATCTATAAGAGGGTAAAATACCCGATTGCCAAGGTTCAAAGAAAAATTAGAAAAGCGGGTCTGCCCGAAATAGAAGCGGCCCGGTTATCGGCTGGCCGGTAATTTCTTTATGCAGGGTTGGATTTTTTTATGCAGTCTCAAATAGCTGATTTTCTTCAATTCTTAAAAGTCGAAAGGAATTTAGCCGATAATACCATCGATGCTTATGGACGGGATTTAAAAAAATTCAGGAATTATTTAGGATTCCTTAAAAAAAATGAGATTTCCTTGGTTAACTGTCAAGATATTCAAAATTACAGCCGGATTTTATCGTCAAGGCACATTGCCTCTCCGTCTATTGCCCGAAATTTAGTTTCCATCAAAATGTTTTTCCGCTTCTTATTGAGAGAAGGAACTATTAAAAATGATCCCAGCCAGGATTTAGAATCTCCGTTAATCTTATCGAAGTTGCCGGGAGTTCTAACCATTCTGGAGGTAGAGAACCTTCTCAACCAGCCCGTCCTTAAAAACAAATCGGGCTATCGGGACCGGGCGGTAATAGAACTGCTTTATGCCACAGGGATGCGCGTTTCCGAAATTGTGCGTCTGAAAATTTCCGATTTGAATCTAAAGGTTGGCTATGTTCGCTGTTTTGGGAAGGGGGAGAAGGAAAGAATCGTTCCCTTGGGCAAAATTGCCGGGGAGGTGTTGGGCAAGTATTTAGACAAGATAAGGCCGGCTTTTCTCAAAAAAGGCCGGAAAGATTGTTTCTGGCTTTTCATTAATAGCCGGGGCCGGCCTTTTTCTCGGCAGGCAATTTGGAAGATGATAAAGAAGTATGGCAAAGCCGCCCGGTTCAAAAAAAATATTACCCCGCATACCCTGAGACATTCCTTTGCCACGCATCTCCTTCAAGGAGGAGCAGACCTGCGTTCCGTCCAGGAAATGTTGGGTCATGCCAACATCTCCACTACCCAGATTTATACCCATGTAAACAGGGAGAGGCTAAAAGAAGTCCATAAAAAATATCACCCTCGAGGATAGAATGGAAATAATCACCACCCATATTAATGCCGATTTTGACGCCTTGGCCTCTGCCGTTGCCGCAAAAAAGCTCTACCCCGGAGCAGAGATAGTTATACCCGGTTCTGCCGAAAAGGCTGTCCGGGAATTTATAAAAAAATTCGAAAAAAAACTTGGCCTGCTTTCGGAAAAAAAGGTAGATTTCGAAAAAGTCAAACGCTTAATTATCGTTGATACGCGCCAGGCCGGCCGCCTTGGAAGGCTGGGAGAATTCACTCGAAAAAGGGACGTTGAGCTGCATGTTTACGACCACCATTCTCCCCATCCCGGGGACCTTAAAGGCAAAATTGATGTCAGGCGCATTACCGGGGCTACGGTAACCATACTTTTAGAGAAAATTAGAAAAATGAAAATAGTCTTATCTCCGTTTGAAGCGACCTTAATGCTTCTGGGCCTTTATCAGGATACCGGCGGATTGATTTATCCGTCGACGACGGCCCAGGATAAAGCGGAGGCTCGATATCTTAAATCTTCCGGGGCCGATTTAAAAATTATTACCGGTTTTCTTACAAGAAAGTTGACCCGGGAACAAACTGTTCTTTACCGAAGCCTCAAAAAAAATAAGGAATTTTTTTTCTTTGCTGGGGCAAAAGTGGTTATCGTTGCCGCAACAGCCGGCCGTTACATTCCCGATCTGGCCCGCCTTACCCAGCGCTTGATGGATGAAGAAAAAGCCGATGTCGTTTTAAGTTTAGTCGGGATGCAAAAACACCTCCATTTAGTTGCCCGGAGCAAAACTAAAAAACTTAATGTTGAAAGGATAGTCAGCTTCTTTGGCGGCGGGGGACATCCGACGGCTGCCTATGCCCGCATTCAGGGGATTGACCTGCCAGAGGTCAAGAAAACCCTTTTAAAAATTTTGAGGCAAAGGATAAAAGAATCTAAGCCGGAAAAGCGGCCGCAGCCGATTTCGGCGCCTAACCTTTCTTCAACTTCCATATCCCATAAAAAGAGAAGAAATTTGAGTAAATTAATGAAAGATAAATTGCCCGGGCCGATTATGCATCGTCTTGAGGAAATTGGCATAATGGGAACAGAGGGGGGGGTGAGTATTTATGTAGTCGGAGGTTTTGTTCGCGACCTTCTTCTGGGTTTCCCCAATTATGATTTAGATATTGTCGTTGAAGGTAATGCCATTGCCTTTGCCAGCCGGCTGGCAGAGAAGTGGAAGGCTGGGGTAAGGAAGCACAAAAAGTTCGGTACGGCCGTTGTTTATTTGCCTGGAGGTTCTAAAATCGATGTGGCCACTGCCCGGACGGAGTATTATCATTATCCGGCGGCTATGCCTCAGGTCGAAGGCAGCTCCTTAAAGGCTGATTTATACCGCCGGGATTTTACCATTAATGCCATGGCTATTTGTTTGAACAAGGATGAATTCGGTCTTTTGATAGATATTTTTGGAGGAGAGGCTGATTTAAAAAAGAAACTTGTCAGGTGTCTTCATGATTTAAGTTTTGTTGAAGACCCGACTAGAATTTTTCGGGCGGTTAGGTTTGAACAGCGTTACGCTTTTAAAATTGACCGTCATACCCAGCACTTAATTCGAACCGCGGTAAACCTTGATATGTTTGACTGGCTGGCCAATCAGCGGGTCTTGGCCGAGTTAATTTTGATTTTAAGCGAAAAAGAACCTCTTTCGGCCATTAAACGGATGGCTGAGTTTAATGAATTGAGGTTTATTCATCCGCGGATAAAATTAACAAAAAATCTAGTTTCTTTATTCAAGAAAGTCAAGGGGGTAATTGTCTGGATGAGGGATATATTCCCTGAGGAAGAATTTGCCGCTTGGCTTATTTATCTTTTAGCCCTCCTTGATACTTTGGCCAAGGAAGAAGTTAGAGAAGTCGCGCAGAAATTCGTCATTTCTAAAAATAACGAAAGACAAGTTATTTTATCTAAAGAATCCGGCCCGCGGATATTAAGTACTTTGCGAAAAAGGAGATTAAAAAATAGCGAGATTTTTTGCCAGCTTATGGGTTTACCCTTAGAGTTTCTTTTACTCTTATCGGCCAAGGCCGGCTCAAATCGGGTAGGGAAGAGGATAAGGTTTTTTATCGCCAATCTGCGCCGGATAAGGCCCCTGATTAGAGGAACGGATTTAGCCAAGCTTGGGCTGAAGGAAGGGCCGGTCTATAAAGAAGTTTTTCGGGCTGTTTTATGGGCTAAGCTTGATGGCAGGCTGAAGACCAAAAAAGAAGAGTTAAGTTTTGTCAAAAAGCAGAAAAGGCTGATTTAGTTTTTTTGATTCGCTACGCTGGCCGGCCGGAGGCGACTATCGAGGTTGCCTACCTGAGCAGTTTACGCTATCTTGGCGGCTGTTTTTTATTGACAGTATCGAATTTATATGTTAAATTTAGGCGGGGAAAGCGAAATTATGACAGAGAAATCAGGGCAAAAAGAGGCTTGGTCAACGGAAGAAAAAAATGTAGCCGCTTTAGGGTATATACCTGTAGTATGCCTTATAATACTGCTACTGAAAAAGGACCACCCTTTTATATCCTTTCATGCCAAACAGGGATTAATCATGTGTCTTTGTTTTTTCCTTTTCTGGTATTTACCCGTAGTTGGGGCAGTTTTGAATTTTTTCCTCGTTGCCCTCATGTTTGTCGGCCTTATTAAGGCCAAAGAAGGGGAGTATTGGAAAGCTCCTTTTCTGGGAAATTTAGCCGCTAAAATCAAAGTTTGATATATCGGGTGGATTTAAAACATTTCCTTTTAACATTAATCATTATCCCCATTATTCTAACTGGTTGTGAAAACTATTCTTCTAACGGGCTGATGCGTACAGAACTTGACAATGGGATGGTAATTCTTACCCGGAGATTTGATAATCTTCCGATAGTGGCCGTAAGTGTCTGGGCAAAGGTAGGCTCGTCTTATGAAAAAGAGGGAGAGTATGGTATCTCGCATTTTCTTGAGCACATGCTTTTTCGCCGTGTGCCTGCTTCTGAAAAACAAGGTTCATTACAGACAGAAATTGAAGGTTCGGGCGGCTATTTAAACGGTGCCACCGGTAAAGAGATAACCTATTATTTTGCCGTTGTTCCCAAGGATTTTTCTGACGAAGCCCTCAACTTACTCCTGGATTTATTTTTAAAGCCTGATTTGAACGAAAAAGATTTTAAAGAAGAAAAAAAGGTGGTTATCGAAGAAATCTCTCGCAAAAACGATAACCCTGCTGATTTGCTCGACGATGAGCTATATGAAGTTCTTTATTCCGGCCATCCTTACGGGCATCCGGTTTTAGGAGATGTTGAAACGATTAAAACTATGGAACTTGATTCATTGCGCCGTTACCATGAGGTTTATTATCGCCCGGATAATATGGTGGTGAGCATCGTGGGCAATTTTGCTCCCCGGGCGGTTTTGAAAAAGCTGAAAGCGGAATTTAATAGATTGCCTAAAAGGGAGAAGATTTTTCCGGCGACTGCCAAGATTAAAAAAGGCGCTAGGAAAAAAACCATTGAGAAGAATGTCAATCAGTTGTATTTTTCGTTAGGTTTTGCCGGCCCGGCGGTAAAAAATGAGGATCATTTGGCTTTAGACCTCTTGACTTTCATTTTAGGCCAGGGAGCCAGTTCAAGATTGGTTGAACGATTGAAAGAGAAAGAAAGATTGGTCAATAGTGTAAGCTCTCAGTTTTTTACCCAGAGGCAATCCGGGCTTTTCAGTATTTACGCCCAGTTTTTACCCGAAAATTTAGAAAGGGTAGAGGCAGTTATCTGGGATGAGCTGGAACGGTTAAAGCAGGAGCCGGTTGGTTCTTCTGAGTTGGAGAAAGCGAAACGGATGATTGAAGCCAATTTTTATTTTCAGCATGAAATCTTTAAAGACCAGGCTTTAGCTCATGCCTATTGGGAGTGTCTGGGAGCGGGAAATTATGAAAAGGACTATCTTGATAAGATTAAAAAAATAGATGCTAAAACTCTCAAGAAGGCGGCTTCCGAATATTTAAATTTAGAAAATTCGGCTAATGTAATTATTAAACCGCCTTCTTAATTCCCGATTTTTTTATGAGAAAAAGAGTTTTTTTCTTTTTTCTTTTCATAATTGTTTTACTTTATGGGCTGATGGTTATTTTACCGACTAAAAAATCTACTCCGGCGGTTGAGAAAAAAACCTTAAATAATGGTCTTAAGGTTTTAGTAAAGAGGAATCCTTCTAATGAGATTGTGGCTATAGAATTTTTCTTCAAGGGCGGCTCGGCCGTAGAGACTCGGCAGGATTCGGGGCTTACCTATTTAACAGCCAGTCTCTTATTTAAAGGGACAGAGAATAAGGATTTCACCCGGATTGCTGAAGGATTTGATTCCATAGGAGGGCTTTGGGGGTTATCCGTTGAAAGGGATTTTTCCGAGGTTCACCTGGTTATCCCTAAGAGAAACTGGGAGGAAGGGTTGAAGCTTTTAGCCGAAGTTCTGATTACTCCCGTATTTGTTGAGGAGGAAATAGACAAGGAGAAAGAATTAATACTTCAGCAGATTAAAAGCATTGAAGATAACCCCTTTGAGTTCACTTATCGCGAGTTTAATGAGGATATTTATGGTTCCCATCCCTACGCTAAACCGACTTTTGGCTTTGCTGATACGGTAACGCGGTTTAGCCGCAGCGATATTATTCGGCAGTATAAGCGGTCTTTTTGCGCCCGAAACGCGATTGTTGTCGTTACTGGTAATGTAGGGCCAAAAGAGGCGATAAAATCAGTTGAAGAAAATTTTAGACGTTTACCGGCCGGCCGGCGGTTAAATATTGATAAACAGCCCGTTCATAGCCGCGGGAAGAAACAAGTCATAAAGAAACCGGATTTAAAACAAACAATGATGTTTTTAGGATTTAAAGCGCCCTCCGTGAATGATAAGGATTACCCGGCGCTGAAACTTCTCAGTGCCTTGATGGGTGAGGGAATGAGTTCCAGGCTTTTTGAAAATATCCGGGATAAAAAGGGGATTGGCTATGCCCTGGGAAGTTTCTATCCCACCCGTCTGGATACCAGTCCCTTTGTATTTTTTCTTGGTGTCCAGCCGGAAAGGCTGGGTGAAGCCGAAGCCGCCTTTTGGGAAGAGATTGGAAAAGTAAAGTTTGACGACATTAGTGAAGAAGAATTCAAAAAGGCAAAAAATTATCTCATTGGGAATTTTTACCTGACTCAACAGAGGAATAAAGACCAAGCCTATTATCTGGGCTGGTATGAAACCCTGGATTTAGGGACGGATTTTGATTCGGTCTATTTAGAGAATATTAGAAATTTGGGAATTTCGCGGGTTAAGGCCGCGGCCAGGAAATATCTGAAAGAAGAAAAGGCAACTCTGGTAATTTTGAGTCCGGGAAAAGTAACTCCCTGAGCTGCAGAAGGAAAGCTGAAAGTATGGAACGGGGACCAATTGTTGCCGGGCAGTTTTATCCGCGCCGGGCTGATGTTTTAAAAGAAGAAATTGCCAAATGTCTGATTGCGACGAAAGTAAAGAAAGAAGTTAAGGGAATACTTTTACCGCATGCCGGATATATCTATTCCGGAAAAGTAGCCGGGGCCGTTCTTTCTCAAATAAAAATTCCTGAGATCTTTATTATCCTTGGCCCCAACCATGCTGGCGTGGGTCATTCCTTTGCTTTATGGCCGGAGGGGAGCTGGCAGACTCCTTTGGGGTCGATAGAAGTCGATAAGGAATTAGCGGAGGCTATACTTAAAAGGTCTTCTTTGGTAGAAATAGATTATCAAGCCCATCTTCAGGAGCATTCGTTAGAAGTGCAGTTGCCTTTTATTCAATATTTGGCGCCTTCAGCGAAAATTGTGCCTCTGGTGGTTAAATATGGGTCGTTTCATCAGTTAAAAGAAATAAGCCAGACTTTGGTAAAGGTCGTTGAATCCGGTAATAAACGGGTCGTCTTAGTCGCCAGCTCTGATATGACCCATTATCAACCCCGGGAAACAGCCGAAAAACAGGATAAATTGGTTTTAGAACCGTTATTAAAGCTGGAAACCAGAAGATTCCTTGATACGGTGATAGAGAACAACATTTCTATGTGTGGGTATATTCCGGCGGCAATAATGATTTTAGCCTCTAAAGCCCTGGGGGCAAAAACGGGAAAGTTGGTTATGTATACCACTTCGGGAGAGGCCAGCGGGGATTATTCTCAAGTAGTCGGCTATGCTGGGGTAACGGTTGAATGAGTCCGTTATCCATACTAAAGGTACGACCGCCGATTTTTGCGGGCAAGGAGCTGGGTTGTTTCTAACGGAATTAGAGGGTGCAGGTTTCTAATGAGGCTTACTTTTCGAAAAAAAGATAAAGTTGTTTTGGTCCTTGGCGGCGGTTCCGCCCGGGGACTGGCTCATATCGGGGTGTTAAAGGTTTTAAAACGCGAGGCAATTCCGATAGATATGGTTGTGGGGACAAGCATCGGGGCGTTAATGGGAGCGGCTTTTTGTGCCGGTATAGATTTTTCCCTGTTGGAGAAGAAAACGCAAGGTATTTCCTGGAAAAACTTATTTGATTTCACCATCCCTCAACTCGGTTTAATTGAAGGCCGAAAGATGGAAAAATTAATAAAAGAGATAATTGGCGAACGCCATTTTAAAGATTTAAAAATCCCTTTGGCCATTGTTGCTACCGATATTAACAATGGAATAGAGGTGGTTTATCGCAGAGGGCTGCTCTGGCCGGTAATTAAAGCTAGCTGCTCTATTCCTGGAATTTTCAATCCGGTTAAACTGGATAAAAAGCTTTTAGTCGATGGAGCGGTGCTGCATAATGTAGCGACTAAAGTTGCCCGTGATTTAGGGGCAAACAAAATAATTGCCGTTAATGTCGGTTTCTATGTCCGAAAACAAGAAGTAAAAAACCTGCTGAATATTTTTCTTCAGGCTTGGCAGCTGCGAGGGCAGGAACTAAGCCGCTACCAGAATTTAGACGCAGAAGTAGTCATTAAAGTAAATCTGCCTGGCATAAGCCCGGTAGATTTTCATAGAGCGGCGGAGTGTATTCAGCAGGGCGAAAAGGCCGCCGAGACGAAAATACCCCAGATTAAGAAACTTTTAAGAATCCGCCGATGAAAATTTCAAAAAAATTATTTCTTAGCTTTAAAATCATTTTAACCGTAACCTTAATTATATTTTTGCTTAAAAGGCTGAATTTAGGCAATGTTTTCTCCATAATAATCCAGGTTAACTGGCATTATCTGGTTTTGGCCGCAATTCTTTTTTTTCTGATTTTGCTCATTCAGTCCTACCGCTGGCAGTGTCTATTAGGTGTTCATGGAATCAAGATTGGTCTGGTCAGATTGATTCGCCTCACTTTTATCGGATTTTTCTTTAATAATTTTTTGCCGAGCACGGTAGGAGGGGATGTAGTGAAAGGATACCTGGTCTCTAAAGCGACCAAAAAGACAGCCGAATCATATGTTTCGGTTTTGATGGATAGAATTATCGGAATTGTCGGCTTGTTTTTTTTAGGCTTCATGGTGCTCTTTTTCATTCCGGAGTTAAAAAGCAATCAGACCCTAATGTATCTTCTCTGGGGAGGTTTCACTGTCTCCTTTCTGCTTATTGCTTTTTTTGTCCTGGGCAGGAAATTTTGGATGAAGAGGCTGGGTTTCTTAAAGCGAATTTTAAAAAAACTGAAAATAGAAGGTCTCATAGAAAAGATTGCCGGCGCTTTCTCGACCTACAGACGGCATAGGGGCGTCCTCATAAAAACCGTTTTAATGTCAACTCTGGTCCATCTTTTTTTTATCGCCGTCAATTTTACGATTGTAAAGGGTTTTTCCCTGCCGCAGAAAATTCCGTTTATTGACTTCTTTATCTACACCCCGACTATTGCTTTGATAAGCTGTGTGCCTATCAGCGTTAACGGGCTGGGGTTAAGAGAGAATTTATATGTCGAGTTTTTCAGCCGTTCTTTGGGGAAAAACTTTGCCGGTTCGCTTTCCATTATTTTCCTTATTTTTCTATGGGCGGCTGGATTTATCGGCGGTATTTTTTATCTTTTTTCTCATTTGAAGTCTAATGTCATCGGGACCATAAAAGAAAAGGGGAAAGTGAGCTTATGATTGACAAGGACCTTTTGGATATTTTAGCCTGCCCGGCTTGTAAAGGCGGGGTAAAGGAAGAAGGGGATAAAATTATCTGCTTGAAGTGTGGGCGGAAATATCCGGTCAAAGACGGCATTCCGGTAATGCTAATAGATGAATCGGAACGATAAAGACTTAAGTCTTGGCCGAATAACGATTCAGGGAAAAAAAGGGGGGTAAAAATGGCTGGTATTTTAGTCATCCATGGGCCTAATCTCGACCTTTTGGGTTCAAGAGAGCCGGGTATCTATGGTCATATCGAATTAGCCGAGATAAACGGAAAACTTACCGAAAAAGCTCAAAAAGCAAAGGTGAAAATTAAAATTTTTCAATCCAATCATGAAGGAGAAATTGTTGCGCTTATTGGCCGGCATAAAAAATCGGTCGATGTTTTAATTATCAACCCGGCCGCCTATACTCATACCAGCGTCGCTATTCGAGATGCCATTTTGGCCACCGAAATTCCGACTATAGAGGTTCACTTGAGCAACATTTACGCCCGGGAAGAATTCCGCCGGCAATCCCTGATTGCGCCGGTAGCCAGGGGCACTATCAGTGGATTTGGCGAACAAAGTTATTATTTGGCCCTGGATGCGGCTTTTGAAATGATAAAGAAAAAATGAAGTATAACCGCTCATATATAGACCGATTTCAAAAAAAAATAGAGGAGACGGAGTTAGACGCTTTTTTAGTTTCTAACCCCATAAACATAAAGTATTTAACCGGGTTTTCTACCTCGGACGGTTTTCTTATAATTACAAAAGGCGAAGTTTTCTTTTTTACCAGTTTTTGTGAATTGGGAGAGGCGGAGGCGCAAATCTCCGCGGCCAAAATAAAGGAAAGAAAAAGAGGCGATTGGGACTTTTTGAAAAGTTTTTTAAAAAGAAAAAAAATAAAAAAAATCGGTTTTGAGGAAAGGTATTTCTCTCTTGCCAATTTCAAACTGATAAAAGGCTTTTTTTTGGATTGCCAGTTTCGAAAAACCTCCGATTTAATTGAAAGATTTCGGGCGGTTAAAAGTTCGGAAGAATTAAAAAGGATTGAAGGAGCTATTATCGTTACCGAGAAGATTTTTGCCGGGGTTAAAAAAAATCTCAAGCCTGGTTTAACTGAGCTTGATATCCTTAAATATTTAAGCATCTATATTGCCAGAGAAGGAATAAGGCCGGCTTTTACGCCGATAGTTGCCTTTGGCTCTCATAGCGCCTTCCCTCATGCCCTCGCCGGTAAACGCCGCCTTAAAAAAGGGGATATTGTTCTAATTGATATGGGTGTAGACATAAACGGTTATAAATCCGATTTAACCCGCACCTTTATTTTCGGCCGGTTGAAACCAAAGCAGGAAAAGGTTTACAATTTAGTCAGGGAAGCGCAGGATTATCTTTTTCGGTTGATTAAGCCTGGGATATCGGTTAAGGATGTAGAAAACTGTGCCCATCGATTTTTTGCTAAAAAAGGCTGGGGGAAGTTTTTCCCTCATTCGATCGGACATGGTATAGGGCTTGAGGTGCATGAAAGCCCCTTTTTTTCAAGAAAAAGCAAAGAAAAATTACTTCCCGGCATGATTTTTACCCTGGAGCCGGCGCTTTATCTTCCTGGCTGGGGTGGGGTACGCATTGAAGATATGTTTCTTGTCACACAAAAAAAATGTAAAAACTTAAGCGACTTTTCTAAAGACCCTTCAATAAATTAGGTAAAGCCGATGATTACTCCAAATAGTTTTAAACGCGGCATGGTTATTGAAATAGATAAAGGTTTCTTTGAAATTCTCGAGGTTTTCTGGGTCAAACCGGGAAAGGGAGGGGCTTTTGCCCGGACAAAGGTTAAAAATTTGCAAACCGGTTCGATTACCGAAAAGATGTTTCGAAGCGAACAAAAAGTTTCTCAGATTTCGATTAACACCGTTTCCATTGAATATCTTTACCGATTGGATAACCTCTATCACTTTATGGATTTTCAGACAAGCGAGGAATATGTGTTAACGGAAGACCATCTGGGTGATAAAACCCATTTTTTAGTGGAGAACCAAAAAGTTGCCGCTAAAATTCATCAGGGGTCAATACTTGATATCGAACTGCCGGCTTCAGTAACTTTAGCCGTAACCCAAACTGAACCGGGTTTAAAAGGCGACCGGGTTTCGGGAGCGACCAAAGGGGCGGTGCTGGAAACTGGTTTTGAAATTCAGGTTCCTTTATTTGTGAAAACCGGCGACAAAATTAAAGTTGATACTCGCAGCGGAAAATATCTCAGTCGCGCGTAATTGGAATTTAAAGATTAGTTATGCCCTTGATATCAAAACGGGAGGAATAGACCTATGGACCCTAAAGACAAAAGAGAGATTGAAGAAATTATTGCCCTTTTTGAAGCTTCCAGCCTGAGTGAGCTTGAAGTAGAAAAGGAAGGAATAAGGGTGCGTCTCAAAAAAGAGATTTCGCCGTCTTCTTCGGTTCCCGCCGCGCCGGTAACGAAACTGCCTTCGGAAAAAGAAGAAAAAAAGGAGGAGATGGATGCCGGGTTAATTCCGATTAAGACGCCGATGGTAGGTACTTTTTACCGGTCTTCTTCCCCTGAGTCTCCTCCTTTCGTTGAGGAGGGTGAGGTCATTGAAACCGAACAGGTAGTTTGTATTATTGAAGCGATGAAATTGATGAACGAGATTAAATCGGAAGCAAAGGGGAAGATTGTAAAAATTTTAGTTGAAGACGGCCATCCTGTAGAGTACGGCCAGACTTTATTTTTAATCAAGAAGGAATAAATGTTCAGTAAAGTCCTTATCGCTAACCGAGGCGAGATAGCTCTTAGGATAATCCGGGCCTGCCGGGAGTTAGGCATTGCCACGGTAGCTGTTTATTCTGAAGCCGACGCCAATTCTCTTCATGTCCGTTATGCCGAAGAAAGTGTTTGTATTGGGCCTTCTCCCTCAAGCAGCAGCTATTTATCTATTCCCAACATAATCAGCGCGGCTGAAGTAATGGATGTTGAAGCCATTCATCCGGGATACGGTTTTTTAGCCGAGAACGCTCATTTTGCCGAAATTTGCGAATCGTGCGGCATTAAATTTATCGGTCCGGCGCCGGAGAATGTCCGTCTCATGGGTGACAAGATTGAAGCAAGAAAATTGATGAAGAAAACGGGCGTTCCGGTTATTCCCGGAAGTGAAGGGATAGTGAAAAATAAAGAAGAGGCCTTAGCCATAGCCAAGAGAATTGGTTATCCGGTAATGATTAAAGCCTCATCCGGCGGAGGAGGCAAGGGGATGCGCATTGCTCATAATGATGTAAGTTTGGCGAATGCTTTTTTAACCGCCCGGGCCGAAGCTGAGGCAGCCTTTGACAATTCTGACGTTTACCTGGAAAAGTGCATCCAGGAGCCGCGTCACATAGAATTCCAGATTTTAGCCGATAAGCATGGGCATTTTATTCATCTGGGTGAACGGGAATGTACTATTCAGCGCCGCTATCAAAAGTTAATAGAAGAAGCTCCTTCCTCGGTTATAGACAAAAAATTGAGAAAGAGAATGGGCGAGGCGGCTTTGCGGGCGGCGAAAGCGATAAAATACGAAAGCGCCGGGACAGTCGAGTTTTTATTGGATAGAGAAGGCCGGTTTTATTTTATGGAAATGAATACCCGCATCCAGGTTGAACATCCCGTAACGGAAATAATTACTGGAGTGGACTTGGTTAAAGAACAGATTCGTATTGCCCAGGAAGAAAAACTAAGATATCATCAAGACCAGATCAGGTTAACCGGCTGGGCGATTGAATGCCGGATTAATGCGGAAGACCCCGAAAATGATTTTCTTCCCAGCCCGGGGAAGATAAAAACCTGCCAGCTTCCGGGCGGCCCGGGAATTCGTGTCGATACGCATATTTATCCGTCTTACACGGTTCTTCCTTTTTACGATTCTCTCTTGGCAAAAATTATTGCGTATGGGTCGAATAGAGAAGAGGCGATTGCCCGTATGCAAAGAGCCTTGTCGGAATGTGACATTAGCGGAGTTAAAACGACCGTTCCTTTTCATATTTCCGTTTTGAATAATCCGCTTTTTATTCGCGGGAAGATTTCTACCGGTTTCGTTGACCGGGTTTGGACGGCCAAGGTTAAATCAGAGGAGGCATAAATGATGGAAGAGGCATCCAGCTTTGGAAAAGTAAAAATTCATAATGAAGTAGTCGGGATTATTGCCGGGGTGGCGGCAATGGAAATTGCGGGGGTAGCCGGAATGAGCCGGGGGCTGGTTAGCGGCTTAAGCGAGTTATTAGGGCGCAAGGATTTAGACAAGGGAATCAAAGTTCAAATAAAAGGTAAAGAGGCGATTCTTACCTTGAATGTTATCATAAGATACGGCGCGAAAATCCCGGAGGTTTCTTATCAAATCCAGGAAAATGTTAAAAAGACGGTGGAAAAAATGACGGGTTTGACCGTAACTGATGTTACCGTCCATATTCAGGGAATAGATATGCCCAAAAAAACTAACAATTCAGAAAGGAGTTAAACGATGAAAAAGCTATGGCAGGAAATTAAAACTTTATTTCAGTTTCTGATTTTCATGAGTTTGGGATTTTATTTTATTGCCGCGTTTTATCTGCAGTTGAATAATTTTCTTTGGCCGCTGGAGCAGCTATATGGTTCGCCCCGCGGACGTTTAATTTCACTGCTGATTGGCGGCATGTTTATAATATTCAGCTTGCTCTTGCTTTTTGTCCGGTCGAAGGCAAGCGCTGAAGAAAAAGCCATTAGTTTCGATAATCCTGTCGGCAAGGTAAAAATCTCTCTTTCGGCAATCGAAGATTTTATCCAAAAGATTGCCCTGCAGGTTTCCGGCATCCACGAGATAAAACCGCGGGCAATCGCCAAGAAAAACAAACTCCAGATAGAAAATAAAGTTGTCATCTGGGGCAGCGAAAATTTGTTAAATATCAGCAATAAAGCCCAGGAAGCCATTCAGTCGTATCTTCAGGAGATATTGGGAGGGGAAGAGAAGGTCGAAATTAATATGCATATTGTCAAGGTGCTTCAGGATGCCACTAAATTAAAAACAGAGTCTTCAGTAGAAGCTTTGCCGGAGTAAACTATGGAACCCAAAAACTATATTGAGTTTTGTTTGGACGAACGAATTAAAAAATTTACTGAATTGCGCCGGGATAAAAACCTTTCCTCCAGGATTATTCGGAGTGTTGAACTAATCTGCCAGGCTTATCGAAAGCAGAAAAAGGTTTTATTCTTTGGTAACGGCGGAAGCGCTTCGCAGGCGGAACATTTTGCCGCTGAACTAATCGGCCGTTTTCGGAAGGAAAGGGAGCCTCTTAAGGCCATAGCCTTAACGGCTAATACGGCTGTTTTAACGGCCGTTGGCAATGACTATAATTTTGAGCAAATTTTTTCTAGGCAATTAGAAGCCCTGGCCGATGAAGGCGATATTGCCATTGGAATTTCGACCAGCGGAAATTCGCCTAATGTGATTGTTGGGATTAAAGCGGCTAAAAGGCGCCGGGCGAAGACGATTGGGCTTACCGGCGGGAAAAAGAATGAATTGGAAAATCTGGCAGACATAAATATTGCCGTGCCTTCGGATTCGACGCCGGAAATACAGGAAGGCCATCTATTTATCGGGCATTTAATCTGTGATTTAGTTGAGCAAACTATCTTCGGCTGAAACGAATGAAGAAAATATTCCCGTTAAAAGACTTAAAATTTAAAATCAGCAGGCTTAAAAGGCAAAAGAAGAAGATAGTTTTTACCAACGGCTGTTTTGATATAATTCATAACGGCCATGTCCGCGTCTTAAAAAAAGCCAAATCTTTCGGAGATATTTTGGTCGTAGCGATAAACGACGACCGGTCGGTTCGAAGATTGAAGGGTGAGAATCGTCCCATTTTTCCTTTAAGGGAACGGGCCGGGGTTTTAGCCTCCTTTGAATATGTAGATTATATCGTCTCTTTCAGCCAGCCGACGCCAATAAAGGTCATTAAAGCCCTTAGGCCCGATATTTTGGTTAAGGGAGGCGATTATCGGGATAAGGACATTGTTGGCAGCCTCTTTATTAAAGAATCTGGCGGGAGTGTAAAAAGGGTACCGATTTATAAAAATTATTCATCCAGCCGGATTCTCAAGGAAATTACCCGGCTTTTTTAAGAGTTTATGGATTTTCGTTTATATGTAGTCTTAGACCGGCAATATCTCGATAAAAATCCGGAGTTGCTTATTCAGGAAATAATTGAAGGCGGCTGTTCTCTTCTTCAATATCGCGATAAAACCGGTTCGAAAGAGGATTTTTCCGATTTAGCCGGGAGATTATATCGAATTGCCAGAAGGAGAAATATCCCTTTTATCATTAATGACCGGGTAGATATTGCTAAAGGCTTGGGTGTGGAGGGGGTGCATTTAGGAAAAGGTGATTGCCCGGTAAAAGAGGCCCGATTGCTTCTTGGAGGGGAAAAAATTATAGGGAGATCGGTCCATAATTTGGAAGAAGCTAAGGAAGCCGAAAAAGAGGGGGCAGATTACCTTGGAATTGGGCCGGTTTTTTCCAGTTCGACCAAGAGTGACAATCGTCCTTCAATTTCGAGGGAATTATTAAAAGAGATAGCCGAAAAAACCAAGATTCCGGTGGTTGCTATCGGCGGGATAAAGGCGGATAATATCGAAGAGCTCCTGAATTTTGGCATTAAAAACTTTGCCATATCGGCCGACATCCTTTTAGCCCCCGACCCAAAAAAACAGGTAGAAATTATAAAGGAAAAATTAAAAACGAGAGAACGGGATAACGAAAAATGACACAATTAGAAAAAGCCAAAAAAGGCGTAGCGACTCGCGAGATGAAAGAGGTGGCTAAATACGAAGGGCTGCCGGTGGCGTATATCCTCAAAAACATCAAAGAGGGAAAGATTGTTATTCCCAGCAATCTTTCTCGTCGGCCCGAAAGAGTATTTGGCATTGGCAAAGGCCTCAAGACTAAGATTAACACTAATCTTAGCACTTCGCCGGAATCGAACATTCTTGCTTTAGAATTGTCAAAAACGAAATTAGCCATTGCCAAAGGGACTCATACGATTATGGATTTAAGCATTGGTGGAGACCTGGATAAAATCCGCCGGAAGATTTTAGAAAAATGTTGTATCCCTTTGGGTACCGTACCTATCTATCAAACAGTTGTAGAGACAATGAGAAGCAAAAGAGATTTAAGTAAAATGAGCGTGAAAGATATTTTTTCGACTATTGAAAAGCAGGCCAAGGACGGGGTAGATTTTATGACAATTCATGCCGGGGTAACTAAAACATCGCTTGAGCGCTTAAAGAGTGGAAAGCGTTTAACCTCTATCGTTAGCCGGGGCGGTACTTTTTTAAGCCAGTGGATACTTAAGAACAAAAAGGAAAATCCCCTTTATGAATATTTTGATGATTTGCTTCAAATTGCCAGGAAGTATGATATTACCCTGAGTTTAGGTGATGGTTTGCGGCCCGGCTCTTTAGCTGATGCTACCGACCGCCCCCAGATTCA
>Ga0180433_10001188_pt1 | contig 44083 bp, 62 predicted proteins | sample SS_ome_8_FD_132980 | JGI IMG/M metagenome (GOLD analysis project Ga0180433, IMG submission 132980) | Hypersaline lake sediment archaeal communities from the Salton Sea, California, USA - SS_1_D_1 metaG | ecosystem: Environmental > Aquatic > Non-marine Saline and Alkaline > Hypersaline >...
CCGCTATGTCGATATCGCAGGGAAGGACCCGCAACCACAAACCCTTATCTTTTAACGACTTAACACTCATCCCACACCGTATCAAAACATCGTCAAATCGCCTGGAATTAATCATAAATTACGCCCTTACATCGCCTTACATCGCGCCACCAATTCACCGGTCATGATCTTATTCCACACCGCAAATTTATTCCTTGCGGATTTACACTTCGGCGAATTGACAAATACTGCCTTCTCGATCGCCTTTGCCCTCAGTTCGCCGAGCAACATCGGCGAGGCCCGGCTCTTGACATCCGTCCACCATTTCGCGAACTGTCCCCAGTTCGACCGGTTCACCGGATCGTCCCTGTCGGCCTTCCTGACGCCCAATATCGCCTCGACAATCTCCCAACCGAACGCCTCGGCATCCGGATCGGTCCAGTGCTTCGGAAACGTGCCCGATATGATATTGCCGATCCGCTGCGGCCCCCGGCTTAAAACCGAGCGGGTCGGCTTCGGTATGTGATGACACGCCTCGGCCGACCCTGCGTCGGACTCCTTCTTTTTTCCCGAGCCCGTGTCGGATTCCTTCGGGTTTTCGGGTTTCTCGGCCTGCTCTGCTGTTTGCCGCTGCCGCTGGCTCTGCTGTTTTGTGCTAATTCGTTCTTTTTTCTCTCTCTGTTTTTCTCTCTCGAAATCCGTAAGGATTTCGTCTTTTCTCTCTCTCTCTCTCTCTCTCTCTCTGTCTGTCTCTCTCTCTTTTTTTGCTGACGCCTTTTTCGTTGTTTTCTTGACGGTTTTTTTAGCGGTTTTCTTAGCGGTTTTCTTCTTAGCGGCTTTTTTGACCGGCTTTTTCTCATCTTCCGGCCCGGGCGCCTCACAATACCGCACAAACGGCGTAGGATTGCCGTAAACGTCCTTAGCGGCCAGCAGCGGCCCCAGGTCCGGATCGGCGTTCAAAATCGGTATCCGCCGCCTCAGCCAGTCCGGATCGGCCGGAAATACGTGCCGCCCGCAGCGGGCCGCATAAGCCCACAACAGCACGATCAATACCCTGGCCGAATCGTCCAGGCCCTCGAAACCATCGTGATCCAGCACCGAGGTATAGAGCTTGAGCCATACGGCCGAATCGTCCACCATACGCGGCTGGGCCTTCTTCCAGTTGACGATTTCGAAGAATTTTTCGTTTTGCGATTTGAGATTTGTCTTTTTCGGCATGGGCCCTGGCATTTATTATTTACTATTTACTATTGATTATTTTTCTCCGCTTCGCGGTTTTGAGATTTGAATTTTCAGATTTGAGAGCTTCTTTTATGGCCTCTACGGGTGTTCTGCCATACCCTATTTTGCGTTCTCTGGGTTCTGCCATATAATGCTCGATTACATTCCACGCAATATCAAAATCTCCCCCGCCTGTTGGTTCGTCTACGCCTCGCAAATCCCAGGAATTGTCCTCAAGGGCTTCATATATTTTTAGCCTCTCGACCTCGGCCTCAAGTTCGGTAATCTCGCTCACGTACTTTTCAAGACACGCTTTGCATCCCGCATACGTCGCCGGTGGAATGAATTTTTTAGGCATTATCCGCCTCCTTCGTCAAATCCCTCATAAAAACAGACAGGCGCATCGTCCCGGATAGCCTGTTCAATTTTGCGGCATTTGTCACAAGGGTTTTTCTCGTCACATTCGCACTCGGAAATTTGCCGTAACAATTCATTTAATACATCAGATTCCATTTTTCTCCGCCTTCGGCTGAGGCCCGGAGACGAACGATCCCCCGCCGATTGTCCCGGGCTCCTTCTTCGCCGGGCGGCAGCAGCCGGCGTGATCGATCCACTGGATCCCGCCGGCTTTTTTCGGCTTGCCGCATTTCGGGCACAGCGGCGCCGGGATATTGCCGGTCATAACTGCTATCTGGTGACGAAGTTTTTCGGTAATCGCAGAGCGGATCTTCTCGCGACGCAATCCGTCCAGAACATCCTTTTCGAGCGTGATAATTATTTCGGCCGTTTCCTCCAGCTCGCTGCCGCGGACCAGGTATAGAGACGACAGCGGTATCTTCCATCGAGTCTTTCGCGTTTTCATTTCGCCGGCACCTTCATCAAATCGCATCCGCAGCCGCAGATTCCATTGCTTTGATATTCCGCCCCGCACCGTTTGCATACATAAGTTGGCTTGCCGTCCCTTTTCGCATTACGCCGGCCTTCGCCGCCCAGAGGTCGGTCAGGGTTGTTCTCGGCCTGCTCGCGATCGTCGGCCTTTTGCTGCTTGGCCAGCTTCCGCAGCCTGGCCGCCTCGGTTTTTTTGCCGTCCCGATCATTCCATGCCGCCGCCGCAAGATACTCGTTATCGAACGATCCCAAATGCTCGAGCATTTTTGTGGCCGAATCATAATATTGAGCCGTCCATCTGGTCCTGCCGTCGGCGTAGGGCCGGGCCTTTCGGACGCCCTTGAACTGCGAGGATTGCTGTTTGCCTGTCGCGTGTTCCCGACGCCGGGCCGGTTTCTTGACGGTTTTTTTCTTCGCTGCTTTCTTCTTTTTTGCAGGCCCGGCCGGTTCTATTGTTTGCTCATTATCCGTTTCGTTGGGACAGTATTTAAACCGCAGAAAATCTATGACGCATTTCGTATCCTCAAGCTCGGCTTCCAACTGGGCCCTGCGATTTTCGAGCGTCTTGATAGTTTCAGCAATATGCTTTTGCCGCGTAATCATAAGATTGACTCCTTTCGTGCCGCCGCCGAAGCGGCGAATCTCAAATTTCAGATTTCAGATTGATAGAAATCATCGTATGCGTTTTGGTCGCCGAGAGGCTGGTGCTCATCGAAAAAGTTCCGCTCGGCCGCTCCTTGCTGCAGTTCCTCCGGCGGCACACCCCACAGCATCTCATCATCGATCGGCTGATAGTCAGTCATTGTTGCCCTTTACAAACGATTTTTTCGAATGCCTCATCCACCGCCGGCAGTGCGGGCAGCGGAAATTGTACGCCCCGCGGCGGCTGTGAATCTCCTGACCGCATTCGTCGCACCACCAGTACGTCGGCTTCTCATCAAGCAGTTTTCTGAGATATCTTAACCTGCCCACTATCGTGTCCCTTCGTGGTTAATAATCTCAAATCCTATTCCACCAGGCACAAAATCAGCTTCGCCAGGATCGAAAAGAACAGCGTCCGCTGCGCCTGGACAAAAGCGGCGTTGTCGTTATTGAGCCGACGCAGCTCGGCGTTGCGCATCTTCAGTTCGGCAGTGATCTCATCGGTCGTCATGATCTCGATCATCTGCTTATACGCCGTCAGCCAGGGCAGGCCTGCGGCATCACGCAAAAACTCCGCCAGCTCAGCCTGGCTCCAGCGCAGCATAACCGGGATCCAGATCTCCGCCCAGGGCTTCAAATCGCCCGGCATTTTTTCGATCAGTTCTTCCTGTGTCACTATTGCTGTCCCCCTTTCGATTCGACGCCGTGGACCGCATCGACCAGAAGCTGCAGCATTTCAGCCGATTCGGCAAGGCCGTCTCTGCAGGCGTTCGGATCGCCGCCGATACACCGCTCGTTCATTTCCTGCACGGCGATATTGGACATCTCCAGGTTCGCCTTATACTGCGGCGACATAGTCACCTGCGAGCAGCCCCCGGCATTGATAGCCACCAGCAGGATCGCCAGAAACACCAACGCGACGATCAGCCAGGCCCCGATTGTAAACTTCGTTCTTTCGTCCATGATCTTTCTCCATTTACTATTTACTATACCTATGGCATAAATTTACTATTGATTATTTCCTCTGTGCCCTCTGTGCCCTCTGTGGCTAATTGAGATTCTCCGTCCCCGGCGGTTTGATCTTCGAAAGGTCGACGTTGATGATCTTTTTGTCCCGTGGGCGCAGATAATCCAGCAGACCCTGGACAATCACGGCAAGGCACGTAATCAGTGTGATCATCGCCGGGATCCGCCAGTCGATCTCGGCAGCGGCATCCGGGGCCGCCGGGCCTGCAGGAATAACAGAAACGCCCGGCTGATCGATCGAAACCTGGCCGCTGCTGATCGTCGCAATATAACACAAGGCGACGATCCCGATTGCGGCGATCGACGCCTTGCGACTGAATATCTGATTAGCTAAATCCTTCGCCTGCATGATGACTCCCTTCACATTTACTATTTACTATACCTATGGCATAAATTTATTATTGATTATTTGCTCAACCTCGGACCAGCAGTCCTGTATCGCCTTGGGGTCCGTATGGCCCTCGATGGGCCTGGTCTCTGATCTGATTGTCCGCAGCAGTTTCAATAGATGATCGTCCTTTTTATCCAGCTTGATACCTTCGCCGCTGTCTAATGTTTCCGCTGCGTTATCGATTGCTTTGCCTATATCATTTACGAGCACGTCCATATCAGTCTTGGGTTTGTGGTTCCTGCAAAACCGCTCGACGCCGGTCATCGCGACTGCGCAACCCTTTAGCCAGCCAGCCTTGCCCGCTTTCGCGTTCACACAGATTTCCCCCCACCAGGCACACTTATCTTCCCGGCACTCGACCTCGCTGAATTCCTCAGTTATCACGTTCGGGCATCTATCATTATAAGATGTCGCTATCGGCCTGCTCATTACCGGACAAATCATATCGGCTCCTTTCTGGTCCCGCCGGAGGCGGGAATCTCAAATTTCAGATATCAAATTGATTACTGACTATTTTTCTCTGAATCACCTGGCGTGCGATTGCGGCCGCTGCTTCCCTGGCAAAAATATCATAAAGTCCGGACAGGAATCGTCGGCAGGCCGCCTTGAGTTCTTCGATATCTTTGGCGTTTTCCATCTCCCGCTGGCTGTCCTTTAAGACGGCATCCAAACTCGCATCGAGCTTATTCGTTCTAACAATCTTGTCGAATTGTTCCGGCGTTACATTTTCCATGACAGTTTCAGATCTCCGCCTCTCCGTGTTCCTCCAGCGACGGCGGTGTTGGTTCTTCCGGCTCCGTTTCGTGTTTTCTGCGGTTCTCGAATGCCGCTATAACCATCTCGATCACTCTTATATCACCAACAATCGCCAGCAAAACAAGCGGCGTAAACGCGCATGGATGACTGGCGACATCCGCAAACCAGACAATAAACAGTGTCAACATGATTCGATTCCTTACTATTGATTTAAGCAGCCTCTTATAAGTGCCGCGATTATGATCGCGCACCCGAGCCATATAATGGTCTCAATCAATTTGTCGAATTGTTCCGGTGTTATATTTTTCCTCTGTTGGTCCAACTGGTCCATGAAATGAGCGATGTCACGATTACATGAAGCGTCGAATATTATCCCGGGTTGCCTTTCGTCGACGTATTTTTTCCATTTCGGATAATAAGAAACCTCCGCCAGCTCCACACCGGTTTTGTTTAAGCATTCGTAAACAGGTTTCCCGTTTTCAGTTCTATCCAAAAGCACAAAATATATGTTTTTATACTCGGTTTTCATTCTATTTCCCCAGGCACGCAGCCAGGGCCTTATGCAGCAGGTGATAAGGGCTCAGACGCCTCAGATGATTATGCACTTTGCCTGTCTTGTATGCGCCCGGCTTGCCGATATATCGGCCTGCATGACCCAATTTTACATCGTAGTTTCCGCGGGCCGCAGTTCCGGTGCCGTCATTTGTAATGATACAGACGCCGATGACCTTGCCGTTTTTCTGCTGGCCGTGAGGCCAGATTTCGATCGATGCTACAATCATTCCCTGAACTCCATATCCATTTGTGTTTCTTCGTTGGTCATCGGCCTTTCACTTACTTTCTCGCCGGTGTCGGTGCGGATAAGTGTCGCCGTCAGCTTCGTCCGGTTCATTATCAGCTCGCAGTCGACCGAGCGGATCGTCTCGCCACTGGCGACCTCGCGGCTTAGCCTGTGGATACTGCCGGTGATCTGCTGCTTGAGTGAATTATAGTTCTTGTTCTCGGTTTTCCGGGCGATCTCCAGGGACTCCAGGTTTTGAATTTGCTCGGCTAATTGCCCGGCCGCTTCCGCCTTGTCCTTTGTCGACAGCTTGCAGGCCAGCGAGTGCGGCTCGTGCGTGACATGGATCAGGTCACCGCCGGTGTTTGCTTTTCCTTTCTTTCCCAAAATAAGACTCCTTTCGTAAATTTATCGTTGCGATTGCCAGTGCGGCAGACACGGTCATGCAGCCGATCATGATTAATGTCTCTTTGCTTGACAAAAAGTAGGAAGATTGGCCCTCCGTGGCCGATGCTGGTGACTCGCTCGGTGTTCCATACACAACGCCATCTTCCCGGCCATCCGGCCGCGCAACTATCAGGGCTGCTGCAATCGCGATACCTACGACCGCAGCGAGAATCAAAATATAAAAAATCGGGGCGGGACCAGGAGAGGAATGACTATTGAAACCCGCCCCTCTACGCAAAAGATGCCGGAGCCGGGGATTTTTTGATGTGATATCATCCGTACCATCCCCGGCCGGTCTTAAGGAAAGGACTGATTTGTCGGCCCGGGCGATCCGCCATGATCGATCGGCGGTGCCCGTAAGAGACAATTCGAAAAACGCGACGATCGATACGCCGATAGCCGGTATAAGTCGTTTGATTTTTTTAATCTTCATCTTTACACCACTCAATGAATTCCGCAAAGTTCTCAAAACCGTAAACCGTTGTTACTTTAGAGACCTCAATGATCGCTGTTTTCATTGTGAGATAAGTATCCTCCCCGTTTAAAATTCCTTCCGAGCAACATAAATTGCAAAAAGCCCATTCCGTAGCACTTATACGCTGAAGCTTAAATATTGTCTCGGCGTGTTTAATTGCGTAGATATGATCTTCGGTACATGATTCTACCGGCCTTGTCTCTCTCGCATCTCTTTCTATGATATACATGATTTCTCCTTATATTTTTTTAATCCTGCCCGGCGGCGTCACGCAGCCGCCGGGCGACAGGGGCGGCTCGGCACGAGCTGAATCCCTTCAGCGTAGCCGTAACCTGGTAAGTCGAGCCCATATTTTTTAATCTCAAATCTCAAATCTGAAATCTGAAATCGAATAGCGGGGGCGGGATTTGAACCCGCGACCTCCAGGTTATGGGCCTGGTGAGCTGCCGGACTGCTCCACCCCGCAATAATTGGCCGGCCGAAACCGCAAGCCGGCCGATGTTAAAATTGGAGATAACAACAATGGCCGGTGTTTTTGCCCACCGCCGGCAGGGGCTGTAGTTGGCATTGATGATTGCTGGCCGCCGTCCGGCGGGGAGCGGAGGAGGAGGGAAACAACCCCGCCGGACCCGGCGTCAGCCAAAAACATTAGGCCTATAATTCCGGCCGGGGAAAAAGCGTGAAACCCCGGCTTTTTTAAGCTATACTGTGATACAGCTCGTTTGATTTGTACGTTTGACCCGGCCTTTTGGCTGGGGGTCATGAGGTCGCTGGTTCAAGTCCAGTCGCCCCGATTTATGCGATGGAACATTTTGCTGCTCGCAGGATCACATCGTTGGAGACTGCTGCATAGTACTCCATAGTCGTGGCGACATCGGCGTGACCTGCGAGCTTTTTTACATCCTGAACGGGCATGTTCCATGTCCATCGCGTTATAGCAGTTCTGCGCAAATCGTGAAAAGTTCCTTCAATATTCGTGGCCGACAAAATGTTTTTCCATGGCCTGACATTCTCATCGGGCGTCGTCCGCAAACGCTCCGGCATTTCGCCGGCTGAACGCAAACGCTGAATTCCGAAATACCTGCGATCTTCCAACATTAAATACGGCTGGCCCGCCGGCAACTCGGCGACTATCTCGGCCAGTAAATTTCCGAGGCTGCCGCATAACGGAACACGGCGGACCTGGTAATTTTTCGCCGACCACCGCCATGTATACGCAGTCTCTTTTTTGCTCTGGACCGAAATATAGTTGCGCTCGAAATTCACGTCACCGACAGTAAGATTCTGGATCTCGCTCCTGCGAAGTCCCGCCGTCACCGCCGCCATTATTCTCGCCCGCCAGATTCGTTTATCGGCCGCCGCGAGCATGGCGCGGACCTCGGCGTCACTGTAAACGCGGATCTCCGTCTGCGGTATCCTCGGCTGGCAAAGACCGTCGAACGGATCGCCCCGGCGGTATCCCCGCCGCCAGCACCAGCGCATCATCGACTGGATCGCCTTGCGGTACGATTTGACCGAAGCCGGTGACAATCCCCGGCCGTAAAGCCACTGCTGAAAATCCTCGGCACAGCAGTAATCGAAGTCGCCGACGGCAATGTCGCCGACCGCCTCGATCAACAGGTCCCAGATATATTTTCGCCGCGTCAATGTCATTGGCTTTAGGTTCGCGTTTTTATTGATATATTGCCCGATGAGTTCAGACAATTTGTACGTGCTCGACATGATTAATCCTCCTTTCGTGAGGTCGAGCCATATCACAGTATGGCTCCATTATAACAAATCGCGCACGCTACGTCAACTGAGCTCGACTATGAACTTGTCAAAGAATCTTAAATATTAAATCTTAAATCTGAAATTATTATCCAGGATCCGCCGGGCCGCCGCTTTCGCCTGCCTGCTCCGATCCGTGATCCGGTTTTTTGTACTCAGAGAAAATGCAAATAAAACAAGACAGTGCGGTCGCTGAGCCTAATAGTCCAATCCCGATGATATAAAACGTGTTGAGAATCCCTTCATACGGGCTTTCTAAAAAGAATGCCGCCATTACTGCAAAAATCGCACAAAACAGAATGGGATTTAAACATCTTTTCGACATTATCCCAGATCCTCCTGATTGCCGCCGTGATCCGGTTTTATCTCTGTTATGATCATGGCGCCGCTGACGATCAGTTCGGCGCAGAGGGAAAATCCCTCTAACAACCCGTCGATATATACGAAAGAACTTGGCTGGTTGACGTGTTTTTTCTGCGACATTACCGCAGCTCTTGCCATGGTAACATCGTGTCGCCGCACGAAATCCCTGGCGAGCTGCAGGCAGCTCTCACGCCGCGTAGCCGAGTGAATCTCGATCTCGATTCTTTCTGATTTTCCTTGTTCAGGCGGCATCTTATTAAATTATCCCCAAAATTTTTCTTGACATAACGAACACAAATAGTATAATCAGCGTAATAGGTTATCCAATGAGTTACGCCCGAAATATTATCGGCATGGATGCCTCAGACTGTAAAACAGCCAGCATATCCCGACAAACGCAGCCGAGCCGCCGACGTACAGGCAAAACTGCACTGCAACCTTCAAAATTATCGTTAAAATCGACATTTTTCACCTCGGAAAATAAAAAACGGCCCAGCCAAAAAAGATGTTTCAATGGCGATTGGAACTTTCTGTGGAGGCCGGGCCGGAACGAATTGATTACTGTTTCCGAGTTGTATTGTCCAATCGCCATTTTCATAATAAATGTATTAAAAACCAGAAAAACCAAACTGTCAAGGGAAATAAAGGGAAAAAATACTTTTTTTTTAATTAAATTCTAAAAGGTACGTTTACAAGCTAAAAATAGGGATTATTCTTCATTTATTATGACGAAACCAGGAGAAAAAAATATAAGTGCGATGATATGCCCGGAATTGTCCGAGAATTTCAAGAGCCAGTGTGACAGCGTTGGGCGCCGTCAATACAAAGCAATCGAAGGCGCGCTGCGTCTCTGGATTAATTTGCCGAGCGAAATACAATCGGTAATAATTGAGAATCCGGATTATTATACGCCGCTGATTTCTGATTATCTTTCTCGGCGGCTGCGAGAAGCTTTTCGCAAACTCTTAACTCACGAAGAACAATCTGAGAAAATTCCAGAGGGGAGCGATTGAGAATGCCCGCTATTTTTTTAATGTAAACTTTTTTCATTATTGAACGTCTCCCTGTTTTGGCAATGCTCACTATGCTTTGAGTTTGCAATTATAACGAAGATGTCGCAAATGTCACGAGAAAAAAACCGTTTTTTTTTTTTTTGTGCACAAACTTACTCAACTATATATATTGAAGGAGGTTAGCGATGAGAACAATCTTCTGGACACTGTCACTTACTGCCATGCTTATCGGAGGTTGCGAGATGGCCGACCCGGAAACGCGGCTCTACCAGGCAGTCGCACGCTCACGATCCGAATCGCAGCCCTGGACAATCTACAACTACCCGTGCATATACCTGACGAGCAAAGAGCAGCAGGTCCGGGCGGAAAAGCAGCGGATTTGCATACGCAACCACGTCGAGGTCGGTATGACCGATAAAGATTTTGTAGGATACTGGGGCCGGCCGAACGACATAAAAAAATCGACCTACCCGGGCGGGACTTTCGACACTTTTATCTACGAATCGACCGGTGGTCGGTACATGCCGATCAGTCACTATTATTTCGTGTTCCGGGACAAAAAGCTGGAGTCCTGGCACAGGGCGTGACACGATTGATTATTTATTATTTATTATTGATTATTTAAATTCAAGCTTGCCGCCAAGCTCGTTGAGGATCGCTTCGAGGTAGTGCGCGCCGAGGTTTTTCCGTCCGGAAAAATAATCGTAGAGCGTCTGCTGGTTGCAGCCGATCGCCCGGCTCATCGCCGGGATTGATATCTTCCGCTTTTTCATCTGCTTTAGAATTTCTTTACGTAAATTAATCTTCATCATCTTGGAATCCATGATTGTCACGCAAATCGTCGATTATAGGCTGCGCGAGTTTTTTGATCAGTTTATAAGGCTTGCTGCCCGGCGCCAGCGTCTCTTTGGCCTAAAGCCACAATTCCCATATTGTTTCCGTTTTCCGATCTTCTTCATTTGGAATAACTTGTTCGATTGCCATAATCTCACCTTCTTTCTGCCCCGGAGGGCGTTAATGTTAAAGGCCTCAAATAGAATCCCAGAGTTTTTCGCCTGTTTCGGTCAATGTATCAAACGTGCCATGCCCATGCGTTCGGTGAGTAAAACCAGCCCCATTCCACTGATGGCACATACTACGATTGCCGCGAGGTGCGACGAAGTCGGCTTCTGGAAAGGCATCTTCCATATTAGAACAATCAATTCGGAACGATTCTTCGTCTATCTCATTATTGCCTGTATCTTCGTCGGGTTCGTAATTGCCATATACCCTAAGCCATTCTTTATCTGAGCATACTTCTATTTCCGGCGCGCTTTCGCTTACGTAGGAATCAAGAGCCTCTTGCAGTGAATCATAATCCCCGCTGGCTAATGCTTCTTTGGCGTCGGGTAAGGCATTAAATATTTCATCAAGCGACGTGTACTGCAAGGCGTGGCCTTCGCTAAGATGGCCATAGTTGGCCCAGTTTTCCGATGGCTCAAATATTATATTTAGTTTATTCAACTCATCAATTTGTTTTTTGCATTGCTGCCTGATTGTTTCCTTGTAACTTGCCATTTTTAACCCCTTTCATAATTGATTTCTTATTATTTACTTTCTACTATAATAATACGTCTATAATAGATGTTTGTCAACAGTTATTTTTCAAAAAATGTGAAGATTTCTTAATAATCGCTGTTTTTGGGCTAAAAACGATAGAAAAAGAGTAAAATTTTTTTAATAAAAAATCCGTGTCAATTCGTGTTCATTCGTGGTTTGTGAAAAAACCGCCGGCACGATGCCGGCGGCCCGAAAGGAGTTACCACGCCCGCAACAGGAGCATGGCCTTGTCCTGATTGATAATTTTGGTAATCCGCACGGTAATAGCCGCCCGGCCGATCCGCGGCGGTATTGACATTTTATCGGTCGCGGTATCGAGCTCGGCAGCCGTGATGCCTGCCGTCGCATCGTTCCGCACCAGAATATCGTACTGCGGACGCGAGCCGCCGCGCAGACCGTCCATCGGTTGTGGCCCCAGGTATTTGATCGATGCCAGGATCCGGCGATCGGTATCGCCGCCGGCGGCGAAATACGAAACGTAAACGGAATCGAGCGATTCCAAAACCGTCGTTTCGGCCGCCTGGAGCGCCGCTTCGGCAGCCGGCGTCGAATCCGATATGACGGTCGACGCCGCCTGCTCGGCATCGGCCGGTGCATCCGGTAGAAAACCTGTTGGAAATCCGGCCTGTCCGTCGCTCATGATCCGTCCCTCGTATTGACAGCCGTCCGGTTGCCGCGGGAATCGACCGTAACATCGAGCCTGACCTTTGTCCCGGTCAGGTCGTAAAATTTTATGCGCGTTGTCCCGCCGCCGGATGTCTTGCCGGTCAGGACCGCCAAAAACAGCCTGGTCGCCTGGCGAAGCGTGACCGTGCCCTCGATTAATTCATCCAGCACCGCATCTGCGATAGCAGCGTTATCGACTGTAATATCGCCGACCGCGGCGATCACCTCGTCCTTATCCGCCGTCGCCTCGGCCCTCGTGACGGGATCGTACGACGTCAGAGCAGCCGCCGCGGCCGCCTGGGCCTGAGCACTGGACAGATTATTCAAAGCCGAAATCAAAGCATCGGTAACCGCGTGCAAAGCCGCCGCGGTACCGGCGACGTCGGGGACGGTCGTATTGGCCGAGTCGGTCCCCCGCATGTCTGTGTTGGTCGTTGTGGTATCGACCAGGGTGACCCGTGCGACTGTATCGCTCGCTGGGTCGAAATCGTGCAGGGCGGCAATCGCAGCGTCGATATCGGAGTCATCCGCAATATTATTGCTCGGAAGTTTGTTGTAAATCGCCGTCATCATCGTAGCTATCGGCGGAAACTCGATATGCCATACAATAGGATGGTCAATGACAACATCGTTTTTTACGTGGGTGTCACCGCCGTATGAAAAAGTGAATGTGTGAGGGCCGTAAGTCAATAGAGCCTCGGAAGTTCCTATCCATTTTTTGTAATCTATTGTTAAGTCATCGCCGGAATTTGTATCACCATTAGAATCAGTTGTTGTACTGAACTCTGTGGCGGAAGCCTTATAGTCTATTCCCGTTACCCATGCGCCCGCCTTTGCCGCCCCGGTACATCCGGCTAAAGCTGCATAAGCAGCCGTCGTCACTTCCCACTTCCCGGCGGAAACGTCCGTTGCAAACACATCCGCCGTGTGGTCTTCTACGCATTTATAGAAAGTCGTTCCCGCATCATTACTAACAACGCTGCCAAACGTAGTACACGCGACGGTCACACCTTCAAGTGCCGCGCCGTCCTCATCGGCGACGTGTATATTGCACGTGTACTGGCTCAATAAAGACGATGCAGCATTAGCACAGTACGGAGTTATTGTGCCGGTGGATTCGTCATCTTTCATTGTGGCTGTAAAACCGCCGTAAACAGCGTAAGCGAATGATGATTTAGTAATATTCATGTGGCTGAATGTTGTATCGCTGGATATATTTAAAGAGATAACATTGATGTTACTTTTGGCGGCATCGGCCGTTAAAGAACCATCAATCTGCCACGAAGAGCCGTTAATGCCCGTCCGGGTAATGTCACATGTATTGTGTACGAATGTACCTCCCTGCGTATCCACAAGAGAGTCCACCCACGTTCCATCTTTGACTTTGAGCGGATTTGCCGAAGACCGCGTATTTATTGTCGAGCCGTACACATTAAAGTCATTACCAACAACATTATTGATAGTCGTTACGGCGTCAACTTTAAGTGACAAGTACGAACCTTGCTCCCCGGAACCGTTCTCGTATACGCCCAAAGTGACTGTCGCATTGTCCTTTTGGGACGGCTCAAATCCGTCGGAGAAGTAAATTGCTTCGTTTTTAGACAGGAAGTGAGTTTCCATTGCGCCGTCGCCGAAGTCTATATTACAATCTAATTTGTACATACCATCGGCGACTATCTCATTGACAACACCCCACTGTGGTTGTGTCACCACTAAGTTCCCGCTGAATCCGCCGCCTGCGTTGTCTGTGAATGTTATGCCCGCAGCGTCGATTGTAGAGTATTTCTTAGACGATGGATAACTGCCGTCACCTGCTGCAATGACTATGCTCTCGGTTTGGTTGACACCGTCCCAGTCGTCACCGCTTATATCAATCGTATCACCCGCACCGAGTCCCGCAGAACCTGATATAACGAAAGTCAAGGTAAGTGCCGTAGCGTCTGTGGGTCTAACCGCATAGTCAAGGGATATGGCCGACGCCTGAGTAAATGCTTCGGAAGCCAATAATGTAGCCGTTCCCGCCTTGTCAGCCGTATACATATCGTTAAACGTCGCCGGTGTAGTGGAATCGCCGCCGGTCGCTTCGACGGTGTTCGTGGCTTCAGTGTACGAAAATGAAATAGCACCGAAAGATGGAACGATAGTCAATAGACAATAGATAATAGTCAATATCAACAATCGCTTCATTTTGTCACCTCATCGAACCAATTTTCTTTTATAAATTCAGTTTTCGCCCGCTGGCGGGCGGCTTTGCCTTTTTCCGCCAGGATCTCCGGCGTCAAGCTGTTGATTATTTCGACCGCCTCTTCGTGAGAATCAATTTTCCAGCCGGTCTCGGTTGTCACGCGGTCGGCCGGGCCGTCCCGGTCCTCTGCGATCACAGGCAGTCCCGCCGCCATCGCCTCGACGATAACTCGCGGCCCCTGGTCTGTGTAGCCGTCCGGCAGCAAATACCAGAAAACATTTCCCCTGCCGAGAAAATCGGCGACCGACGCCGGATCGTGACTGTACGGGATCCGCGAGACGTTGACTTTGAACTGCAGCCAGCTCGGCCCCGGCATGAAGCAGAAATTCGCTTTGCACCGGCTCATGATATCCTGCAGATCCGCCGGGAATTTGACATCGCCCTGGCTGCTGTGACGGACCGCGCGAACGCCGCCGGAATAGTTCGGCTTGACGGCCAAAAACGGCTCGATATCGACCGGCGGGGCGAGGACGGTGGTTTTGAGTTTCTGGTTTTGAGTTTTTAGTTTGAACTGTTTCTCGAGCGTGCTCGAAAGGAAAAGGTACCTGTCCCAGCCTTTCGTCCAGGGCACCTCGCCGGCCTTGCCGATCTTGTATGTCAGCGCCATGACTTTGCGCCCGGCCCGGAGCCGCTCGAAAACCTTGAACCTGTCCTGGTGAAAGTTGAATACCATATCGGAGGCGTAAAGCAGCAGTATATCGCACGGCCTGGTCAAATGGCTGTTGACTGTCACTTTCGGCGGCAGGGCGGCGGCGATATCACCGGCGACAGATCCGTCCGGCGACAGCTCGACGCGCCAGCCGTTGGCGATAAACATCCTGGCGATCTCGATATATGACCGCTCGGCGCCGCCCAGGCATTTCGTATTGCCGACGATCCGCAGGACCGGCTTTAGCTTCGTCTCGATAGTTGGCGCCGGTTTCTCGAGGGCGCCGCCTTCGTAATACGATTCGACCGCATCTTTGACCTGGCGGACCGTTATCAAATCCATGCAGCGGGCGATTGTCCCGTCGTTGTCCTTGCACGCCGACAGTGCGTTCTTCCAGCATGCGTTTTTCTTACAGCACGGCAGCATTCCGATCGTATCGAGATACCGGTGGTTCGGGTACCGCTCGAAAGTAAACGGCTCGCGCCCGCCGGCCAGGACCACGCACGGCTTGTCGAAAGCCGCCGCGACGTGCATCAGCGAACTGACCAGGGATATGCAGCCGTCGGCGTGATAGACCAGGCCGAAAAGTTCGCGGATCTTCGTGAGCCCGATCATATCGATCACGTTGTCGCCGGAAAGCCGGGCGTAATTGTCTTTGGCAAGACCGACCTGAACGAACGTAATCTCCGGCATCGATTCTACGAGCTGCTGGAACCGCTCGGACCGCCAGCGCTTGGCGGTCATCGGCCCGGTGTCACAGTTGATCACCCAGTACCTGCCGAGAACCAGTCTGTGGTTTTTCTCGTCGTCGGAAAGATGGATATCGGGCTTGAACTTGCCCTGCTTTATCGGCCTGCCGGATTTTTCCACAAGCGAGCAACGGAACGCCGCGGTGATATGCAGGCCGTTCGTTTTGGATCCACGCGTAACCTTGCCCGGGCCTACATCGTAAATCTCATCGGCGTTCGCCGCTGTGACCGTGTGATCGATATGCGGGTTGTTCTGCCATATCTCCGGCCCCGCGGAAAATACGCCGAGCTGGTGGTCCGGATACGCCTTTTTGTAGTCGCGCACAACCGGCGTGAACATCATCCGGTCGCCCAGCAGCGGCTGGGTATTTTTCAATAAAACTTTCACTTACAAACTCCTTTCGATTTTGATAACAACTGCTCGATTTGTTCGGCGATCGCTTCCGGCTCCGGCTGGAAGTCGTCGGCGTACAGCCAGCCAACGCGGACATTGTGCGGGTTCCAGGTAACCTTGTACCGCTTTTCCAGCGTTTCGCCGAAGTAGGTCCGCCTGTCGCCCCAGACAACGATATCCGTGCCGCAGGCGGCCGCCAGGTGCATCAGGCCGGACGATACGCCGACGACCAGCTTGGCCGCGGCGATCTGGTCCATCAGCTCCTGCAGGCCCAGGCCCCGCATATCGCAAAACGTATCGATCCGTAAATCGTTGTTCGTGCCGACACATGCTTTTGTCACCGGTATTTTCCCCAGCTCGCCCAGCAGCTCGTCCCACCGCTTGTAATTAATCGATCGTTTGCGGCCGATCCCGCGGCCGTGGATCAGAACATCGAAAAAATACTCGCAGTTTTCCTTTTTGCCGTAGCGATAAAACTCGCCGTCCGGCCGGTACTGTTTGGGATATTTCAGCCCGCGGCCGGTTTTGCCGTGACATCGAAATTCGGTCGCAAAATCGGCGTAAAGCGGCGCCATCCCGTCGAAGCTCGTGACGACAACCTGGTCGTATCCGGCCGCAGCCTTTCGGCACCGAGGCGCCCAGCTGGCAACCTCCCAGCCGAACTCGCCGTACCACGCCGGAAACTCTATTCGCCTTTTGTCTTTCTCGGCCATAATTCCCCGATCTTCCATGTCCAGGCCGGTACTTTGCCGGCGTTAAGCGCATATTCACCGTGTATGTGTATAGTGCCGATCAATTTTTCGAACCATTCGCAGTCAAAGGTTCGCCGCCTGGCTGCGATTTTGCCGGCGGCGTATTTATAGTAGCTCTCGGCCGACCCCTTGCGCGTTTTGAGATCCGCCTGTCGCATCAGTTTCACCAGGACCGCCGTTCTGCCGAAAACTACGCGCGTCAGGTCATCGATGATATCGAGATTGCGGTCGCACATAATCCGCCGCATCTTCGGCAGGTTGCGCCATCGGTACGGCGGATCGTCGAATCCGAGTTTCAAACAGTACCCGGCGCCGATTTTGTCGGCGGCGTCGAATCCGAGCTTCATGCAGAGCAGCTCGCCCGGCCCGTGTCCCAATGCGCCCGGCTCATATCCTGTCACGACCGCATCGGCGAATCGCATCATTATCTCCGGCGGGATCATCGCCGTATCGATATCGTCGTAAGCCAAAATCAGCGGGCCCGGGTAATTCTCCAGGCACTGCAGCACCGGCGCCCAGAACTTCTGCTGCGCCGGGTGCGCCGTCAGCACTATCGCCGTTTTTTTCATACTCCCCCTCCCCCCCGTATCATTTTTTTTATGTCCTCGATAATCGTCATCCGATGCGAGTGATGCCCGACGTCGATCCACTCCAGCCGCCCGGCCGCGACGATCATATTGTGGATCCGCAGGTCACCGGCGATATTGTCCTTGTCCAGCTTATCGATAGATTCGGTCACCCGCTCCAGCCACCAGCTTTGCTGCGGCCAGGCGATGTTCATCGCCGCCAGGCTCGCCAGGTTGATCCCCGGGATCCATTCGATCTCCTCGCCGCGTCGGCTGTACCCCAGTTTCCCGGTCACCGAGTCGAACACCTGGCGATACGTCACGCCCGTGGTCTTGCCGTAGTTGATATGCGGCGTATGGGTTTTGCGGAAGATGTCGCCCTCGATGACCCAGATGTTCCTGGTCGGGTACGTATGGGCCTTAATGGTCCCGAGTTTGCGCACCGTCCGGCCTGTGACATCCTCGAAATACTTTTTCTCCGATCCGATCTGCCGCAGCCTGCGCATGAACTGCTGGCCGGTCGCCGCGGTATCGGCCAAATCCGGGATCTCGACGATCACCTTTCCCGACATCGATGCGATATTTTTCAGCAGCTCGTCGGAATTGATCCAGTGCAGCACCGATAGTGCCAGCGTCACGTCGATGAATTCCGGCGTCGCCGCCAGGCGAGCCGAAAACGGCGTATCGAATTTGGCCAGGCAGCTCACCACTTTGCCGAGATGTCTGTCCCGAAGCCAGCGCCGGTGATACGCCACGCGGCCTTTGTGTTTTTCGGCCGCGATCGCCAGCAGGTTCGTGTTCTCTGCGATCATCTTGCAGAAATAGCCCTCGGCCGCCCCGATATCGAGCGCCACGCCCTCGGCCGGCAGCTCGCCTTTGATTATTTCCCACCGCTCGGAACAGTCCCGCTCGGCGCGGCCGGAGATTCCCGGTATCTTCTGATAGTTCATTCTGAAACCTTTCGAAATATGATTATGCCGCGGTCCTTGGTTTTGTTGTGGCAGACCTCCTCGATTTTCCAGTCATCGTCCTCGAGGATAATATCGATCGCCCGCCGGACCCAGGCGGCGACGCCTTTGCGGGCGTTGTAGTCGTGGAACGCGATCATCCCGCCTACGCGCACGAACGGGAAAAAGAAGTGATAATCGACAATCGCCCAGCGGCTCCTGTGGTTGCCGTCGATCAGAAGAAAATCGATCGGCTGCGGTATCGAACGCAGCGTAATAATTCCATCGGATGTTTTTATCATTTCCAGCCACGGACTCGATCCGTGGATGTGTGTCACGTAATCGGTCAGGGCCATTTGTTCGATATTGTCTTTCCAGCGAGCCTTCGGCGCCGGCTCTATGCAGTAGTGCCTGCCGCCGTTGTCACGGGCGACCATACCCAGCAGCATCGACGAGCAGCCGTCCATCGAGCCGATCTCGACGAGCGTTTTAGCGCAGATCTGCCTGGCCGTTTTGTCCATCAAGTCGAGATCGCTCATCGTCATCCGCCGGCAGCCCCGCGAGATTATCTCGGCAAAAATACCTTCTCTTTTATTTTCGTCCATGTTTTTTTTCTCCTTTCGTTAATCAATTTTTTATTCTCGAAATTTTCTTCGAGCTTCGCGACCGCGACCTCGACATCTTTAATCGCCACCATGTCCGCCGCATCGCTGCAGTGACCGTGCTGCTGTATACGGTAGCATTCTCGGAACAAGCGCCTTATATGATTCGCCGGTTTCATTTTGCCATACCCGAAATCCATTCGCCGACGATCCGCAGAATCTGTATCACGACCGCCGCGGCGATGAATATCCCCCCCCCCACGATTTTTTTGTAAGCCTTTTTCAGCCCGCGAACGTCGTCGACCAGGCCGGGGTCCGAATTCTTCCCGCGCAGGATCCGCAGCGTCTCTTCCTGCATACCCTCGATCTTGTCGAAACGCTCCTTGCACACCAGCCCGTACATATCGTCGTCTTTTGCCATAATGTCACTCCGTTCGATATCCGTACTCGCGAAAATTCAAATCGTAGTTGCTGCCGGCAATGTTGTCCCACGTGATCTTTATATAGCCCCCGGCGCCGCCGCCGGATGTCTCGCCCTTTGTCGAGCCGCCGCCGCCGCCGCCGTAATTGCCGCCGCCGGATCCCGGCTCGGAATTTCCGGACCCGCCGTCGCCGCCGGAGCCGCCGTTTATGCTCTTGGCCGCTCCGCCGGTCGAGCCGCTCGCGCTGTTTCCCGTCCCGGTCGATCCGGCCCCGCCGCCGCCTCCGCCTCCGTACCCGGCCGCCGAATCGGCGCCGCTTCCGCCGGCGTAGACCGTATCGCCGACGCCGCCGGTTGTCGATCCGGCGCCTTTTGTCCCGCCGTTGTCGTAGCAGAGCCCGCCGCCGCCGCCCTTTGCCACGACAACCGTCGAGCTGAACGTCGTATCGTTGCCGCTGTTGCCGTCGGTGTCCTTTCCGACCCCGGCGACCGCCGCGGCCGCCGAATAAGCGTAGTTGGTGCCCTTTTCGACCGTGACGGTTTTCTTCGAATACTGGCCGCCTGCGCCTCCGCCGCCGCCCTCGCCGTTACCCGAGCCGCCGCCGCCGGATCCGCCGCCGCCCCAGCATTCGACCAGGACCTCGCCGGCTATCGGTGCCGACCAGTTTCCGCTCTGACCAGGTGTATATAACTGCTGACCCATGTTTCCTTTCAGGAAAAGTTTTTAATTTTTAGTTTTTAATTAACTCATAACTCAAAACTCATAACTCAAAACTCATAACTCATATCTATTAAGAGTCAAACCACGCCGACCCGCTGTACCGCAGCAGCGATCCGGCGGAGTAGTTGTCGTCCCCGTCCTCGTTCGTCACCCATTCGGGCTCCGAAACGCCTTCCTCGTAATCGTCGTAAGTCACCACGATCGCGTACTGAGTCGCCGCCGAAAGCTCCGCCTGGCCTGTCAGTTCGCATTCGTGCCAATCGCCGCGAACCTCTGGCATATTGAACTCGTATAAAGTACCTGTGGAGCTTACAACAAATATTGTTTTGCCGTCGTCTTTGCAGAATATTCCGCGCGGAGATGACGTGGCGTCCGTGACATCCATTTCGTAAGAATCTTTTGTATCCGAAGACAAACTCCACGCCGTCGAACAATTATATTTAAGGATTTCGTCGTTTGCGGCCCCCATGACATACATAACCTTGCCGTCGGAAGTAAAACAAACGCCTCGCGGATCCGTATCGTACGCCGAAACACTCGTTGATGCGTCCAGCGAATTAGCCACCATTGTTTCGGTATCCCATGCAGTTGGTATTGCATACTGAAAAACAGCGTCATTATAATTGACTGCATGATATAGCTTTTTGCCGTCCGAAGAGAAGAAAAGCGCCTGTGGCTCGCCGAAAGCTGCGCTCGCGAATATTTGTTTTCCCAAACCTGAAAGACTCGCCGTTGTTATATTCCACGCACTGCTCAGCGAAAACTTAAATACCCAGCATCCCATCGTTGGTTCAAAACCAACCACATACATCAGCGTGCCGGTCGGATTAAAAGTTATCCCTCTATGGTAAGTTGTAAATGTCAAATTTGTTATGTTCAAAGAAGATGAATAGCTCGCTGTTGTAATGTTCCATGCCGTGCTTAATGTGTATCTATACAATAATGTGCTTGACACTATAACGAAAAGATTGTACCCATCCGGTGAAAAATGGATATCGCCCGCAGTATATTCCCCGAGTTCAAGAGATATTGATACATTGTTATAAACATCCGAATCATGGGCCGGCTCCAGGTCGGCGGCGTCTATCGTCCCTGTCGCAAGTGCATCGCCTGTCGGCAGGCCGCCGGAAGTCGCCTTGATGGCGACGTCGATATCGCCTGTTATCCCATCGCCCTGGTTGTCGAACAATTCCAGTTCGACTTTGCTTATCTCGTGGGCGATATCAGGCGTGAAAGTCTGCGCCAGCTTCTCGGCGACGGAAGTCTGGCCGATCGTATAGGATGTATCGCCTCCGGTCTCGTGATGCTCGAACAGCTCCTCTTGCGGCGTCTCGCTGGATGAGCTGCTCGACGATGAGCTCGATATCACTTTCGCGTAGGCCCGCATGTCCTCGATCTGCCGCTCGATCTCGAGTATATCGGTCTGCTGAAGCGTATCGTCAGTGACCTTTTTCGTGCCCGACACGCCGCTGACAATATCCCTGTACTGGATATCCGGGTCCATACTGTCCCCGGCGTAGATATCGTCGTCGTATTCGATTAATTTCAGTTTGTGTTTCACTCTCTGCGTTCTCTGTGTCCTCTGTGGCTAATATTTCAAATCTCAAATTCCAGATTCTTTTGCCTTTATTTTTTTCATTCTCTGTGTCCTCTGTGTCCTCTGTGGCTAATATTTCAAATCTCAGATTTCAAATTCTTTTGCCTTTATTTTTTTCATTCTCTGCGTCCTCTGTGTCCTCTGTGGCTAATATTTCAAATCTCAGATTCTAAATTCATAATTCCCATCACGCTCCCGCGCTCGATGAGCTTGACGAACTCGATGACGAACTCGACGAAGAGCTGCTCGACGATGAGCTGCTCGATGATATCCCGACCAGGTAATCGTGCAGGTCCGAAAGCTGCGTGTTTATCTGCAGGTCGACACGGTCGGCCTCGGTCTTTTCGCCGACCGCGACCGCCGAATCGCCGCCCAGGGCCGCATCGCTTATTTCCCTGGCCTCGATATCCGGCGTCGTACTGTCCCCGGCGTATATGTCCGCATCGTATTCGATTAGTTTGATCCTGTAAGCCATGTAAGCCATCAGTCCGTTATCTGTGTTATCCCCACCACCCTGAATTTTTTCGTAATCTCGGCCGTCGGCCCGAACGCGTAAAGGTCGTCGGCTTTCGGGTCGACCGTCCATGTGTCGGTTATCGTGACCTCGGCGCCGGAAACCGCCGAAACCGTATGAGTCTCGACCGTCTCGGCGCCGGTGTCCGGGTGATTGACGCGTACCGCGATCGTATCGGCCGCCGACGTATCCGGCGGCGCATCGAGTGTCACCTTGTTGTTCGCTCCGCAGCTTACAATCCGCCCGCCGAACCGCCACGGCTCGACCACCAGCACCACATCGCCCTTGCGGCAGGCGATCGCGTCGACGTCCGCCTCGAAAGTCGTCATGTATTTGAGCAGCCGGTTCTTTGCAAGCTCGTAATACAGCAGCCGCCAGGCTTGCGTCGCCCGGGTCACACCGAATCCCTCGATGACCTTCGGCTCCGAGCTGTCGATACCGGTATCGACGTACAGCATCGGCGTCATCTCGTAGTCCAGGTCCCGGTCCTGGTAATCGATCTCCAGCTCGCCGGCCCGGTCCTCGAGATCTATATAGTTTTTCCTGTACGTCCCCGCCTTGATATTGCCGGCCGAAAAAAGCTGTACCGGGTTACCCGTGTAAGGCTTGTCGACCAGGATCGTGTAGTTTCGCCCGATCCGCAAAACCTCGCATCGCGCCATCGCGCAGATCCGGTTGACCGCCTTCCATACGGTTGTCCCGGCGTCGAAAACGCCGTTGAAAATTATTCTTTTCTCCGTGCCGCCTTCGCCGTCGGTGATAAGATCGTCGAAATAGTCCGCCGCCTCGTACCACTCGTCGATATAAGGTGTCAGCCTGGCGGGATTGATCCCGTCGTACCGCTCGATTTTATACGCCGTGGAGTCGCCGTCGCCGCTGATGACCGGCCTGGTCATTATATCGAAGATCACCCAGGCCGGGTTGTCCGACCATTCGAGTGTCCAGGAGCTGCCGTCGTAAACGTTGACGATCCGGCCCTTGCGGATACACGACACATCGATCAAACCGGACAGATCCTCGGTCGCCAGTGCCGATATCCCCAGCAGCGACATGCCGGGATACGAAAAGGCCGTATCGATCACCTCCCGGACCGTCGAAAGGTACAGGTACCTCGACTGCCGGTTCGACCGGAAAACCCGGCCGGCGTTTGTCTTTGTGATCTTTATATCGCAGCGCGTCCCCTTGGTAATCGAAACAGAAGCCCCGCCGGTGTATGTCCCCGTCGAAAGGTAGTTTTTCTGTTTCGGGTTCGTAGCATCGCACGCCAGCAGCTCGTCGGCCAGCGTGTAGTAGTTGTCCTTGTCGTGCTCGGAAATCTCGATCTTGACACCGACGTACTGCGTCTCGGTCCCGCCGTCCTTGTGGACGTAGTGACCGGAGTACTTGACCGCGATCTCCAGCTTGTCGAAATCGGCGTCCGGCGTCGTCCACGTCACCGGCCCGCCGCCGTCGCTCGTATGCAGTATCTCCAGCTCCGGCTGGTACTCGCATTTCAGCGAGCTGAATACCGCCGTCTGGGCCATCGTCCCGTTCCGCTCGTAGGTCGTGACACTGTCGTAGTTGTCGGCCGGCTGGCCGTTTATGTACAAAGTATCGTCCACCATCCCGCCGTCGGGCCCCTCGCCGAACGCTATCAGCAGGCTCAACGTCTCGTCCAGTCCGTCCGGGACCCGCCAGCCGGCGATTATATTGCCTCGCCGCTTGTTGGTCCCGTACGCCCTGGCGATCGAAATGCCCTGCCTCTGCGTCGTCACCGGCGACCAGCCGTAGGAAGGGCTGCTCTCGACGTGCGCATCGTCCGGCGACGAGCCTATCGCCCTGACCAGGTACGCCACGCCGATCGAAATACCGATATTGACCGCGGCGGCCAGCAGCATCGCCCCGACCGTCTCGAATCCCAGGCTCGTCGCCACCCAGAGCGATATCGCGTAAATACCGCCGATGACGTCCTTGATCGCCGGGATTATAACGATCTCATCGCCCGCCGCCAGCTCTCGCCGGTACTCGTCTTTCTCGACCGGCGGCAGGCACTTCTGGTTGTGATAGACGATTATATACTGCTGATCGGCCGCGTATTGGCGGACGATGTCGGCCAGGTCCTGCCCGCAGAACGGCACGCGGCAGGCGATCCGCCCCTTCTCGACCTCGAGCGGGTTTTTAACGACCGTAATTTTTAATTCCGGTTTCATTAAATCTCAAATCTTAAATTGATAATACCCCTCGATATGCAGCTTCCACTTCGGATCGTTCAGCGACGATATATTGACGCCCATCTTGCCGGTCGTATGGATGAACCTGCCGGCCGCCAAAACCAAACCGATATGCCATCTGATCAGGTCCCGGTCGTCGATCACCCGGAACAGGACCAGGCAGTTGACCTCCGGCCCGGTCAGCCGGGTGAAGTTCTTTTTTTTCTGCTCTGCGATCAATTCGCCCCGCGATTCGTTGTCGGCAGGCACCGCGATCCGGGGCAGCTCGATCCCCGCCCGCCTCGATACCTCCGCCACCAGGCCCCAGCAGTCGTAAGCCCCCGGCCCGGCGGCACCTTCTTTGTAAGGTTTGCCGATCAAATCAGTGACATCAATTCCGTATTCCTTCTTTGTCATGCGAACCTCACTGTTTTCGACCGCAGTCCCATCTGGCCGCCGAATCTCGCCAGGTTGTTTCTGTCCTCGCAGTCTCCAGGCGAACCGTTGCATGTCGACTCGGCGCCGGAGTAGCCGCACTCGACGCCCTTGAACTTTCCCACGTGCCGGCAGTAGCCGCTGAAATACCTGCTCGGTGGAAATTTACGATTCAGCATACTCGGCGCGCCCAGGACGAAAGCGATCCACTTCTCGCCGGCCGAGCAGCCGGTGACTACGAACTCCTCGGCCTTTGCCGACATATCGATCGACAGGTACTTCGAATTGACAGGCGTCCGCGTAATCGTCTCGCCCACAAGCCCGTCGTAGTCGTCTACGTAAGGCAGGATGTAATTGATCAGGTCGGCGTTGGTGATCGACAGCGTCAGATTCGAAAGCCGGCCCGGCTCGGACTTGTTGTACCAATCCATATTGAAATTGCACTTGTTGTAGACAGTCCCCCGGTAGGTGACATTTTCGATATTGTTTACGAAGTGCAGCGTACTTTCGCCGGTGATATCGATATCCAGCAGCCACAGCCACGCCCAGGGACTCGCCAGCTTGTTCTTTTCGATCGCTATGTATTTGTCTATCGAATCAGGCATAATTTAATTTCAAATCTCACGGCGGCAGCCGCCGCATTAAAAATTTCAAATTTCAGATTTCAAATTCTAAATTCATAATTCTAAATTCATAATTCCCTTCACGCTCCCGCGCTGGAACTCGAGCTGCTCGACGACGATGAGCTGGACGACGATGAGCTGCTGAGCGATGAGCTGGACGATGAGCTGCTGAGCGATGAGCTGGACGATGAGCTGCTGAGTGACGAACTGCTGGACGACAGGCTGCTCGAACTCGATGAGCTGCTGGACGATGAACTGCTGGACGACAGGCTGCTCGATGAGCTGGACCCGGCTTCCCCGAACATCTCGATCTGCGCGTAGTATCTGTCTATGCACCTGGGCTCGAGGCCGAACCTGATCGGTCCGGCAAGCCTCATCTTCCACATCGCCGACGTCAGGACATTTGACCAGTTGAATGTCACCGACCCGACGCCGATATCGTTCTCGAAATTCTCAAGCGACACCTTGTCGGCCGCGGTGATATAATGATATGTCACCGTAAACTTTACCGGCACGGTCCCCGAGAATCTCGGCCTGGTCGCTATCGCGCCGGATACGAATTCCGAGCGGATCGTCGGGTCGATCAGTTTTTTCTCGCTGAATCCCCTGTGCGATACCGCCCTTGTCAATGTCGGAAACGATGCCATATATTAAATCTCAAATCCTATCTGTTAAGCAGCTTACTGAGGCTGCCGCCCTCTGTAATATTTTTAGCCACCAGCGAGACGACCCAGCTCTCGCCGTCGAACTCCGGCTCGTTTTTCTGCTCGATCTGCTGGCCCGATTCGTTGTAGATGACGATGCTCGGCGCAGATCCGCCGCCGCTGCGGCCCCTGACAATCTTGTTGCCCGGGGCGATTACCTCATCGTCCTCGAGCACCGCCAGGTACTCGTTAGACTTGATGTTGCGGCCGCCGTGATATTCCGGCACGGAATCCGGGATCCAGCCGGCGTGCCGTAATACCGGGTCCACACCGGCGTTCGAAACCGAAGTGCTGTAATTCGGGCTGTACCCCGGCGCTCCGGCCTGGAAGTTCGGACCGCCGCCCAAAATCCCGGACAGCCCGCTCATAAGCGGCTGCACCCAGCTTTGCATCATTGACCTGGCCATCATGTCGGCTGCCATCCTGGAAAACGCCCGGCCGATATCGGACAAGAACTGGACCATCGCATCGCGGAAGCTGGCCACGTCGGAGATCATCGACTGAAACGCCCCGGACATGGACGATTCGATAGACCGCGAGGCCTCTGCGAATTTGTCGGAAGTGTAGAGCGCGATGTTCTGCATATCCTCGCGCAGCTCGGCCGAGTAAACAACCATCGAGTTGCCCCGCGCCATGCGTATCGCCTCGATCTCGGCCCGGATCAATTTGCCGGCCTCGGTCTCGGCCCCGGTGATATCGACCATTATCGCCGCGTGCCGGGCCCGGTAATCCTCGTACATCCGGATCTTTTCCATCCGCGTCTTGTCGTGAAGCGACCTTGTGACTGCCAGATAATTCCTCGTATCGGCCAGGATCTCTGCGTTTGTCTTCTTGTTTATAACATTTTGCTTTTTACCATAAACCTCTTCCAGTCTATTATTTAGCTCCTTAATCTCGGCTGCCTGCTCCGCGGCCGTCATTGCCCAGTCACCTGATGCGCCAACCCCGCGAAAAGCACCGCCGCCGCCGCCTTCGAATAACGGCATCATATATTTTTCTCTGTCCTCTTCGTAGGCCTTCCATTGTGCCCTTTGTACAATCCCCCACATTTCAGGTTCGCGCGGCTGTATGGGTTCTGATAATATACCTGCCTGTTGTGTAAACGCTTTAACGTCACCCGTCAAAGACCTGTATTGCTCGATCGATCTTCTATTAATTTCTGAAACGTCATTAAGGAAATCAATAGGCCCAAGATGTAATATGTCCGTCATGTTTTTCAGAAAATTCGTTGCGCTCGGTGCTATTTTCTCACCCAACTCTCTCTTAAAATCCTTCCAGCTTTCCTTGGCCTTATCAATCTCGGTTGCGGTCGTCTGCATTGATATCCGAAAATTATCTTGCTCATAGTTTGTATCTGAAATCATCAATTTGTAATCTTCAGTTATGGCACCTGCGTTTTTCAATGCAGTGGCAAAACCGGCAAAACCCCTTATTGTCGGCATGAGAATGTCGAGCTCTTTTGCATTCGCTTTTTGCAGCCCTTCAAATATTTTTATTAATCCTGCACCCTTGATTGAGTTTTCGTTCATTTCAAAGCCAAGGCCTTTAGCGATCCTTATCTGCTCTTCCGAAGGATTTTTCATTTGATTTAATATGTTTTTTAGCGATGTCACAGCCTTATCGGTTGATTGAGTTGTTCTCGTTAATACAGACATTGTGGCGGCCAGCGCCTCTAAATCAACGCCTAAAGGTGCGGTATAGCCAATAGCATCACCTATATGCTCTGCTAAATCCGAAAAATCCATCAAGCCCAATCTTACTGTTTTATGAAGTATTTCCTGTACGTAACTCACTCTATCAAGTGACATTTCGTACGCATTCAGGATTCTTACAGTGGCTTGAATAGTATCCGACGTGCTCGCAAATCCGCCCTTGGCTGATCTGACATTTTTCCTCAACACTCCCATTGCCTTTGAAGCATCTATTTGAGCACTCAGTATTTTATACAATCCCTCTGTCATATCAGAAGTCGATGCCCCATAAACTTTAGCCATATTTTCAATTTCTTTTTTATATTCAGGCAAATAGCTTCGGGTCTGCGCATCGAGCATGGTGGCTACTTTTGCCATGCCCTTTTCAAAATCTGAAAACTCACTGACCGAACCTATCAATGTATTACGGAGCGTATATAAACCGCCGCCAAGCCCTGCTAAAGCCAGAAGATTGCGAGATAATCTGCTGACAGAATCGCTTGAAATGCGTACGCTTCGATTAAACGAGGCTATCCCCGCCCGCGAGCGATCCCTCGCGATAAACTCCATTCCTATTGTCGTCATCAGTGCCATTTAGGATCTCAAATTTCAGATTCCCGCGTTCCTGATCTTCTCAAGGAACTGCTCGTCGCCTGTCCCGCCGCCGGCCTCGGAATCGAAACGCCTTAGAATCTTTCCAATCGGCTCGCCGGTCGTCGCCTGTATGATCCTGGCGGCCCTGTGATTTTCGCCCGCAGTCCCCCACGGGTCGATTTGTTCGAGCAGCTGCCATTCGATCAGCTCGGCCTCGCTTACATTGTCGGCGACCCAGTGTCGGGTTTTTCCGAGTGCTGCGGCGAGTCTGTACTGCAGCCGTCGCCGTCGTCCGCCCGGTCCTGTGAGTTTTTTACAAGGCCCTTGATCTCGTTCTTATCCATCGCCGACAGCCGCCTTGCGATATCCAGTATCGGCTCGGCGATTACGCCCGGCACGGTCCTGAGCTTGCCGATATCCCTTTCTGCGAATTTGCGGTTGCCGTGCTGATCGTATATAGTCATCTGCATTAGCACCGCCCTGGCGTTCTCCATTTTCACCCGCCTGTCGCCGCCGGCGGAAACCTTAATGACCCTTTCCTCGTACTCGTCCTTTTCACCGCAGGTAAGGCCGCGGATCTCGATCAGGCCGGCCCCGGGAACCTCGTATTTCTCACGCGGTACCGGGCTGTTGAAAATCGCCTCATTACTCGCCCATTTTGCCATTATAAAACCCCTTTCTGTCGCCGCGCCGCGGCGGATTTCAAATTACAAATCTTAAATGCCGCTTCGCCCCTAACTGCCTGAACTGCTCGATGAGCTGCTCGATGAACTGCTGGACGAGCTGCTCAGGAATCTCGGCGCACCGCTGCAGCGGATCTCGATCGGGTGTTTGCCGGCCGATCGCAGCGGCAGTGACATCGTAGCCGAACGGATATGACCGGTCACATTCAGCGTCTTTGTGTCCTTGGTGAGCGTCCAGGTCTCGTTACTGCCGGCGAAAGCCCCGATTATCGTCTCGAAAGTCGACGCGTCGAACAGAAGGTCCGCGGTAATCACGCCGGGATCCTTAAACCCGCCCTCGTATTCGTTCCACTTGTCGGTCGATGCGGCGTTTGTGACGTCTATCTCGTCCTCGTTCAAGCCGCCCCAGTCGATATTGACAAGCTTGCCTATCGCCCCGGTCGATGAGCCGGTTAATGTCCATCCGTATAAGTCCATGTTTTTCTCCTTTTATGCCAGGCTGTACGGATCGCCGGCGGCGACCTCGTACAGAACATCAATATTTACAGCGATGCCCGCAACCTGCGGGTCGGCTATGAATTTCTCGGCGCTCTTGAGCATGATCTCGCCGAGGCCGTCCAGCTTGTAGTTCTCCGGGTCCATAAGTTTCTTTTCGATATCACCCCGGACGGCGTTTAGCCTGGTATCGATGGCGGTCGTCGCATCGTCCGAATCGATTACAAGCGCCTGCAGCGTAAAACCCTGCCGCCAAATTATGCTGGTAGTCGAGGCCTCCTCGATCGCCGCATCCTCGGCCTCGATTATCACCGAAAGGTCCGTATTGATATCGCTCTCCAGGTGGATCCGCTTCGGCCGAACCGCCGTCAGCGTCTGGTTGAATCCCGCAGCGACCGTGATCGCGTTTACCAGCGACTCGATCTTGACCGCTATCTGTTCGACGATCGGCGTGCTCATGCCGGGATCCTCCTTCGCAGAATCAGCTGAACCTGGTCATGGATGTTTTTTTCGAGCCGACTCATCGACTGCCGGTAGATTGCATCGGCCTGATCCCTGGCACCCGTAAAGACCTGGCCCAGCGACGGGCCGCGCAGCTCGACGATCGGAAGCCGGGCGGATGTCCTCCGCTTGAATACCCCGGTATGCCCGCTGTTCATCGTCGCGAGAAAAGCGCTTCTGATAAGGACCCGTTTGCGGCCCTTTTTGTACGTGACGCCCTTTTTCGTCTGCCTGGCGCCGAATGTTATCAGCCCGAACCGCCGGCTGCTGATCTCGATCCCCGACCGCCAGCGCCGGTACGTCGCCCTGACCAGCGTGATCTTCTTTTTTACGACGCCGACCTTCAAACCGGTCTCCCCGGCCAGCATCCGTCCGGTCTTTGTCCTGGCCTCGGTCGCCGTGCGGTTCAGTCCGCGGCTCATGACTTTCGGCAGCGAGTTTTTAGGAAAACCCCGCAGCTCGCGCTCGAGCTGATTGACCTTCGCTTTGTCGTACCGGATCTCTAACATTCTTTCGGTTTCCCTAAGCGACCGCCAGGAGCATCATCCCGGCATCCTGGTCGATTATCTTTGTAATCCTCATTTTTACCGCCGTCTCGCCGACCCTTTTGGCAAGCTCTATCTTGTCGCCGCCGGTATCGATCTTTTCGCTCGATATCCCCGCTGCGGCGTCGTTTTTTACCAGGACGCCGCATATAACGTACGAGCCGCCGTCGACGCCCGGCAGGCCTGCCGGGTCGCCGCGGCTGACGACGGCGGATATCTGCCGGCTGTCGCCGCTCGACGGGTAATATTTCACCGTCTCGGCCCCCGGCAGCAGGAAAAAATTTTCCGCTGCCGCCGCCAATGTGTCGCCGAATACATCGCTCATAAAACAATCTCAAATTTCAAATCTCAGATTTGAAATCTTAAATTCGTTCCTTATCCGTCGATCTTCATCAGGTGGCCGAAATACTTATCGAATATCTTGTGTTCGACGTACCTTTTGACGCGGATGATCTCCGATTCGGTCTGCTCCTCGCGATAGCTTTCGACGTACTCGATATCCGAGGCGTAGTTGTCCCAGAGCATCGTGCGGCCGAGCTGCGGCTCGGTCATCGGCAGGCCCTCTTCGCCCAGCACCGCGACCATCGCGTAGTCGTCCGGCCAGATCTCTGCGCCGCTGAAGTCCTGGCCCTCGTCCGCCGAGTTGTAGACCGCCCGGCCGACCAGCAGGTTGGTAATCCCGAATATCGCGCCCATCTGGGCCCGCATCATCGCCTCGGTAATTACCGTTGCGCCCGGGAACTTGGCCTTGATCTCGGTATTGTTGAGCAGATTGATAAAGCTCGATTCCGATATGATCATCGAGTCGGCCGGCACGCCGCAGTTGAGCCTGACCTTCTCGCGGGCCGTCTGGATCTGTTTGATCACGGCCGATCCGACCGTATCCCACGGAGCGCCGGAGTTATCGGTGTACAGGTCCGAATCGGAAGTATCCCACGTGGTCGTATTGAAAATCAGGTTCTTTACCGTCAGTTCGCGGGACAGTCTCATCTTGATCTTGATCCCCTGTGTCTTTTCGACCTCGCAGTCGAAATCGCTGGTGTAATTTTCCCGGTCCTCGTCGGTCACCTGGGCCTCGAGCCCCTCGTTGGCCGTCGTGTAGCTCATGTCGTCCATGTAAAGCTCGACGCGGTTGTACGCCGAACCGTTGGCCCGCTTGATATTCGGGATCGTCAGGTTTTTGCGTTTGCAGACGCTGAGTGTCGACGCCTTTTTCGCGACTTTCTTGACCGGCAGGATAAGGTCCGCGATGAACCGCATCTTGGAAGTTGCGTATTCGTGGAACGCCACCCCCAGGTCCATCCTCGGCGTTGCGTGTGTCGATTTCTGAATCATAATTTTGCTCCTTTTTCATTGCCCCGTATGCCGGGTCTCTTTTTCATTGCCCCGATGGGTTTGTTACTATTCGCCGGCTGCGCTCGAGCTGCTCGATGAGCTGCTGGACGAGCTGCTTGACGACTGGTTCAACCCGCAGTGCGGTACGACCTCGATAACAGAGTTGTTGCCCGTCGCGGTATCCAGCGCCGTTCCGATCACAAGCGTCCCGCTGGCGGCTATCTTGCCGGATGCCGCCGCGTAGACCTTCGCCCCGGCCGAAATCGCGCCGGAAGCGACCATCTTGCAGGTCCCCTGGTCGTACATCCGGACCGCCATCTCGTCGCCGGAATCGTAGTCCGTCTGGTTTATCCCGATCCCGTAGTCCGAGGCGTCGGCTATATATGCCGTCCGGCCGTCGGCCTTGACCCGCAGGAACGCCGAGTCGAAGTCCTCGCCCGCCGTCAGGTGGATCGGGCTGTTTTGCTCGCTGGCCATGATTTTGCCCTTTCTAAATATTTCAGGTTTCCGTTTTTAACCGCCGGCAGCCGAGCTCGATGAGCTGCTGGAGCTGCTGGAGCTGGACGAACTGCTCGACGAACTTGACGAGCTCGATGAGCTGGACGAGCTGCTGGACAAACTGCTGGACGAACTCGAACTGCTCGAGCTGGACGAACTGCTCGACGAACTCGAGCTGCTCGACTGGTTCAGCCCGCAGTGCGGCACGACCTCGATAACCGAGTTGTTGCCCGTCGCCGTATCCAGCGCCGTTCCGATCACAAGCGTCCCGCTGGCGGCTATCTTGCCGGATGCCGCCGCGTAGACCTTCGCCCCGGCCGAAATCGCCCCGGAAGCGACCATCTTGCATGTCCCCTGCCCGTACGTCCGGACCGTCATCTCGTCGCCGGAATCGTAATCCGTCTTGTTTGTCCCGACCCCGTAGTCGGCCGCGTCGGCTATATACCCCGTCCGGCCGTCCGCCTTGACGCGAAGAAACGCGTAGTCGAAATCCTCGCCGGCCGTCAGGTGAATCGGGCTGTCTTGCTGGCTTGCCATAACTGTCTCCTTAATGAAATCTCATATTTCAGATTTCAGATCTCAAATTTCAAATTCCGTTAGCCCACCTCGGCGTACATCGATTCGCCGTCGGTTTCGCATTTCCGCTTGAACGCCTCGTGCGCAGCCGGGTTCTGCCTCTGCAGCTTCTTCATCGCCGCGGTGACACTGATTTTCTTTTCAGCCGCCATCGCCCTGGCTTCCGTCAGGAAATCGCCGCCGTTATCCCCGTCGGTATCGCCGGTGGCGAGCGGCTCGGATCCCACGGCGGCCTCGCTGTTTTCGGCCCGTTTTTCATTGTCTTTTTTCGCGAGCCTTTCGCGCAGGATATCGCAGTAATCGGCCTTTGCCTGCTCGACTGTCTTGCCCTCCGCAAACGCCTCGATCGCGTACCGGGGATCGTCGGCGAACGCCTCGTTCATCGCCTTCATCCTTTCGGTTTCGGCCGATTTTGCCGCTGCCGCCGACTCGGTGACGGCCTTTTCGATTTCGGCGGTGTCGGTTTTGTTTTCGTTATCCATCTTCGTTTCTCCTTTAGATTTGGAATTGGATTTGTCCTGCTGTTTGATGTTTGTCACCCGGTCTATGAGGCCGAGCTTTTTCGCGTCGCCCGCTATCCAGAGCCGCCCGGTCGCCAGCGCGGCGATTGTTTTTTCCTCTGCCGCCCGGCCCCTGGCGACGGATTTGACGAACTGCGCAGCGAGCTTGTCGATTACATCCTGGACCGCGGCGATCTGCTCGTCGGTGATCTCGGCGCCGAGAACGCCCATCCCCTTGTGCTCGCCGGACCGTATCAGAACCACCCTGAAACCGGCCTCCTCGGCCGCCTTCGACGCGTCCAGGTATACGGTATAGACCCCGATCGACCCGACCTCGGCGGTCCTGCCGGCGGCGATTGTCTCGGCCTGGGCCGCCAGCCAGTACGCCGCCGACGCCGACAGGTCCTCGACCGTCGCGGTGACTTTCTTGCTCGAGCGCGCAGCGTAGATCGCGTCGGCCGTCTCAGCCAGGCCGTCGATGATCCCGCCCGGGCTGTCGATCCGCAGGTGTATCCCCGTTATCGATTCGTCTGCGATCGCCTGGCCGATCTGCGCGTTGATCTCGTCGTAGCCGGTAGCCTCTATCCCCCAGAAACGCAGCCAGCCGGGCACGGTTTTCAGCAGTACGCCGGATATATTGATCACCGCCCGGCCGCCTATGACCGAGTAGCTCCGCGGCTTGGCCGCCACCTCGATATCAGCCAGCGACTCGGTGATATTGAGCCCCGATATCTGCCTGATGAACGATTCGAGAAACAGCGGCTCGGCCGCCCATTTGCTCGTTTGATAATTCGATACGACCGGATTATTCATCTTCTTTTTTCTCCTTGTCCGCATCGGCATCGTCGTCGTCCGCCGGCTGCGCCTTCGATTTGGAAGCCGAAGCCTCCAGTCCCGCGAAGATCCGCCAGTCGACCTTCTCGCCGGTGTCGTCCTCGATTTTTTTGGCCCGCTCGATAGCATCCCGGACCTCCCGTTCGCGCGCGGCGATCACCTCGTCCCTGTCGGATTTCAGGAATTTGCAAACCGCCGTATGCGAAACGAAGCCGCGGTCGATCTTCGACGCCTGGGCCTGGGCCTCCTTGAGCTGGTCGATCCACGGGAATGTCGGCGTGATCCAGCCGGCCTTGATCTTCGCGGTTTTCGCTACCAGGCCGGAATTGCGCCAGCCGGCCAGCTTCCATTCGAAAAGGGGACGGAAAAAACTGTTTATCGCGAGCCGCTGGTAGAACGAGAAATTCTCATACGCCTGCTCGAGTACCGCCCGGCTCTGCGAGTAGTTCGACCGCGTCCAGTCCAGCAGTATGATCTCCAGCGGGCAGCCCAGCGGCAGGCCCAGCAGCCGCAGGAACATCCTGACCGACGCCGGGAAGTCCCTGCCCGGTATGTTTCGGTCGATGCCCTTGATCTCCTCGCCCGGCTCGCCGTGGAACATGAGCGCGTAATCCAGTTCGGCCACGCGACGGGCCAGGTCGCCCTCGAGCTGATCGGTCGACTTGTTCGGGTCGGTCTTGCTCTCGGTATAGGCAATCTGCGGGCCCTCCTGGCGCACGACCGTAACGGCGAGCCGCGACAAAAGCTGCCACGCGATCGCCTCGGAATCGCATATATCGTTTACCCGGTGCAGCATAGAGAACGCCGCCTGGCTCGCAGGGATCCCCCGTATGGCCGACGGCCTCTCGGGGTTTGTCACGAACATTATGTCACTCGCCGGGTACGACCTGCCGTTTCTCTTGTCTACCGCGTGCGACTTCCACGGGCACAGGTGGTACCGCACCGGCCGGCCGTACCTGTCTTTTTTGATCCCGTTCGGATACGATTTGTCGCCGTCTAACTGCTCGGCCTCGAATATCTGGATCAGGCCCTTGTCCGTTTTCAAAACGGTAGAATCGCCCGCCACCAGCAGCTCGCGGATGACCATCTTGGCGACCTGCGGGCCGGACAGGATCCCGCGGATCTCCGGGCCTGCGAAAAAATCGGACCATAACTTCTCGGTTTTCCTGACCGTCGAGGCAGATGACGATTCGGCCTGCAGCTCGAAGCCGTTGCCGACTATGTACGAGACCATCCGCTCGATCAGGCCCTTGTAAATCGCATTGTCCCTGAGAAACTGCCTGGACTGGCCGATGAGCTTAAGCCTGTCACGGTCGCCGTGTGCGTAATGAGGGTACAGCACGTAACTGCGGCCCTCGGACGTCGCGACCCTCGCCGAGCGGTAGCCCAGCGATCCGTATATGCGGCGGTAACCCGAGATTTTTGTTTTTTGGCTCATGTAAGCATCCTCCCCCGCACGAAGCTGCTGCGGTTGACCGCCGCCGAATACCGACCGACGTATTTTTCCAGCATCTTCTTTTCTTCGGCAAGAGAATCGAAATTGACGTTGCGGTCGTTTGTCGCGATGACCTTCGGCCGGTTCGCCAGAAGCCATCGCACAGCCGCCAGGGCGGCTGTCGCCGCGGTGATATTACCCTCCCAGGAAAGGTTGTCGTTGTACTGCGCCAGTGCGTCGGCGACCGTCGATGATGAAGTAAGTGCCATAATCGAGTCCCGTTCATGATCCGCCGCGGGCAAAAAAAAACGGCAGGCAGGTGAGTAGGCACCTACTTGCCGTTTAATTTTCTTTATTGCGGTCCCCGGTGGCCACCGGGGACCGCTGAGCCCGCTTATTGACTAATTACGAATCATAATGACCCCTTAATATTGACTATTTACTATTTACTATTGACTATTTTCGGATAAACCCCCGTGATATCGCAATGCAAAAAACCGCAAAATTGAAATGTGAAAAGAGATTCTTTACAACATTGTAAAAAAAAACGCGAAGCGGCACCTGAAATCTTTTCATTTACTATTTATTATTTACTATTTATTATTAAATAAATTCCCTCGATTGCTTCTTTTGCAGTAAGTCCGGTTTGCGAGATTAACCTCGCGAATTTTACGATACCATCTTCGATTTGTTTATCAGTCAGATAGCGAGAGTCAATGCCCCAAATAGCAAGCTCTAAACGTATGCGTCTCATGAGCTTTTTCCTGCGCATCAAACGTATCTTCTCAACTATTTTTCTCATCTCTCAGGTCCATTCGTGACATTCGTGTTAATTCGTGGTTAATTGATTTCAAATCTCAAATTTGAAATTTCAAATTACTCACAAACAATACCGCTGATACTTATAAACCTTCCCCTGGTCGGGCTGTCTTTGGTTGATTTTATGTCACCCACGGCAATTTTACTGCACCGATATACTTGTTCGTTTTTCGGTGATAATATTTTAACCGTACCGCCGCCGCTGTTTCCGATTTGTATTGATATCCTGATTTCATCCATAATGTAACCCCTTTCGATTGACTATTGTAACAGTTTACATTATTTAAATCCACCCCTCGCTCCCGCATCTCAAATTTCAAATCTCAAATTTCAAATGCCGCCGCTTCGGCGGCTCAGTGCCATCCGCCGCCCTCGACCGCCGCCTCGGGTTTTTCGACCGCCGCCCAGGACGCCGTTACCTGCTTTATCGACGGCAGGACGTGATCTATCTCGAACCCGGTCCGCGACCAGTAATGTTTCAGGTCGCTCGGATCGGCCGCCGAGTCCTTTTTCTGGCAGCTCACGGTTATAAAGAACCGCCCGGACCCCAGCGCCTCGAGCAGCTTGCCCGCGATCTCCGGATACGCCGCCAGCAGCGCGGATAAACGCTGCTTCTCCTCGGCCGGCAGTCCCTGATTGACGTTTTGCGATTGACGATTTTCGATCGATTGTTTTTCAGTTGACATGATTTTCCTTTCGATTTACTATTTACTATTTACTATTTATTATTTTTCTGAAATTTCAAATCTCAAATCTCAAATTCCGCCTCAGGCGGATCTCAAATTCTAAATTCATAATTCTAAATTCATAATTCCCTTCACGCTCCGGCGCTCGACGAGCTGCTCGACGAAGAGCTGCTCGACGATGAGCTTGAACTTTTACCTTCTGTCTCCTGTATTCTGTCTCCTGTATTCTGTTTTTGTCTTTTGACTTTCGCCTTGACTTTCGTGCCGATAACGGTGTACCGCCACCGGCACACGGCCGACCGGCAAACGCGGTACTGGACGTTTTTCTGAGTCGATACCGCGCGGGTCCGCATCGCGCCGCAGCGGGGGCACGCCGACACAGTCGGGAAACTGTAACGGATATTCTTTTTCGTTTTGGTTTTGTTTTTAGTTTTATTTTTCGATTTCGCCATGATGAATCCCTTCATTACATTTATTATTTATTATTTTTTATTTATTATTGATCTAAAATCTGAAATCTCAAATCCATTCGTGACATTCGTGTTCACTTGTGCCTTGGGTATTCGTGGTTAAAATAATCTCAGATTTCAAATGCCGCCGCTTCGGCGGCTCAGTATTTCGTTCTTATCGCCTTGCGCCGCACCGGCCGGCCGGGGATTGTCACTTCCTTCTTTTTCTTCGACGGGTCCGCCAGAGTCCAGAGGCCGGCGATATCGGCCGCCGCCCTGGCGTAGACGTCGCAGTCCCAGAGATGGTTCGCCCGGCCCTCGGCCTTGCTGACCCAGCCGATCCACTTGATCCGGCCGGCGGTCCGCTCGATAATCTTCTTTTCGCTCGTCAGGTGCTCGAGCGTCCTCTGCTCCGTTCCGCCGTGCAGGTGACCGTAACCCGGCCCGGCGGCCGACGACTCGAAATAGCCCCGCCACAACGCGTCCTTGTACATAGTGACGTTAAGCCGGTACACCTTCAGGGTACCCCCGGCCGATTTCGATACCGCCCAGCTCTGGCGGCTCAGCTTGTCGTCGCCCATGACCGCGATTACAGGCGCCGTCGCCGCCGCGTAAACGCATAGGGCATCCACCGACTCGGGATTGTACTGCCGGTCGATCGCAGCGGCCGCTATCCGCATGACCTTCGCAGGGTCGCTCAAAAGCTCGAACCGCATCGCGATATAAGGGATCAGCTTTTTCAGATTCTCGACCCTGTCGGTCGGGCCCGTCTCGACCCGCTGCTCGTAGATCGTCCAGAACTCGCCCAAATACCCGAAACCGACCGCCTTGAACCAGACGTGATCGAGCTGAACGTCCATACCCGCAGTGATCATCATTACACCGGGCGGGACCTTCATCGCCTCGTACCGGCCGATATGCCTCCGGAGGATCTCGATATCGGTCGTCGCCCTGTCCTCCCGCCAGGTCCTCGCAAGCTGCGAGTTGTAGAAGTCCTTCAGAGGCTGGATATTGCCCGCCTTTTTCGCAGCCTGGGCCTTGACGAACTCGACCGTCAGCGACCTGACCGTCTCGACCATCGGGTGAAGCATCAAAGCGTGGATCCGGCAGCTGCGGACAGAGCCCGGCTCGGCGGCGCCTTCGAGCCTGCCGTCGTCGTCGAGCGAGCATTTGCCCGGCACGAACCTGCCCGCCGTCACCGCCCGCCAGCGGTCGTCCTCCGACCAGCATGACCCGCACTTCGGGCATACGTAGCGGGACCTGCCGGACCGCTCGTAGGCCGAGACGGCGTAGAATTCCCCGTTGTCCTTCCGGTCGATTATGACGTGCTCCCATCCGATTTGATGCCACTTGCCGCAGTGGACGCAGGGTACCCACCACTGGCATCGATCGCCGGAGCAGTACTGCTCGTCCGACAGGTCGCCCTCGGTCACCGGCGTGGTCGTCCCGAACAGCTTTGACCTGCCCTTGAACCACCGCTGCCTCTTGCGCATCAGCGATATCGGGTCGGCCTCGGCGCCCACGAATGCCGGGTACTTGCCCGTCTCATCGGCGTGGATATAGCAGATCGGCCGGTCCGCCAGGGCCTGGGCCGTAGTCGCCCAGGCTAAGTAAAAAATCATGTGGTCCATCGCCGTCGGCTTGCCGATGAATATATTATTGACCCTGCCGCCCTTGACGTGGCGCAAAAGGTCCTCGTTCGCCCGGTACAACGGCCGAAACCGCGTCTCGACCCGCTCGCGGGCAGATTCCTTGTCCGGCATTATCAGCGCCGCCGGGCCCGGACTGCAGTCGACTATATAGCCGTGCCAGCCGGTCCCGAACGTCGTCTTGCCGCTCTGGGCGCAGGCGTAGACCCAGACCTCCCGAGTCGTCGTATCGCCCAGCCACTCGGCGACCGGCACGAAATAAGGCGTGTACTCGGCTGACCAGAGCCCCTCGACCGCCGCCGAGCCGCCGGCCAGCATGTAGTTGTTCTTCAGCCAGTCGATCAGGGCCGGCCGGTCGGCGGGCGAAAGGATGTCTCGCTCGGCGTCCTGCAAAGGCAGAACGCGCCATTTGTTATTTATTATACCTATGGCACAGGTTTGCGATTTATTATTTTTAACGGCGACCATTTGTCATTTATTATTTATTATTTATTATTTATTATTTTTTAATTTATCTGAGATCTCAAATTTCAAATCCATTCGTGACATTCGTGTTCACTTGTGCCTTGGGTATTCGTGGTTAATTAAATTTCAAATCTCAAATGCCCGCACCGCGGGCTCACTTTCCCTCCAATATCCTGTACGCCTCCTCGATATAACCTGCCATCTGCGGCCACTTCGACAACTTTTCCGTAAGAAATTCGAATGCCTCAAGAGCGGCTTCGTGAGCGGCTGTATTTTGCCGAGGCATTTTATTGTGCGTTTTATGTTCTACTGCGATGACAGGCTCATCGGGGTTTTTGCTGTTTACGATTTCGAATAAATGAAAAAGGGCAACCATTCTCGGCATATTGAAAGTGCTTATATAAATCAGATCTTCCAGACTCTCCGGGATCGGGTGATCCGTTCCGGCCAACCTAAAATACCGCTTCTCTTCGATTGGTTTTGTGGAATCGACGAGAGCCCATACACATATATTGTCCGTAAGAATATCGGCCCCGAGAATCTTCGCCCCTTCCGGCATTTTGATGTAAAAATTATTGTTTGCATCAACTCTGTATCTGCGCACTACCATAATGTCACTTCCTTTTAAATCTCAAATATCAAATCTCAGATTACACCCTCAATCCCGATATAAAAAAAATCAGAACGGCAATAAGCAGCATGATCGCTATTATTAATAAAAAACTACAAGCCGACTCGAATTTGTCGATATTGAAGTCCATAACAAGTCCTTTCCCGCCGCAAAGCGGCGAATCTTTAATCCACGCGAATCTCAAAACATACATGGTTTTCAATCACCCTCGGAACCTCTTTTTGTCTTTTTTCCACCCAGACCTTAATTCCACTGTTTGCAAGTGTTGCGACAAACCGGTCCCTTTCAGCCCTGTCATTTATGTTTATTGCTATAACCTTAAATACCGCATCCATAACGTCAATCCTTTCAATTCTAAATTCTAAATTCAAAATTTCAGATCATCCCTCTGTGTGCTCACCTTGGGCATAAACTGTGCCCTCTGTGGCTAAAATCTCGAAGCATTCGACCAGCTTCTTTTCCGCCGCTTCCGGCAGGTCCAGGAAATCAGGCAGCTCGAGCTGCTTGCGGCGGATATCGCCGAAGAACCGGCCCAGGATATCCTCGATATTCTCGACCGTCTGGTTGTGGCACATCGTCGCCAGCTGCCGCCTCTTGTACGTAAAGGCCGTCACCATCTGCTGGTACCGACCGACCAGGCCGGCGATCACCTCCTGCCGATCCAGAAGCTCGCCGCGCCGGGCCGCGATGTCGAGCTTCTTTTCCTCGGCCTTCAGTTCGCGGAGCGTATCGGCCGTCGGCATCCGGCCCGTGGCCTTGCCCCTGGCGAATTCGCCGTACCAGCGGATAATTTCGTACAGGTTGTAAGAACCGTCGGCGTTGCGAGGCATCTTATGCCTGTTGGTCCAGTCGTTGACCGTCACGCGGTTGACGTCGAACAGCTCGGCGATCTCCTTCTGCATCAGCTTCGTCAGATCCGAGCCCGCCGGCGCCGCCTGGTCGTCCTTCAGGTAGTTCTCCACCACCCGGATCGCCGCCTGGTTGCCCGCCGCCGCGGCGGCTATCAGGCCCTTTCGCGTCTCTATCCTGGTAGCCAGGCGGCGCGATTGCCATATATCCGCCGCCTCGGCGTCACTGTCGAGAATGCCCCGCAATTCGGCGCCCGAAGAAAGCTTCAGCTTCCTGGCCGCCTCCGATACCGTCTCGACCACCGACGCCGTATCCTCCAGCTCCCTGAGAAACCGCCCCCGCTCGTATGCGGCCTTGACCGCCGCGTACTTCTTATAACGAAACAAACCCGCCAGTGTGACATCAAGACCGCTTGCCGCATCCGCCGCCGTCATGGACTCGCACGTATAGCCGAGATTCTTAGCCGCAGCGACCGATAGCCGCCGCTTCGCGTATTGACGATTGACGATTGACGATTGACGATTTTTCTTTTTTTTAGCCACAAGGATTTTAATTTTCAAATATATTTGCCACAGAGGACACAGTTTATGCCCAAGGTAAGGACACAGAGTTCTTAAATATTAGATCCATCTTCATTGCAGACCTCTTTGTAAACCGCCTCGTAATCGAGACCGAACAGCCCTGCCAGAAGCTCCGCTTCGCGATTCGAATCCTCATCGCCGGATTGATCTAATACGTAGAAGTTATTCCTTATTTCGTCCCAGATGTCGGCCGCGATATCGTACATAATGTTGTCTTTTGTTTTCGTTTCGAAATAGTCCAATTGGCTCCCGGTCGGCACACAGTCGCTGCCGTAAACAGCGACCATCAGCATGACACGCCAGAACCCCCCGTCCCTATCCGGGGTGCAGATATCGTCGAACTTCAGTTCGCTCATCTTCGCCGCGATCCGCCCGGCCGTCTCGGCCCGGCGCTTTTTCTTCAGCTCGGCGGCAATCTGCTTTTTACTCTTTTTCGCAGGCTTCGCCGGCTGCGCGGTCTTTTTGACCTTAACGAAGATATTTTTCTTGCCCGACCCGGCGACAACCACCGCAGGGACAGCACCTTTGTCATCCTTTTTGCAGACCTTAAAATCTCTTTTCAGCAGCACCTTTCCGTATATCCTCCTAAGCCTCTTTCCCTCGTCACGGCCAAAATAGTGTTCGTTCGCCACGGCGATCAGGCCCGGCTTTTTCTCGGCCTTCTCTTTGAACTTTTTCTTCTCGTGTTTGATCGCCTTTTTCTCCCAGCACACCGGGTCCAGGCATTTGTCATAACCGGCCGGTTTTTTCTCGTCGTCGGCCCACAGCATCGGCTGACAGCCGCTTCTCTTGAGGCACTTCTGACATTTCGACGTATCGAAATTCGCCTTGGATATGACACGCAGCATGCCATTGGCCATTCTCTCGATACAGTCGACCGATACTGTCACGCCCCGCCACGTCGTGATCAGTTTTCTGTAAATCATCAACTGCGTCTCGGACGGGAACCTGGCGATCAGCTCCAGGTGAGCCGCCGTCATATATTCCAGGAAACCGCCCGCCAATACCGCTGTTTTGAAATCGCTGATCAGGTTCGTCTCGATGCACTCGTGACGCCTAACCCACCGCTCGGACTTGCCCAGTTTACTGGCCACCGCGGCGTAATCGCTGTTGTATTTTTTCAACAAAATCGCAACCGCCCGGCCGTGCTCCAGGACCGTAAGATCCTGCCGGCAGAAATTCTCGGCAAACGTTATCTCGAACGCCCTGGAATCGGGGATGTCACCGTGATCGAGCGCCGGTATCGTCCCGAGCCCCGCATTTATAGCCGCCCGCAGCCGCCGCTCTCCCGCTAACAGCTCGTAAGTTTTCTTCTGCCTCGACGTGTCCGATCGCACGTGAACCGGCTCGATAACGCCCATAGCCGCGATCGATTCGCACAGTTCCTTGAAATCCGCGGATTTTACGTCGACAATCCTCGGGTTGTCACCCGATATGGCGATATCGCCGATCGCCGCCTGAACAAGTTTCGTTTTTTTCGACATAACAATTTCTCCTTTCGTGCCGCCGCCGAAGCGGCATTTCAAATTTTTCAGCCACAGAGGACACAGAGTTCACAGAGTTATTAAATATTAAATATTAAATCCATTTTCATAATTCTAAATTCTAAATTCAAAAAAGGGCGGCATCGTTAATCATATTGTCTTTTTGATACTAAGATCCGGAACGCCGGACTTATAACAGGTCATTCCGCCCCAGTAAGAAGGGGCTTTGCGCCGCCCTTTTTTTTATTAAATCACACTGACAATTGTCACACACCTTTGCCGCCGCGACGCGGCGTTTCTAAATTCTAAATTCTAAATTCTAAATTCTAACAACTTTTCCTTTTTCAACCTTCACGCCCCGTTTCTCCGGCGGCAGGCCGCACAGGTTCATCAGCTCGCCCACCTCGAAACCCCGCCAGTCGCGGAACTGTCCCTTGCAGTGTTGTAGCTGCCGGTACTGTACCGTCCGGGATCCGAAGATCTTGTCGAGCGATTCGAGCTCCGCCTGCAGCCTGCAGCTCATCAGCCAGCAGCGTTTCATCCTGTCGTCGATATCGCGTGACATAGCCGATTTTTCCACCTCATAACCTCATTGCCACCAAAACGTTACGTATGTAAGATCAAAAAAAAAAAACAAAAAACACCCCCTTTTCGCCCG
>Ga0180433_10001191_pt1 | contig 44015 bp, 30 predicted proteins | sample SS_ome_8_FD_132980 | JGI IMG/M metagenome (GOLD analysis project Ga0180433, IMG submission 132980) | Hypersaline lake sediment archaeal communities from the Salton Sea, California, USA - SS_1_D_1 metaG | ecosystem: Environmental > Aquatic > Non-marine Saline and Alkaline > Hypersaline >...
AACATCTTTCTTATCTCATAATAACAAAGAGATTTGCTTTTTACAATGTATGTATCGGGCTTCAGCAAATAGTAAGTAATAATAATAATATTTCAGGATAAACTCTATCCCTCAAATTATTTTGCTAAAGAAAAATGTTTTTTCTTGGGAAACTATTTAGAAAAATAAGATTCACTTTGGACACGCCAGACGAAGCCTTGGCGGAGACTGGTGCCGAGGGGCGGAATCGAACCACCGACGCTGAGCTCTTCAGGCTCACGCTCTACCACTGAGCTACCTCGGCCAAGAAATCTTCAAATTAAATGTACAAAGAACCTGTACATCAATATTGTCACAAAACTAGGCTTCTTTGTCAACAAAATTATGCCCTTATTTTACCTTTTTTTTTGCCCATATGAGAGAAAAAGTTGAAGAGGCTCTCTAGTAAGGCTTTATTGCCAAATGGCACACAAATGATAAGCATAAGAAAAGCTTTTCAGATTGCCTGTTCATGATGCTTAAAAAATAACTAACTTTTCCGAGAATCAAAATATGATTTGATTTTCTTTCATTAAAATGTTTCATTAAATATAGTAGGGTAGTTATAAAATTATATATCAATATTTTTTGAGAGTAGTTTGTTGATATGTGAGTTTGAATAGGTGAAAAGCGTAATAAAAGGGCTTTTATAATGAAGCATTTGAACGCAAAAAAATATAATTTAGCTTGGTTTAAGTTGGCTGAGTGTGTGTCTCGAAGAGAAAAAGAACGAGCATTGGGAGTATATCGATTATTGTCTCATTCTGTGGGGAATGATGCTCTTGCAAAGCAGTTATTTGGAGACTTACTTCTTTGTTTTGAAGAAAAAGAGGATGCCATACAGCAATATAAGCAGGCTGCTCAAATGTATAAAAATCAAAATAAACATATCGAATCAATAGCCGTTTATGAGCATTTGATTACATTAAATAGCGATGATAAAGAAGATATTTTTGATCTTTGTGATTTATATGCTCGTACTCAATTACCGCATAAAATAGTGTTTCATATTGATAACTTATTAAAAAATAATAAGCTTGATTTTGTTCTGAGGATAGTAAAAAAACATGATGATTTATTTGATTCTGCAGATGCTTTGAATATTAATCAGGAACTTTCTTTTGCCCTTATGCGAGATAAAACAAGATCTCGGGAAGTTATTATTGGCCAACTTGAAAAAACCCTTGATAAGTTTTTAATGATTGGTCAGGAAGAGCAAGATGGAGAGAGTGTGGGTTCTCCTGAAGTATTGAATGAGTATCTTATCAAAGTAGAACTAGAGGATGAGAGTTTTCATAAACATGCATGCAAATATTTAGAAAAAATATAATTTTCATTAAGTTTTGAATTTATGCGGTTCTTGAAATATAGAGCCGTTTTTTTATATCAAGTGTGAATTCTTGACTGATGCATATCTTATTTTGTTACAATAAAAAGTCAAAAAAAGTAAAAATATCTTATATATTTAATTAAAATTATAAATAAGGGAAAAGGTATATGAAGTTATTACGAAAGGCAATAGGGGTATTTGGAGTACTATTTTTTGCATTAGGCACAGTGCAAGTGTATACATATCCGCATATTGTACTAAAGGGTTTATTTGATGTTCTAAAAAAAGATGATATTGGGTTTGCACATGCGTTATTACATTCTAAATGGATTGAAAATATGTATCAGTATGGGCCAGGTAAGCCTTATAGGGAAGTAGAAAGGGCAAGCGGGAGACAATGGAGTTTTGAAACTGAGGATGATGCGGTTGCCAATATTGTCAGAAGATTTTGGTTTCGACGAGATGAAGGGCATGCGCTTCTGCCAACCAGAGTTGGTTGTTTAGCCAATATCCCCGGGGATCAATTGGGAATTATATTTGGAAAAATAATAAATTGGCTATATGAGGGACTTGATCCTAATGTGGAAACTGCATTAATAGACGATATTTTTATGTTTGATTCAAAAGCTAGACAAGTTAATCAAGAATTGAAAGAGTTGAAAGAAAAAATAGCGGATCAAAAAAATATATTAGATAAAAAGTTTTATCTCATAAAAGAGGCAGAACGAATTTTAGATGTAAAAAAACAAGAGTTGATACAACGATTTAAAAAAGAAGAAAAATTTGATAAAGAACGGTACTTACAATCTTTGCAAGAAGCTCGAAAACAGGTTTTTTCAGGGATAGATAAAGAATTTTGCGATAGTTATCAAAATGCTCTTGTTGATTTGAAACAACTGAAAACAAAAGAAAAAAAACTAATAAAACAAAAAAGAGGAGCGATACAAAAGACGCTATTTACTCCAATTAGGAAAGCTTGGAAGTTATGTAAAACGGCGAAGCGTTATTTACCCAGAACAATAGAAGCTATTTTATGGGCATTATTTTTGCATAAGACAGATGATCTTGCCTCTTTGCAAGAAAAAATAAATGCAGTAAATGATTGTCTTTTTCAGATAGATGAAAAATTTAAGAATAAAGGATTTAAAGATACGGTTTTGAAAGAATTTTTTACTGGTGAGCAATATGCGAAATTTGAAGAAAAGATAAAAAATCAAAAAGCCCAAGAGCAGATCAAAATGATCTTTGCACAATATGATTTAGCGCTTCATTTTTTGATTTATCTGAAGGAAGGAGATTTTCCACCAATCGTATCACAGGGGAATTATGGGTATGAATATGAATCAGGAAAAATCTCTATAAAAAAGCCTAATTGCTATGAGACAGCAATGCATGATCTTGTAAGTATTTTATGGTACAATCCAGTAACAAAAAAATATGACAACTCTCTTTTTTCTGTACGTGTTATAGCTCAAGGGAAAGGTCTTAAAAGATTTGCGCAAGCCTTAAAATATTTTTATCTAGCAGATAAAAAGGGAATTAAACCACAAGAATATATGATGGATAAAAAATTCACATCGCTTGCAAAACTAAAAAGCCTCAAAAAAATAACTCCTGAGGAAGTTGAGTCGTTAGATATATCTCAGGTGCCTAGTTCATATATAGATTGCTCTGTAATCAAACAAGAACTTTTCAATATTGTCTCTAATTTGCCAGATATTGTGTATGACTCTCGGGTTCAAGATATGGGCTATGAATTAAAACCAGGAGTTGGCAACTTTATCAAGTTATTACGATATTTTTATGGCATTGATATCGAAAACCTTGAGCAAGCAAGTGATAAAATGACAGGTATCTCTACGGATAAAAGAAAAATAATATTTACATTAGAAGGAGAAGGGGATGCTCCCAACACAATAAGAATTATAGTAAATGATTATAAAAACAAAATTTATTTTGGCATAATAATAACCATACAGAAAAATCATGTGACGCTATCTGTTCCAGCCAGAGAAAAATCTACCTCTCATATTTTAAGAAAAGATGTTGCAGCGAAAATCTTGAGAAAAATAGTAGCATTGTCAGGGCTTTCTGAGACGGCAAAAAAACTTCTTAAAATGATGGAGCATGAAATAAGGGGGATTAGTTCCGGAAAGATAGAAAGTAAAGAAGAATTTGCAAAAATTCTTAAAAAAATAAGCACTTTGCCTATCCAAGAAGAAATAGAAGCCTCTGAGGGCAAAGATGAAGATGTTGATGGGAAAAAAGAGCGACTTATTTCAGTATTTACATTACTTACGTATGAAAGATTACTTGATTCTTCAGGTATCCATTGGCGATTGCCAATGCTTAATCTTATCTATTATTCTCTTTTGTTAAAGCGGGCAGAGGTAAAGTTTCGTGTATTACGAGATATTTTTTTAAGACATACATGTTATTATCCGGAAGTACAGTTTTTTGTGCATAATTTAATTGAGAGCTTGCCGGAGAATTATCAATGTTTACATAGAGAGTTGGCTTCATATATTATTTTATCAAAAAAATATCAGATTGATCCTGGTTTGAAAAACTATATTATCAAATATAAAGAGCTTTTTTTCGTTGATTTAGCAAAGACGGGGGAGAGAGCTTTAATAGAAACTTTATTAAAGCAAGATTATAGAAGTGCAAAGGAAAAAAATCTATTTATTACTCAGGCATTACCGCTAGCTGTAGCCAATGGTCACAAAGAAACTGTAGAATTATTATTAGAGCAATTATCAGGTAAGTTACAAATAGATTTGCACAATGATCTTTTTATAGTAGCTGCAGAAAATGGACGCATGGAAATAGTTGAATCTTTGCTAGTCAAACCGGATATTACAAAAAAATCTGTAAGGCAGGCTTTAGTTGAAGCAGCAGGTGGTGGGTACAAAAAGATGGTAAAATTATTACTAAAATCAAAAAAAATGGATATTACATATCGAAATAAAACTATAAATATGGCATTGCCGTGGGCTGCGACTAAGGGGCGTCAAAACATAGTTATGTTTTTATTAAGTAAAAAAGTTATCGAACCGAAATATCTTGGAGTAGCTCTTATTAAAGCTGCTTATCATAAACATAAAAAAATCGTAGAAATTTTGTTAGCACAATCTGGTATTGAGAAAAAAGATGTTGGAGATGCGTTGGTTGCTGCATTACAAAAAGGCTATAAAGAAATAGCAGAGTATTTGTTAGAAAATTCTCCCGCGGGAGTAGATGTTACCGTGCAAGATGAAAATAAAAATACGCCATTATTATTAGCTGTAACTAAAGGGTATACAGCGATAGTAAAAGAACTTTTGGATAAATATTCAAGTGAAATAGATATTAATTGGCAGAATCGAGATAAAAATACAGCTTTAATAATTGCTGCCGGAAGAGGATATGAAAAAATAGTAGAGTTACTTCTTCAGACGTTTTCCGATACTATCAGTATTAATCTAGAAAGTATCTATGGCGGTACTGCATTAATAGTAGCCTCGGCTGGTAGATATACAAAGATCGTCGATATGTTATTAGAAAAATCTGATATGAGAGACCAAGATATTAAAAAGTTATTTATAAATGCTGCTGGCAACGACGATAAAGGGTTGTTAGAGCTGATTTTGGAAAAGTTTCCAAAGTTGTTATATGTGAATATCAGAGATAATTTTAGAATTACACCATTAATCCAGGCTGCCAGTTCAGGTTGCAAAGAGGTCGTTACATTTTTACTCGCTCAGCCTGATATACAAGTGAACCTCAAAGATATGTTGGGCAATACTGCATTAATTCGTGCTGCACGTTCTGGACATAAAGACATTGTCCAGTTGTTACTCGGCCATGAAAAAATAGATCCTAAAGCAAAAAATGTTCGTGAAGAAACAGCAGCTGATGTTGCGCAAGATAATAAGCATCTTGAAATTGCTAAGATCATTCGAGAGTATATTAAAAATAAAGGCAAGTAAATTTTTAGCCACGCTCTTTTATCGTCACGTGGCTATTATCTTATTTGCTAATTAGAAATGATTATAGAATCAAAATAAACTTGTCTTTATGTGTATTCTTTTATCTAAATTTCTACTTCTTTATGCACAATTGTTGTAATGCAAGAATCTGACCAGACGTTAATAGCCGTTTCGAGCATGTCCAGTAACGTGTAAATTGGTAAAATTGCGCCTAAGATATAAATTGGCACGTTCATGCTTGCCAAAAAGGCACTTGAGATAAAGTAGCACCCCATAGGAACACTTGCGTTACCAATGGCTGCGGCCGTTGCAATAAATACCCAGCAGATCATTTGTGGGAGACTAAATACTAATCCATTACTTCCAGAAACAAATAATATAGTAATTAAAATAAATGCAGCGCATGCGTTCATGTTAATGGTAGAACAAAGAGGTAAAGAAAAAGAAGTGACTCTATCAGAGATATTTAAATTTTCTTTTGCGCAACGCATAGTGATCGGCAATGCGGTACTTGATGAGCGTGAGAAGAATGCGATAGTTAATGCTTCGAACATGCCTTTAAATGTTTGTATTGGAGATACACCTTTTATTTTAAGTAATATTGGCAAGACTATGAAGCCTTGGATGATATTTGCGCTGACTATGGTGACGACGTATAACACGAGTCCAGTTATATTATATGATTCTGTATTTAGTTCTTTTATAAATATGGTCATGAATGCCCAGATGCCAATAGGAAGTATTTTTAAAATAAGATGAGCTATTTTAAGTATTGCTGCAAATAAACTTGAAAATAAATTATGCAATGTTTTTTTGTTGTTTTCCGGTAAATGTAATGTCGAGATACTCAGGAGTATTGCGAAGAATACGATGCCAGGGATATTATAATTGCTGCTAAATAGTTCGACGATGTTAGAGGGTATGATTGTAGTGAAGTATGAAAGATAGCTTCCCAATGTGCCTGTTTGTCCGGTGTCTAAGTTACTTGCAATATTTATCCCAACTGGATTTATAATTATGTATAGCAAAAGGGCAGTTGTTGAGGCTATTAGTGTTGTTAGAATGGTATATTTCAGAACTTTTTTCCCCAAGGTTTTCATTTCTGTTACACTACTCATGCCAGAAATAGTTGATACTATTGATAAAAATATGAGGGGGATACTGATAAGCGACAAAAAGTTAACAAATATCTTTGATACGCCTTGAGCAATTTCTAATATATACGGAATGTTTGTAAGTCCGGAAATAAGTCCCAATATTCCGGCTAATAAAATAAGACTTGCGCTGTACATTTTCTTAAATGACATATGTTCCCCTAAAAATAAAGCTGCTTTTTATAAAAAATAAAAAGACTTGTTTTGTGTTTTTCTTAGTATTTTTACATAATGGGAGAAATAGAGTGAACGTAAGTATACTTCTAGGCAGATTGACGATAACCAATCATTTGAGCTTCACTTCTTGACTTTACCAGCATATAAAATTCCCATTTCACTCATAATCATAAGCAAAATGGGGTTTTTTGTCAAAGTTTTATACGAATTTAGTGGGTAAAAAAGCCCCATGAAAAAGCGAAAAGCTCTTTCTATAGGGCTTTTGAATGGGGACTAAAATAATTTACTTAAATAAGCACGGCCAGAGTCTGCCAAGATTGTTACAACCACATCAGTAGGCTGTAATTTTGGTAAATACTTAGTGGTTGCATGCATAACAGCACCGCTGCTTAGACCAATTAAAATTCCCTGTTCTGAGAATTTTTTAGCAGTATCAAAAGCATCTTTGCCCTTGACTAAGATAAATTCATCAACCACAGATCTATCTAAATTTGTGTCAATGCCAACGCCGATTCCTTCAATTTTATGCTTTTTTTCTTCAGATTTTTGCTCATCAACTGCAATAACTATAATATTTGGATTTTTTTCTTTCAGATATTTTCCAACGCCACTTACCGTACCACAGCTTCCCTTACCTGCAATAAAATGGGTGACAGTCCCGTTTGTTTGCTCCCAAATTTCTGGTCCTGTTGTTGCATGATGTGCAAGTGGGTTTTGCTCATTATGGTACTGATTTGGGGTAAAAGAATTGGGGATAGCTCGTAATAATTCTCGTGCTTTTGCATGATATCCATTCGGGTCATCTGGGGTACCATCTGGACATTTGTATACCTGGGCTCCATATGACCTGAGCGTATTTACTTTTTCATCACTTGTTGCTTCTGGAACTGTAATGACAACATTATATCCTTTGTATGCGCCGATCATAGCAATTGCAATTCCCTGATTTCCTGATGATGCTTCAATAATGGTCCCACCTGGTTTTAGCAAGCCCTTTTTTTCAGCATCTTCAATCATAAATAGAGCTGCTCTATCTTTGATGCTCCCCCCTGGGTTTAAATATTCAAGTTTTGCCAAGATAGTTGCTGGGGTATCCATTTCTATTTTTGCAATCGGGGTATTGCCAATATTTTCTAAAACACTTTTATAGTTATTATTTTTAAACATAATTATACTCCTTAAATTTTTAGTACTTTAACTTTAGCTAATTACTATTATACAATATTTTTTGCGCGTAAAGATAGGGTTTCAAGGTTTTTACTTTAGTTAATTATATGTATTTAAGCCATAGCAGCTAGATAACAAAAATTATTTTTGATTTAAAAAAAGAATAAGATGCTGAATTAGTAGTTACAATCTTTCGAAAACTCAGGTCAGGCAGATCATCTACAACAGCTACAGCAACAGCAAGAACAAGAACAAGTGCAACAACAAGAGATAGAAAAAGATATAAAGGAAGCTTTTAAGACAAAAGCATGCAAATTTATATATCTGGTTTTTTCTATTCTTATCATAATTTTACCCTTTTTTTTGGATAATAAAATATTACACTTATTATAAATCTATTATACTAAAACACCTCTTGTCAAATAGAATTAATTAATTAGCTTCAAAAGGGTTGGTTTTCCAGTAATAGCTATTGGATTTTTTGAAAAAGAGAATGTTTAGTTTTCCTATAACGTAAGTTTTACTTCGATCCCATGTTTTTCGATAACCTCGATAGTCTCATTGTCAAGAGCGATGCGCTCCCGGGTAACCAGTTTTACCTGCTTGCCGTTTTCGTGGAACACGAAATTTAATGGAATTTTTCCCTTAAGTAAGGTGCTACGTAAGAACTGTATTACCTCTTCATCGATGCTACTTGGTAAAATGAGTGATGCACCGGTGATACGGCCCCACTCTGAGGTGAGCAACTCTACTGGGACAAACTCATTGGCTTTAATTTTACATTTTTTTTCAGAAGCTGCGTCAAGAGCACCTTTGACGACAAATACGTCATAATCATCAAGCCAGTCAACAACAGCTTTGTATGTTCTTGGGAATAAAATGATCTCAGATGTTCCACTTGCGTCTTCAAGTTGTGCAAAGGCCATTTTATCACCTTTTTTAGTGAGTATATCACGTCTTGATTTTAATAACCCACAGCCAATAGTGACAATCTCTTGCATGCTATTATTATTAACAGATTTCTCAAGTGCCTGAGAAAATGGTTCAATATTTAAACGCGCAAGTTGCTTTTTGTAAGTGTCTAGTGGATGGGCACTTAAGTAAAAGCCCATCACTTCTTTTTCTTTTTCTAATTTTTCTTTATTATCCCACTCTGAAGCTGGTTGATATGCATAAAACTCTTCTTGTCCCGATTCTTTTTTCTTATTAACACCAAAAAGATCCATTTGGCCAGTTAGCTGTGCTTTTTTATAAGCAGCAGCGATTTCCATTATTTTTGCTAATTCTATGGTTTGTTGTGCCCTATTTCCTGGAACTGTATCAAATGCACCTGCTGCAATTAAGTTTTCTATAATTCTTTTGTTAGCTGTGCGCAAATCTATGCGCTTGCAAAAATCAAGCAGATCTAAAAAAGGTTTTTTCGTTTGTTCTTTAATAATATTATCAAGAGCTGCCAACCCGACGCCTTTAATTCCCTGTAGGCCAAATAATAGGTTTCCATTAACAACACTAAAATCAATTTCTGAGGTGTTTATGTTTGGGGGTAAAATTTCTAGCCCCATATTTCTTGCTTCTTCTAGATAAAATGACATTTTATCTGCGTTAGTTGATTCTAAAGATATTAAGCATGCCATAAATTCAGAGGGGTAGTTTGCTTTTAAATAAGCCGTTTGATAGGCGATCATTGCATATGCGGCCGAGTGGGATTTGTTAAAACCGTATCCGGCAAAGTATGCCATCAGATCAAATAACTCACCTGCTTTTTCTTTATCAAAATTGTTTTTTTCAGCTCCTGCGATGAATAGTTTTTTTTGTTCAGCCATCACATCAACTTTTTTCTTACCCATAGCTCGACGCAAAATATCAGATTGCCCCAAAGAAAAGCCTGCAATTGTTGAGGCAATGTGCATTACTTGCTCTTGATATACTATGACGCCATAGGTTGGCTTTAAAATTTTATCAAGCACGTCAAATAAATATTTAATCTCTTGTCTGCCATGCTTTCTTTCGACAAAGTCGTCGACCATGCCTGAACCAAGTGGTCCTGGTCGATATAGTGCGTTCACAGCAGTTACATCTTCGATGTTTTCTGGATGGAGCTTTCTTAAAAGCTCTTTAATCCCCTCGGACTCTAACTGGAATACTCCAGAGGTATTACCATCACAAAGCAGTTCAAATGCTTTTTTGTCATCAAGGGGTATTTTATCTATGTCGATTTGGACCCCGTGATTTTTTTTGATTAATTTTACAGCTTTGTCTATGAGCGTTAAGTTTTTTAATCCCAAAAAGTCTATCTTTAAAAAGCCAAGGCTTTCTAGTTCTGTCATTGCATATTGCGTGACTAGATCGTTACTTTTAGATGGTATGTAGACTGGTAGTACTTCATCTATTTTTTCAGGTGAGATAACTATGCCGGCAGCATGTTTTGATGCGTGCCTTGTAAGGCCCTCGAGTCTAAAAGCCAAATCAAATAGTTTTTGAATTTTTGGGTTACTGTCAATAAGATCTTGTAGCTTTGGCTCTAATTCTAGTGCTTCTTTTAATGTAATTTTTAGTTGGTCCGGAATTAATTTTGTTATTGCGTTTGAGTCATCAAATGGAATGCCCAATGCTCTTGCTGCATCTTTGATAACCCCCTTTGCCATCATGGTGCCAAAGGTAATAATTTGGCAGACATTTTCATGTCCATATTTATCTCTGCAATATTGTATAACCTTATCTCGGCCTTCTATGCAAAAGTCGATATCGATATCAGGCATAGAGATACGTTCAGGATTCAAAAATCGTTCAAACAGAAGCCCGTATTTTATTGGATCTAAGTTTGTTATTTGTAATGTCCATGCAACGATAGATCCTGCAGCAGAACCACGGCCAGGGCCAACTGGAATATTATTTTCTTTTGCCCATTGAATAAAATCACCCACAATAAGAAAGTATCCAACAAAGCCCATTTTTGTGATCAGAGCTATTTCATCATCTAATCTTTTTTGATATTTTTTATAGCGATCTTTTGGGATTATATTTTCGTCTTTTAATCTTTCTAGTCCCTCGTTGCATAACTTTTGAAAATATTGCTCAGGAGTAAGTTTGTCTGGTATTTCAAATTTTGGGAAAAATAATTTATCTGTTTGGAAGTCAAAATTGCATCTGTCAGCTACTTTGCCGGTGTTGTAAATGGTCTCTTCATGTTCTTTGAACTCTTGAAGCATTTCAGCTTCTGTTCTTAAGTGTACTCGACAATCACCAAAGGTATAACGCTTAGGGTTATCAATTTTATCATGTGTTTGGATTGTCAAAAGTAGTTCGTGAGCTTCTCTGTCGTCAGCATTAGTATAATGTGAGTCACATGTTGCGATAATATCGATATTTTTTTGTGCGCCTAAGTCATATATTTTTTCATTTGCTATAATTTGTTCTTTTTGATCTACCGGTTGTACTTCAAGGAGAAAGTTTTCTTTGCCAAAAACATTTAAAAACCATTCTATTTTTTCTTTTGCAAGATCTTGTTGGTTATTAATAAGAAGTTGTGGAATGTGACCCCCCAAGCAAGCAGAACTAGCAATTAACCCTTCAGAATGTTTTTGTAAAATTTTATAGTCTATGCGGGGCTTAAAATAAAACCCTTCTTTAAAAGAATAAGAAATAAGTTTACATAAATTTTTGTAGCCAATTTCGTTTTTTACCAATAAAAGTAAGTGGTAGTATCTTTTTTGATTCGCATTTTTTATGGTCGCATCTTCGGCTATATATGCTTCCATACCCAAAACGGGTTTAATACCAGCTTTTTTTGCTTTTTTGAAAAACTTTACGGCTCCAAATATATTGCCATGATCTGAAATAGCAAGAGCTTTGAGTTTATTGTCTAAACCAAATTTTACTAATTTATCTAAAGTAATTGCTCCGTCCAATAAAGAATAATCAGTATGTAGATGCAAATGGGTAAAATGTTTCGACATAAATGGCCAACCCTGTATTTTATATTACATATTAAATAATATTGTGATCTGAAATTATCGTGAAATTATATAGTATTAGTATAAGCAAAAATTAAAAAAAGTTGAGCGTAAATATAATCTTTTTTTGTAAAAAAACTATAATGGACCCCAAATTTAGGACCAATGTATTTGTGAAAAAGTGAGGGAAATTTGTAGGCTATGAAGTAAGTAAAATATAAGTCTAACAAATACTTGGAGTATAGAGATGCAAAAATTTATTTTATATCTAAAAAACTTAATTGTATAAAAATATTTTGTTTGCCAAAAGGTTTTGGCTATCACGCATTTTTATTTTAAATGGCTCTTTTTCGAAGATTTCATTTTTGATCCATTCTGTTCTTTCTTTTGGATCTTCAATACTGTCATTTTTTTGTTTTTTTGTAAGTGTTAATTTGTTTTGGAATGTAATATTAATACTGAAGTTGTGTGTATCAGAGTTCTCTTTTAATAGCTGTTTCTCATTTTTTTGTATTGCATAGATTATTGCTTTTAAGTACTTATCAGAGCCAGGTATGCCAATAATTTCTGGTTTTTTTGGATTAATGGTTATTAGACTTTTCCCATTTTGTCGAATAATTTCATCTTTTGCTTTATCAGGGATTTCTCTCTCTATTCTAGTAGGAATTGGGAAGGGCTTTAAGCCATCCCTCCATGGGGCTATATCTAATTGAAGTGTTAATATGATAGCATGAAATATTTTTAAATATGTTTCTTTGATTATCCTAAACTCTAATTTATAGTTTAGATTTTGTACTGGGAAGTTTATTGTTGCTTGTGCACAAATAGAATCACCGATAGAATATATTCTACAGAAAAAATTGTGTGTATATGGCTGAATAATATGCTTACATTTGAGTAATCGAGTATTAGGGGTGTTATACTTTTTGTATAACCAGTAACAAAGCCCGAGCCCGAGAGTTCCAGCTGCTATAAGTAAAGCACCTGTAATTAATTTTTGATTTTTAGTATTTTTTTTGCTCTTAAAAAAAGAATAATTATTGTTTGCAATGGATGTGCAAAGTAATCCTGCTAACAAAATCTTAATAGTTTTTGAGCGAACAAAATTATGTATCATGTTTTCTCCAAAAAATTACTTTATGCTTTAAAGTTTTAATTATACAAAAATATTTTGTTTGCTAAAAGTTTTTGGTTATCATGCATTTGTATCTTAAAGGGTTCTTTTTCTAAGATTTGGTTTACAATACGATCTTTTCTTTTTTTTTGATTACTAATAAAATCATTATATTTTCCCTCTGTCATAGAAAGAATATATCTTCCAAATTTGACATTAAGAATTAACTTATTTGGGTTGAATATTTCGGTTGGATGAATTTTTAATAATTCTGTTTCATTTTCATTTATTGCGCAGATTATTGCTTTTAAATGGTGAGATCTTGGGAGACCCTTGATTTTAGGATTTTTTGGGTCAATGTAAATTGAAGTAAAAAGTCGTCCTGGGTTAATACCATTTCTTTTATGTATTATTTTGCGCAATTCTTGAGGCAGGGTTTGTGTTTCTAAAAAAAAGCATTTTGTTTTAGGGTTTTTAACTATTAATATATTTATTTTCTGGTTTCTACCATTTATTGGAATTTGTAATGAGGTTCGTGCTTCAATCATTTTATTAAATAAGCCAGCGCGGCCCTCAATGAAACAGTCGAATGTATGAGGATATGTTTTAAAAATTGTTTTCATGGTCGGGCCTTTATACGGTGGGTTATTAGGATCATAACCCCCATTTTCACTCAAATATCCTTTTTTATAAAGCCAGCAAAAGAGACCTCCAATTGCAAGCAAATAAAGAATAATTCCTATTTTCTGTGATGTGCTGATCTCTTGTTTTTTGGGCTTTGGAGTAAAAATAGATTTTATTTTTTCAAATAGATCGTAGAAAGCAAAGTTGTTATTTGCAACAGAAGTGCAAAGTAAGCTAATTAACAAAATTTTAATAACTCTTATTCGAACAAAATTATGTATCATGTTTTTTCCAAAAAATTTAATTATATAAAAATATTTTTTTTGCTAAAATAGATTTGTTTTCTCGTATTTTTATTTTGAATGGTTCTATTTTTGGTTCTGTTTCTATAATTTCCTCTTTAATCCACAGGGCTCTTTCTTGAGGATCTGTGTCTTTTATATTCTTTTTTTCAAAATTAACTTTAAGCTCTGTTGTTTTTTTTAATTCTTTTTCATATTTATTAATAGCATAGATCAGTGCCTTAATATAAGGTGTAAGTAATGAATTTGGAAGATTTGTAGGATCAATTTCTTTTTCTTTTTGAGTTGCTGGTATATAGCATATTTCATCCTTAATAGTTCTGAATAAAAATACTCGCTCTCCTGATCCTCTGGTTACATAACTATATAGTCCGATTACTCCGTCTTTTACCACTATATCTGTTGGTTGAATTATTTCTTTACTACATTCTGAGTAAAGGCAAGAAGGAAGAGTATTTTTTAGGAAAATAAGGAAATCTTTTTCTCCTTCATCAAAATCCCTAGCGCTTGCTTTGGTATAGAATTTTTTTGTTTTTATATCTTTGTAGACTACAATATCATACATAAAAAGAAGATCTCTGTTAACTCTGCATATCCTTTCATCTGTAAAATATGCTGAAATTATATTTTTATTATCAAGATTCTCTTTTATAGTATAGTCGAAGAAAGAGGGTTTGATTCCTTTTTGCAGTATACAATATGGATTTTCACCCCTTAGCTCAAGAGTATTATCATGAGGATAATACATTGTCTTTTCTATAGTTTCACGCTCTTTGGGCTTTTTATCTTCTATTTTGCTATCTTCTGATGCATCTAGTTCAGAATTTTCTTCTGGGTTAAGATTTTTGTCTTTATCTAAATCTTTATTTATCTTTTTCTTTTTAATTACAGGTGCTTGTGGATCATCAGAAGTAAAAAACTGGTATACTCTGTATCCTGCATAACAGGTACCTGTCAGTAGAGCGAATTTAAAGAGTTTTTTTAATGTTTTTGAGCCCCAAAAGCAATAACTCTTTTGTGTGATAGATGCACAAAGTAATCCTGCTAATAAAATAACTATTTTTTTTGAGCTAAAAGATTTTGATATCATTTTTTTCCTCCACATATTCAAGAATATAGCACTTATAAAAGATAAAAAATTGTAAATTACATATTCTAGTCTTAAAGTATAATAAATACTTTGAAAAATAGCAAAAGGTAGCAAAAAGGCGCACTATATTACAAATAAGAATTATAGTGCGCCTGTGTATATTTTTTTTGTATTATATCAAAAATTTATACGATATTTTGTGCCTGTTCTCGTGCCTTTTCAATTTCAACTTTGATATTGATTGCTCGGCTGCTGATTTTTGCATTAGAACATTTGGCTGCAATTGTGTTGATTTCACGTACCATTTCTTGGAGTGTAAAATCTAATTTTTTGCCAATTTCTTCTTTTTGAGATTCTATATGGCTTTGTAAATTATTAAGATGACTTTTGAATCTTACAATTTCTTCGTTAATATCAAGTTTGTCAAGCATGATAAGAAGGTGATTTTTACGTACGTCTCCAGATTCTTCCTCTTGAGTGTCAATTTTTTGAATAACAGCAGCTACTTCTTCTTTTTTTTCGGTCATTAGTTTTTCTGCACTTTTTTCTATTGCCGCAATCTCTTTCCCCATAATTGAGATACGTTTAGCAAGATCTTTTCTTAACGCAATTCCTTCTTTTTGTCTTGATTTTCTTAAACTTTCTATAAGATGACTTATTATTTCTAAGATTTGCTTGTCAAAAGATTTGGAGCCTTCAAGGTCTTGGGTATCAAACACATTGGGTAAATGTATTAAATCCTTTACTTGTACAGAACCATTCAATTCAAACGTTTTTTCTATATTGCTAATTGCCTCTAAGTAACTTTTAACTGTTTGAATATTTGCTTTTACGTTAGACTTAAGTAAAGATGCATCCTTCATGTGTACGGTTAAATAGACATGGCCTCTAATTAACTTTTGTTTTAAAATTTTTATTAAATCTGTTTCCAGATGTGATACAATTTGTGGAAGTTTACATGTTGCTTCAAAAAAGCGTGAATTAAGTGATTTTATGCTAATTGACGCATTTGTTTTTTCTCCATCGATTGAAAAGACGGCTGTTTTTGTAGCAAAGCCTGTCATACTTGAAAGCATATGGTTCCTATTTATTCTATTTATTATGTTAAATTAGTATATACATTTTGAACATCATCATGATCATCAAGAGCGCCTAAAAACTCATAAGCTTTATTTGCTTGATCTTCTGAAAGAGAGGTGGTATTTTTTGGAGTCCACTCTAAGTCAGCGGTTTCAACTTTCAATCCTATCTCTTCGCTTGCCTTTTTTACTTTCATTAAAGCTTTGGCATCACAAGTGATAAAGCATAAGTTTTCATCTCTCGTGATATCTTCTATATCATAGTCGAGTAATTTTTCAAAAATTTCTTCTTCTGATATTTCTTGACAATCAACTTTTACCATCCCTTTGTGTTCAAACATCCAGCTCACAGAGCCAGCTTCACCTAAGCTTCCACCTTTTGATGAAAATGCTCTGCGCATTTCAGAAACGGTTCTGTTTTTATTATCTGTCAGTGCTTCTACAAGTACTGCAATACCATAGGGGCCATACCCTTCATAGGTAATTGATTCATAGTGCGTTCCTGGAAGCTCACCAGTGCCTTTTTTAATTGCTCGCTCTGCATTATCTTTTGGCATGTTTATTTCTTTTGCTTTTTCCAAAAGTAGTCTTAGGCGAGGATTTCCTGTCGGGTCTCCTCCGCCAGTACGAGCGGCTACTGTAATTTCTTTAATTAACTTGGTAAAAGCTTTACCTCGTTTTGCATCTTCTTTTGCTTTTTTGTGCTTTATGGTCGACCATTTCGAATGCCCTGCCATCGGTACAATCCTCCGGAATAATATTTTTTATATTAAGGACTATCTTTTTAAGGTTATATAATTTTTTAAAAAATGTCGACAGTGACAAAAAATAGCAAAATTAGCTTAAGTTTTTCTTTTTTATTTAAAAAAGCCCTGTAGCAAGAGCTTCAAGCGTTACTTGAATTAAAAAGAGCGCAACTGTTTTTGCAGCCTCACCAGAAGCTTTAATTATTATGTTTTTTAATTGAAAAACAGGTAAATCACTAGTTTGACTAGTGAGACTTTCCTGGCTTGGCCTTAAGATGTAGTTTAAAAAGGATGTTGATCGCGTTATACTTCTATTTGCTTAACGGCATAGGAGTGTAACATGAAAACAACATCTTCATATTTGGGTTTAAGTCATTCTATAGACATCACATGTTAAAAAGACACTTAAGCGAGTGTTATCCTTTAAAAAATTCTTTTTTTCTCGAAACTTATTATTGAAGAAAATTTGTAGAATGGAGGCTGCTTTTTATGGATAAGGTTTAATAACTGAGAGAAGATTTTTAAGTTTGACACATAGGCCGACGTCACTGGTCGTTGTCTATTTCAGCTCTAAGAGAGCTTCAAAGAAAAGCGCCCAGGAGCTCAGGCCAGGCCGGAATTTAGACTTCCACTTTTTAATTTGTTTTTCGAAAGCAAGAGCATCAAATCGTTTTGAAAATTCTCTAAAAAAAATAAGCTCTACAGGTTGTCTTTTACGAGTATAGTTGGATCCTTCTCCTCGATAATGATATTTTAATCTTGTAAAAAGATTTTCACAATCCAAGAAAGGATGTCTGAGAAAGAGCCTGAGCAAGAGAATAAATAATTTATTATAATAATTTTTTAAAAATTATTATAGTAAGGTCCCTTGGCCTAAAAATTTGCTTTTTAGAAACGGCAGCTTTTTATGAGGGATCTGACGACCGCGGGGTGTCTTTTCAAGATACCCCTTTCTCAGTAGAAACGGTTCGTATACTGTTTCGAGTGTATCTTTGTCTTCGCCAATAAGAGATGCCAAAGTCTCGAGGCCTACAGGGCCGCCATTAAAATTAATCACTATTTTTTGCAAAATAAGATTATCTACTTTACTCAGACCATCTTTATCCATGCCCAAAAAGTTTAAAGACTCGTCTACAAAAGTTTTATCGGCAAGTTCTTTTTGCTTAACTTGTGCAAAATCTCGTATTCTTCTCAATAGTTTTTTTGCGATTCTTGGAGTTCCTCGTGAGCATTTAGCAATTAATAGTGCTGATTCATCAGATATTTGTAATTTTAAAAATTTAGCGGCTTGTAAAATAATTTGTTGTAGCTCGTCAGGTTCATAAAATTCTAATCGCTCAGTAATGCCAAATCTGCTTCTAAGTGGTGCTGATATCATGCCAGATTTTGTTGTTGCGCCAATCAGGGTAAAGGGATGTATTGGTAAATTAATTGATTTTGCTCCTGCACCTTGGCCAATAATGACATCAACTCTAAAATGTTCCATTGCACTGTACAGTACTTCTTCAACTGCAGTAGGCATTCTATGAATCTCATCGATAAAGAGAATATCTTTTGGCTCGAGCCCAGAAAGAATTGCAACCAGATCTCCTGTGCGCTCCATCATGGGGCCGCTACAAATTTTTATGCCAACTTTCATCTGGTGTGCCATAATGGTTGAAAGGGTTGTTTTACCAAGTCCTGGAGGACCAAAAAGAAGTAAATGATCAAGAGGTTCATTTCGCATTTTTGCGGCTTGTGTGTAAATTTTTAATTTTTCTTTTAAGCTTTTTTGTCCCAAATAATCATCAAATGTTTGTGGGGTAAAATCATATTTTACTTCTTCAGCTGTTTCGTGTAATTCTACTAAATTTATACTTTCTATAGGTTCCATATCTTTTCCTAACGCTAATTTTATTTATAAAAAGTGTAGTATAACTTGGAAAAAATATAAATAGTCTTAGTTTATTTTTTGAATTTTTATGCTATTAAGGCAGGCTAAAGAGATAAATGTTGTCCATAAATTACTTAAACCATAGCTCATAAGAGGTAGTGGGATGCCAACAATAGGCAGTAATCCGGTAACCATAAACATGTTAATAATAGCTGATAAAAATACATGTAAAATAGTTCCAACTGCAAAAAGTTGAATAAAAGGGGAGTGTATTTTCATAATTATGCTGAATAATCGCAAAAAAAGGAGCAGATACAAAATAATTATTACTAATGCACCGGCAAAGCCAAGTTCTTCGCAGATAACAGAGAAGATAAAGTCAGTTCTGCTTTCAGGTAAAAAAAGCAACCTATTTTGTGTTCCTTGCAAAAACCCTTTTCCCCGTAGACCACCAGAGCCAATTGATATCTGAGACTGTTCTATCTGATATCGTTCTTTTTTGCTTTCACCATACCCTAAAAATACAGAGACTCGTCTTTTTTGGTATGGCTTTAACATTTTCCAAGAGAGCGGAGCAAGTATAAGAAAAATAAGCATTCCATATTTAAAAAATTTATTATTTATACCTGCAAGCCATATAAGCATTATCCCCGAGAATAAGAGAATTAGGGCAGTTCCCAAATCAGGTTGTTTTAGTATTAATAGTGTACTTATACCAAGCATACCTAAAATTGGTAAAAAATCTCGGAAAGAGAAGTTGAAATTTTCTTTTTGAGTAAGTAAGAAGTAGGTGACAAATGCAGGAAAAAGGAGCTTTGCAAGTTCTGATGGCTGCCATCTAAAAAAGAATAGATGGATCCATCTCTTTGCTCCCATGCCAATAGTGCCTTTAATTATGGTAAAAATAAGAAACCCAATAATGACAAAATAAAGAAAATAACCAAAGCGTATAAGCTGTCTATGGTCAATGGTGCTAAAAAATAGATAAATAATGATGCCAGATAATATTCCAAATAGTTGTTTTTTGAAGAATATAGAGTATGGAGCATGAGATTTGTAGGTGGCGCTGAAGATGAAAATGAGGCCTAAGAAGGCAATGGATAAGATTATGAAAAGGCTTACCCAATCAAGTTTTTTGAAAAATTTTTTATCTATACTAAACATGTATTAGACCTTACGTATTATATTTTTCTATTGCATACTTAAACTTAACAAATCTGAGGATTATTGTCATAAAATCGTTATTTTTGGTGAAAAAATCATGAAAAACCTTTTAAATTTGGCGTTTTCGTGTAAAATATACCAGAAAGGCTAGTTTAAAGGGTTTTTTAATTTTGTGTAAGTAGTTAGATATGAAAATAATAAACATAAATTTTTAAGGAATGAATCTATGAAAAAGATAGCATTTGCTTTTTGTAGCGTTTTTTTGTTGGGGATGGCAAGTTGTGTTTATTGCTGTGGTAGAAGCTTTTTTTTAAGGCCTATAGGAAAAGATCTTAATAAGCAAGAGAAAAAAGAAAATAATGTTTTGAAAGTTGCCAGCGTTATTGTTATTAGTAACATAAAAGAGTGTAAGTGTTCTGGGGGAGATTCAAGCAAAGAGATAAATAGCCTTGATGAAAGCAATTACAATTATGGAGACTATAGGGAAGGCGTTATACCACGAGGCCCATGCTTGAAGCCACTAGCTTGTTTTGTGCTTTTTGGTGTAGTAGGGACATTTGCTCTGGCGAGCTATGGTGTGTCTATTTTATTGAGGTAATTATTTTTTACTTAAGGGATAATTTTTTTGTAATATAAGTATTAAAGATTCGGCGTAAAAAACCGGGTCTTTTTTTTTACTTTTTTTTTAATAACATAATATGTTACCTGTAATGTGAGTTATATATAATATTATATTTATTAATTATTAACTTAGGGGGAATAGTATGGGGAAAATATTTTTTACTATCTATGTAGTGATTTGTTTTTGTGTTTGTGCAACTTCTTTGCATGAAATAAAAAAAATTGAAAAAAAAGAAGAAAAAGTAAAAAAAATATTTCAGGAGGGTGCAGATAAGCTTTATGAAAAAATGGGGCATTTGGAGAGTCGTGTCAATAAAAAAATAGCTTTAGTTGATGAAGTAACTACTCAGATAGAGATTACTGTTGAGAAGGGTTTTCAGACAGATAATAAACTTATGGAAGTAAAAATGGACCAAAATAAAAAAATAATAGAGAAATTAATGCATGAAAACATGCAGCTTAAAAAAGATAATAAGAAATTGATTGATTATATAAGACTTCTTTGGTCGTTATTGTAATATTCGTTAAGACCCGGCTTTAAAACGGGGTTTCTTTTATTATACTTGAGGCACTCGTGGTTTAGGGGGTTTGAACTATCTTTTTTGATGCATGTAATAAGTTTTTTATTACTCTGAGATAATAGAGTAGCTTGTAAAGTCCCTTGAGGTGCTTGTTTTGGAAGGCTTGTCTTTTATTTGTATTTGTAATAAAGATGTCTGTTGAAAAAAACAAGATTTTCTGTATTATTATAATAGTCGTTTTTAATAGTGCAGACGTGATAAATGGAATTTCTTATTATATTTAAAGAAGTGTATAAAAAGTAAAAAAGTAATGATATATGGAGGAATCTTATATGTTAACGAAATATGTTCGTATAAATGCAATCAAGTTGTTACTTGTCGGAACTCTCTTTATTGGAGTAATGCCAACCCAAGCATTTGGATTTTGGTGGTCGAAAAAGAAAGAAGAAAAAAGCTTTGATGTGTTTAAGCATTCATTAGTAAATCTCTTTGGGGCTGTTGCTGGTTTATTTTGCGTATGGGGAGTTTATAGCTGGATTTTTAATAATTCTCATGTATCTACGGTTTTGGCAAATAAGTTCAAAAAAAAGCCTATTCCAAAATTTGATCAGGAAATGTCATTTGATCAGTGGAGGCAGGCGTGTCAATTGTTGCCGAAGTACGGAACTGTTTCTTCAAGAGAGAAATACCAAAATACTCCTCTTACAAAAAAAGAATTTGAGCGAGTAGTTTATGAATTAGCTCATGTCATGGGAACACCTGGCGAAGAAGTTTCTCATTTTGCAAATGATGCATGTTGGATAAATCAAGCTTCACCAGATAAAGAATATTTTGAGCTGAGTGAAAAACAATATTTTGATAATTTTTTTGTGCAAAAACTTGTGTGTGATAAAGATACAGAAGTTGCGATACATGCAGATATACATGGTGATATTCACTCTATAGTCGCCTATATGGATGATTTTGTAAAAAAAGGGTTGATAGATGAAAACTTTAAGATAACAAGGCCAAATATGTATATGGTATTTCTTGGTGATTATAGTGATCGGGGATATTATGGCGCGGAGGTGCTTTATACTATTGCTCGCTTGAAAATAGCAAATCCCTATAACGTCATTGCTCTTAGGGGTAATCATGAGAATATTAGTATAAATGATAGATATGGGTTAATACGGTATGAAGTAATGATTAATGGTTTATCTTTGTATAAAGATGGAGAGCTTCTATCAAAATTTGGTTTTACAAAAGAGCATGCTGAAAAATTAGTGAGGTTATTATATCGTATGATGCCAGTAGCTCTTTTTGTTGGTTGTAGGGCAAAAGATACAAAATATACTGATTATGCATTATTATGTCATGGTGGTCTTGAGACAGGATTTGATCCAAAAGTGCTGTTTGCAGATCAGAAAGTTTGCACATATCAATGGCTTAGTGTATTAAATAATGACTGGCTAAAGCAAGATATTAAAGATCTATTACAACAAAAAATAAAGCTTTTTGATGGTGAATATACTGTAAATTCTTTCTCCATTGGTTTTGCATGGAATGATTTTATCATAGATAAAACAACTATAGCCGAAGTTTCTGAGGGTAGGGGGCTTGCATTTGGTGTGAATATATCAAGGCGATTGCTTGAGGCCTATAGCTCAGAAAAAGATAATTATCGAGTAAAATGTATTTTTAGAGGCCATCAGCATTATGGCCCTATGTTGGAGAATATGAAGCAAAATCATGGTTTTTATAATCTGTGGTCAGATAAGCAATTTGATGAAAAACTTACACCTATGAATTTGGCGCAAGCATTACCAGTGTGGGTGCTGAATGTTTCTCCTTGTTCTTTCTATGGAATAAATGCAGGATATAGTTATGATGCTTACGGTATATTAAAACTGAATGGCCAATATGAGAACTGGGTGTTAGAGCCACATAATATTGTTATGGGGTTCAAATAAATAAAAAGATAAAAAAAGACTTTCTTTTTATAAATAATAAATGTTGTATACTCGATAAAAGGGGATTTTTTGTTATATGAATGGGAATTATTATTATGTATATATATATTGTACGGAGAGTTAGTATAGTATATTTTTTACTTATTTTTGTTTTTTGTTATCATAATCTGTCAGGAATGAAAAAAACATTTCAAGTTTTTCTTGGAAAATCAAAAAAAACAGATAAAAAAGTTAAGAAGCATCGAAAAAAGAGACGCAATTTATATTATAATGTTGGAATTTCTGCTAACTCGAATAAGATAGATAATCCGCACTATCAAAGATTACGCTATATGCATCATGTTAATAAATGTAAAATTCGCTCAATTTCTCACAATATTCGGTTAACTGAGCACCAACAAAAAAAATTAAGAAAAAGGAGCTCAGTCCCTCGAGGGAAAAGAAAGAGGCTTTTTTATAAATTACCTAGAGCAAATAGTAAGTTTTTGGAGTGTGTTGGATCAAGTAAGCCGATACAAGAACGAATTTGTGAAGCGCAGAAAAAAAAAGAGAGAGAGGCGTTAAAAAAAATAGAAGGAGAGAGACAGCGACGAAAAAGAAGAGAAAAAAAGGCACAAGAAGAGGGGCGTTATATGCTTATTGATGATTTTTTTGTTTGGAAGCAATTGTGTTATGAAAGATTAATAAAAAAGTTACCCTTTCAGAAAGTTTCTCAGTTGAATAAACGAAAATCTTGTAAGAAAAGTAAAAAATCGCAAAAAGTAAGAACGAGTGTAGAGTTTTACAAGACAATTGAAGAATGCATAGAAGTCATGGAGCAAGCGATTATAGAAGATCCTACTGAGAAAAAAAGAGAGCACGTAGGGATGATGGAGCATGCGATTTTGGAAGATTATCTTATGAAAAAAGGTGAGTGTTGGCTTTCGAATAATGTTCCAAATTTTGATCGAAATGTTTTTTATGCTAAGAGGATGATTGTAAACCCGAAGTCAAAAATTGCAATCATTGGAGACCGACATGGTGCGATAGAGAATTTTAATGAGATTTTGGCTAATTTAATAGAAGATGGGTATCTTGATAATTCGTTAAAAATAATTAAAGATGATTTTTTTATGATATTTCTTGGTGATTATGTTGATCGAGCATTAAATGGTGCTGAAGTATTATATGTACTTATGCAGTTAAAAATTCAAAATCCTGATAAAGTGACTTTGTTACGAGGTAATCATGAAGCAATATGGATTAATAAACTAGATGATATAAGGTGTGGTTTTGCAAAAGAGCTTAAAGAAAAGTATGGAATGGATCATGATTTCTTGCTTGATCGTATTGAACGTTTTTATAAACTTTTGCCAGTAGCGCTATTTCTTGGTTCAGGCTTGGAGGGCCAGGAAGATTTTGCGCTCTTTTGTCACGGGGGTTTGGAGCCTCGGTTTGATCCTCGTAAACTTTTTGGGAGCCAAAGAAAACTTGTTATGCAGGAGATTAAAACATTAGATGCCAATTGGCTAGGGCCAGAGATGATAAAAAAATTAGAGGGTTTTATGCCATCAGGCTTTAAACCCCGTGAATTAGTAGATATAGGCTTTGTTAATAACTATTTTGTTGTAAATGAAGAAGAAACAGGTGATATTGTACAAGAGAGTTATGTGGGACGTTGCGCATTTAATAAAAATATTTCTTTAGAGATTCTTGATAAGTATGGTGTTCGCGTTATGTTTAGAGGTCATCAACATCATAATGATTTTTTAATAGGTCAGATGCTGAAAAAATTGATTATTAATCATGGAATGCATAGTGCATGGTCAGAAAAACAATGGGATGGGAAATCTAAATATATTAAACTTATTGAGTATGGTCCCGTTTGGACTCTTATTGTTGCACCAGAGGGATATAAAAAGGTTCAATATGATTTTGATACTTATGTAATATTGCATGTAGGTAAAACATTTGATCAGTGGAGGCTTGAACCGAGAAAAATACCCTATAAAAAAAATAAATAATAAAATAATAATATAAAACAGGAGTTATTATGCATAAAGAAAAAAATAAAAAAACATTTGTAGAATCTCTGGAAAAGTATAAGCCTGCAGATAAAATAGAGTCTGTCCATAAAGAGCAGATACTTGAATTTCTTTATGCCAGTGATAATAATTTTGACAGAAGTAATTTAAAAGGCCATATAACCGGAAGTTGCTGGCTTTTGAATAAAGATAAAACAAAAGCGTTAATTACTCATCATAGAAAGCTAGATAAATGGATGCAGTTAGGAGGACATGCTGATGGGAGCCCTGATGTACTTGATGTAGCAATTCGAGAGGCACAAGAAGAATCTGGCATAGATAATGTATATGCGCTGCATGCAGAGATTTTTGATGTTGATGTTCATCTTATACCAGCAAATACAACAAAAGGTGAGCCAGAGCATTATCATTATGACGTTCGATATCTTTTGTGGACAGATAATGAGAATTTTAAAATAAGCTATGAATCAAAAGATCTCAAATGGGTAACTCTTGAAGAAGCTGAAAAAGATCTTACAGATAGTTCTTTCATGCGTATGCTCAAAAAGTGGAAAGAGGTCTTGTCCAGCTAATATTTTATGAAGAATAGCTATCCAAATATGTACGGTGGGTTATAAGGTATCTCAAGTGTTGCTGGATCAGGGAGATAATCAAATTGATTATCTATGTAAGCTGGTCCATTTTGATCAAATAAAATTTTGAAGTAGTCGGTTTCTAAATTTAGTTTTTTCATGGAGTGCCAGATGGCTTTGTAATATGCCAAATAAAACGAAGCCCTGTCTTGTTCTATAATTTTCCACGTATAGGTACCAATATTTTGTATTTTCATTAGAATTTCCCAGCTTTCTTCGCTGACTAAATCATTGGTTTTATTAGCTTCGACAAAGGAGCTGAGCGCTAATTTTGGTAAATAGTCCCAGATAAAGTTGATATACGATAAGATTTTTTGGAACTTGTTTTGGCTGTAAAAGAGATCTCCTACATAGTTTTTTACATTAAGTAATGATTGTGCGATCACACTACGAGCCTGATTTCTCATCGAATCAACACTGTCTCGCGCATAAACAGTGATAAGCGACCTGCCATCGACAATATTTTTTACTGCATGAGTATAAGTAAGGCCAGTTTTTCTATGCTCATCATGTCTGTGCCAAAATTGCATCATATGTTCATATTGTTTTGCTTGTTCTGGTATATCATATGGTAGCGAAATCGAAGGATCCATACGGGTTTGTGCTATATTTTGCCATCCCTTCCAGAAAGTATTTAATGTTTTAAGAGCTTGTTCTTGTGTTTGCAACGTATTCAGGGAGCGCTCAAAGGATAGGTAAATAAGATTTGCGATTAATTGCATTTCTTTGGGGTATACAAGAAAGTTTCCCTCATGATCCAAAATATAGCTTCTTGTCCATTGGAGAGCTTGGCTGTGATAAGAGTGATCATCAATAATAAAATTTTGATTTTGCATTTGTTCAGGAGTTGCTACACTTGATTTTGTTTCAAAAACGCCTAAGAGAGGTGCTATCGATAAAAACAATAGTATTTTTTTCATGTGATATACTCCTTTTTAGATAGTATATATTTCTAAATTTATAGATAAAAAAAGGCCCTTAAAAAAAATGCCTTGCCAGTCGTTCTTCGATACGCCCTGAGGGCTACTCAGGATGAACGGAAAAAGGAGGAAAGTGCTTGGTCGGGGCAGCCAGACTCGAACTGACAACCCCTCGCTCCCAAAGCGAGTGCGCTACCAATTGCGCCATGCCCCGACTTTAATTTTTACTTGTCATGGCCAAACGGTTATGACAAGTTTCTAAATTTTCAAAGATTTGACTAATGTTCGCCATGTCCTTCTCGAGCTCCGGTGTAGTCGGTAGTCGAAAGGAGTCGACTACTTTTATATCTCTAAATTTATCAAATAAATTTTCAAATACCAAGTAATTTTTGAAAATTTGGGGTGAATGGTGGGAATCGAACCCACGACCACCAGAGCCACAATCTGGTGCTCTACCAACTGAGCTACATTCACCATCAAATAAATAACTTGTTTAAAATTTCAAACACTCTTTATATTTCCAAATATTCATGTAAAAGTATACGCCTTTTACCCCAAAGAATCAACGATATTACCCATTTTTTTTTATTTTTTTTAAAAAACCTGTATTTAAAGCAAAAAATTTGGAGAAATATTTCAAAAATCCTGTATTTATGGTAGTATATACGTATACTTATAGTATACCAAAATAGTTTACTTCTTCCTAGTTTTTACGCCGTTGCTCTGAAACTATGGCGTACAAGTACAAAATTTGTATAAAAAAATATATAATTTTTTTTATAACTTACGAAATTTATATCTAAAGAGAGTGGAGGATAAAGTGGATAAGAATATAGTCCCAAAAAAGAGAAAACCCCAAAAAAATAAAAAAAGTGCAAAATTTATTCCAGCAAAAGCGGTACAGGATATGTATGCGCAGGGCTGGATCAAGGTATATGGAGCCAAAGAGCATAATTTAAAGAATATTGATGTTGATATTCCCAAGGGGAAATTGACCATTATTACCGGTCCTTCTGGGTCTGGTAAAAGTTCTCTTGCGCTTGATATTCTCTTTACTGAGGGCAAAAGGCGCTATATGGAGTCGTTATCTTCTTATGCTAGACAGTTTTTGGGGATAGCTAAAAAGCCTGATTTTGACAAAATAGATGGTTTGTGTCCTTCTATTGCGATTGAGCAAAAGACGGTGAGTTCAAATCCCCGTTCTACTGTGGGTACAATTACGGAAATTTATGATTATTTGCGTGTTTTATATTCTCGGGCAGGGGATATACATTGTCCAAAGTGTGGTTTGCATATACAGGCAGAGTCCCCAGAGGCAATAACGAATAGTTTATTAAAAAACTTTGAGCTGCAATTTATTACTGTGGCTGCACCGGTTGCCAGAGAAAGAAAAGGTGAATTTGTTCACGAGCTTACAGAGCTATTTACTGCTGGTTATTATCGATTTATTATAGATGGTCAAAAATATAAATTTAAATCAGAAGAAGATATTAAAAAATTAAATCTAAAAAAAACATATAAGCATACAATAGATTTATTAATCGATGCCATTGAAATAACCAGACAAGAGCAGTCTCGTTTGCAAGAAGCAGTAGAGAAGGCTTTTAAATTAGCTGTAGGTAATTGTAAAATTATCGTGGGTGATAAAGAGCATATCTATTCTTCAAGTAGGATGTGTGTTAGCTGTGTTAAATCTATTCCTGAGTTAGAGCCTCGCTGTTTTTCTTTTAACTCACCAGTCGGTGCTTGTGATAGTTGTGGCGGCTTAGGCTTTAAGCATGAATGGCCATGGGCCGAAGATGATGATGAAAGTTGGAAGGCGCAATACCCAGGTTTTTTTGCGCCAAAATATGCAAAAGAGATGACTTGTCGAAAATGCTTTGGAAAAAGATTAAATCAATATGCATTATCCGTGACTATTGGTGGTAAGAATATTTTTGATTTATGTGATTTTTCTATAAAAGAGCTAATTAATTTTTTGAAAAGTTTAAAGCTTGAAGAGGCGCAGGCTATTATTGCCCAAGGCTTGGTTAAAGAAATCTTAAATAGATTAAATTTTTTATATGATGTCGGGCTTGGTTACTTGACTCTTAATAGATCTGCAAGAACACTTTCTGGTGGTGAAGGGCAACGAATTAGGCTTGCGACACAGATAGGTTCAGCATTAAGTGGTGTGTTATATATACTTGATGAGCCAAGTATTGGGTTGCACCAAAGAGATAATGATAGATTAATAAATACGCTGAAATATTTGCGTGATCAGGGCAATACTGTTGTTGTGGTTGAGCATGATATTGATACGATGAAACAGTCAGATTATATTATCGATATGGGGCCAGCTGCCGGTGTGTTGGGTGGTATGGTGACAGCTGCAGGGACCCCTGAGCAGGTATCGAATAATAAACATTCTATAACCGGGCAATACTTAAGTGGTAAAAAAGAAATTATAAGAAAACATAAGATTAGAAAACCAACTGGATTTTTAGAATTAACTCATGCTTCAAAAAATAATTTAAAAAATATAGATGCAAAATTTCCATTGGGTGTTTTTTGTGGAATTTCTGGAGTGTCAGGCTCTGGAAAAAGTACGTTAGTAATGCAGGAGTTGGTACCAGCTGTTAAAATGGTAGTCTCAAGAAAATTATTTTTAAGCAGAAGGTCAAGAAACTTTTCTGATTTAAAAGGAGCTGAACTCCTTGATAATATGGTAGTGATAGATCAAAGCCCTATTGGGCGAACTCCACGGTCTAACCCTGCAACTTATTTAGGTATTTTTAATGATATACGTGCATTGTTTGCGCGGTTGCCAGAAAGTAATGCTCGAGGATACAAAGTAGGTCGATTTAGTTTTAACGTAAAAGAAGGACGTTGCTTTGAGTGTAATGGTGATGGGATAATAAAAGTTGCCATGCATTTTTTACCAGAAGTGACTATGACCTGTAAAACATGTCAGGGTAAAAGATATAATGCAGAGACTTTACAAATCAAATATAGAGAAAAAAATATTTGGGATGTCCTTGAGATGACGGCATATGAGGCACGAGAATTTTTTGGAGCTCATACCAGAATATTCAAAAGACTTGACTTACTTTGTGAAGTAGGGCTAGATTATCTCAAGTTAGGACAGCCATCGACAACACTTTCTGGTGGTGAAGCACAGCGTATTAAACTTGTAAATGAACTTGCAAAACGTGGAAAAAATACACTTTACATCTTAGATGAGCCAACAACAGGGCTGCATAATAATGATATTGATAAGTTATTAGACGTGTTGAATAAATTAATAGATAAAGGTAATTCTATGATTGTTATAGAACATAATTTAGATGTACTTAAAACCGTGGATTATCTTATTGATTTGGGGCCTGAAGGTGGCGATGAAGGTGGTATGATTATCGCGCAAGGTACACCCAAGCAGGTAGCCAAATGTAAAAATAGCTATACGGGCCAATATTTGAAAAAAGTGCTAAAAAAATAAAGTGTAACCTTATAAATCAGGGGTTTTTATATGTTTCATAAAAGGTATATGTTTGCGTTATTAGTGATGTTATCAAGTAGTACTTTTATTTTGGGAATGAAAAAACAAAAGTATACAATTGATTTAGCCAAAAGGGACATTGGGAAAGAATTTAACTATCGCGTATTGAGTCCAGATGGAAAAAACTTTGCAGTTGCTTCTTTTTATGCGTTAAAAGAAGATGATTTTACTGAATTATTGTGTGATCGCTTAGATTGGGTAAACCGTAATTTTTTTCATTATAAGCAAATTATTCGTATGTTAATACCTTATAAGATAGGGGGCCTCTTTCCAGATTCATGGGCTATTGAAGTAGAAAATAGATTGTTGGATACTATTGAACAAGAGTGCTGCAAATTTGAAGTAAGAGTATATGATGTTGAGTCAGAAAAACAAAAATTTTGTGTAGAAAATGCTTTTCTTTTTACCTATAGCCCAAATGGTAAGCTTATAGGAATGTCTACTGGTTGTGATCCTGAACCTGGCAATAGAAATTCTTTTGCATTTCGAGTATTTGATGTTAAAACGGGAAAAGAAAAGCTATGTGTAAATAGCGGGTCTATAATTCCTTATCTTTTGTATGAATTCAGTCCCAATAGTAAGTATATCGCAGTATATGAATTAAAAGAGGGAGAGTCCTATGGTGTGTTTGATATTACAATATTTGATCTTAGTTCTTCAAGAGAAGCAAAAGAAGTATTTAAAATAACTAAATGCGTTGATTGTGGCTTTAGCTTGGATAGTAATGCTTTGATATACAGGAAAAAAATAGGTCAATTTCCTGAGCAAGGGGAAGACCAGGAAGAGGCTCCGGATGGTAATCGTGAAATAGTTTTACAGATCTATGATCTTGAAAACAAAGAAGAAGTTGATTTTCTTGAACAGGGAGTAAAAAGTGCAAATTATGAAATAAGCCCTGATTCCAAGTTCGTTGCGGTTTTGTATAGTGAAAAAAATGCTCAAGGTATGCTGGGGGGTGAGAGTAATGAAGAAGTTGGATTATTTAAGCTTATTGATCTTGATACAAAAGAGGTTTTACTCGAAGCAAAAAATATTAGAGGCTATGAATTTAGTTCTCTCTCAAAAGGCTCAGGACAAGTAAGATATTTTGCTATGAGTACAAATGACGGTGATTGGAGTTTATATGAGATTGGGACAGAAGGCCTGATTCTCTTATTGGTAAAAAAGAAAATGGGGCCATATTGGTTTTCTCCAGATGGATCTTGTTTATTATATAAAAATAAAGATGAAGTTAATGGCATCCATTTATATGGGATAGAATCTGATGGAGAAGAAACTGAAGAAGAGACAGATACTGATGATGAAGATACAATTCAGCAAGAAGGTGTTGGTCAAGTCACTATTGAGATGCAAGATCGGGAAGAAAGATTTAATCAAGAAGAAGGTATAATTTTCGAAGAAGAAGGTGGGGATCAACGTGAAGGAATAACTCAAGATCAGGATGGAGATGCTGCCCAAAATCAAGTTGAGGCTATTACTTGGGAAGAACTTATTGGCCTAAATGGTGATGAAGGTGTTGCTGCTGCATTGAGGAACCTTTTGCAGAATAGACTTCAGCATATAAGGTCCAAGACCACCGAAAAGAAAGAAGAGCGATATTTGATGGCCCTTAATCTTAAAAATTTATGTGAAAGAAAGATTGTCAAAAAAAATGATATCGAAAAATTTGGACATTGGGACTTTAGTAGAAATAGCAACTATGTTTGCCGTTTAAATTCAAGACAAAAAAAATTAAAACTATTTAATCTTGAAAAAATATTGGGTAGAAACCAGAATATAGAAAATGAAGAAAAAGTAGAAAAAAAAGTTGAAGAAAGTGAAGACCTTCCTCAGGCTGAGCTGAAGGAAGAAGAGTATGTGAAAGAAAGTAAAGGTATATGGGAGTTTAATAAAGTTGAGTATCCTGTATTTGATTTCAAGAATAAACTTAGATTTATAATGGCAGATGAGAAAAATCCATATAAAGTTACGATAAAGTCTTTTTCTTTTCCTAGAGATTTGGATATATTAGATTATAAAGAAAGAACTCTAAATGTGCGAGATGCTGTATTAAATGGGAAACCATCTGATTATGTTTGGGAAAAGCCATTTTTGATAAAAATGAAACAGGATAAGAGTAAAGATATTCTTCTTTCTAAAGTCTTTTTGAGTAGGTAAAAAATATATAAATTATATTTAGATTGCCTCTGAGGAAACTCAGGGGCTTTTTTAGAGCTTTTGAAACTCTTTTGTTTTTTACGAAAAAAAGAGATTTTATTATAAAAAGTTGCTATAATAAACAAAATAATTTTTTGAAATAATGCTTATTTTATACAAAATGTGAAATACAGATAGGAGTATCTCAGATGAATGGTCAAATGAATGATCAAGTGATAACAGTGAGAGAGTTGAGAGATTTTGTTGAAGCATTTATTGATGCGCGTGAGTGGGTACAATTCCATTCACCAAAAAGTCTGAGTATGTCTATTGCCGTCGAGGCGTCTGAATTGATGGAAAAATTTCTTTGGTGTGATAATGCCAAATCATATAAAGAAGCTATTGATAACAAACAGGAGGTTGAAGAAGAACTTGCTGATGTTATAATAACTGCAATATGCTTTGCTCGATCTGCTGATATTGATATAGTACAAGCGGTAGAAAACAAGATGAAAATAAACGACAAGAGATATCCAGTTGAAAAAGCAAAGGGTATTTGCACAAAGCATGATAAACTTTAATTGTTTTGTTAAAAGAATAAATAAATTAAGAATATAAAAAGTATGGAGTTTTTATGAGAGCAGTTGTTCAGCTGGTCAAATCAGCATCAGTATCTGTTAGTCAAAAGCTTGTATCAGAAATAGGACCAGGTCTTTTGGTGCTTCTTGGTATCAAAGATGATGATGCCCATCCTTTGTCAGGCTCCCCTCCCTTCGTCAGAGCTCAGGACAGGCTTCGCTCGGGACAGGCACGATCGTCGGGGGGATATATTATTAAAAAAATTATTAATTTAAGAATTTTTCCCGATGAGAATGGGAACATGAATAAAAGTGTACAGGATGTTGGTGGAGAGATTTTGCTTGTTTCACAGTTTACTTTGTATGGTGATTGTCGCAAAGGAAATCGTCCCTCGTTTATATGTGCTATGCCTCCAGAAAAGGCAAAAAATTTTTATAAAAATTTTGCAGATTGTTTAAAATCAGAATATCCTAAAGTAAAAGAGGGAATTTTTGGAGCATATATGCAGGTGGCATTGGTAAATGATGGGCCTGTGACCATCTTGATTGATAGTGAAAAATAATTTGATTTACGAAAGGCCGATTATATGAAACCGTGTAGCTCTCGTGTGAAAGAAATTTTAATTTTTAGCTTGTTGGGAATATCTTTGGGTGCAAGGGGCGCAGAATGTCCGAGTATTCCAGCATCATCTATAGATATAGATGATCCAAGTATAAAATTACCTATTATAAGTAAAGATTATGCAAATTCTATAATAATTAATCAAAAAACACAGAATTATACTAGTAAAGAAAATATCAGAATAAGAAAAGAGGCAATAATAAGAGATGTTAATTTTGGGAAAAGAATGGATCTGTTCGTTGGTGGAACAGCTACTATATTAGTTTCAGTGCTTACCTACAAATTAGTGAAGTTTTTACTGATGAATCCTGAGCCTAAGAAAATCAAATGTATGAGCAATAGAGAACTTACTGAAAGGCTTGTTGCATTAGAGAAAAATTTCGAGAAACATAAAGAGCCAAAATTACTTGGAAAGAGATGGTTCAAAAGTATTGGTAAGAGTATGTTAACAAGTTTTGTTTCTTCAAGTTTAGCTGGTATAGGACTTAAAGCATTTGATAAGTTTTATAAACGATATCATTGTTTTGATAGCCTCACGGAGTTTATGGAAGTAAGATTTGCAGAGCTTGCGATCATTGACGAACTTCTTTATAATGCGCAATTGTATGATCACCACCTTAATAATGCAAATGAAAAGTCAACAGACTTGCAGGCTGGCAAAGATAGATTTATTATTTCTCTCAGGAATTTGGTTGCCCATATTGAAGATATTATATCATTTATAGAATACAGAATAGATTCTTTTGAATATGTGGCATTGGCACAAGAAGATATACTGATACCTAACTATTTGTATGAGAGTTTAAAAAGCTATTGTTCTCAAGTTATATCTATTTTGGATGGAGATTCTCAAGAGACATTATTTGTTACATCGGCGAACTTTAGAGATGATGCAATAAGATTTATAGAAAGTTTTAAAGGGCTTGAAAACAGAATTGCCTGGTTAAGCTAACAGATTTTTCTGCGTAGTAATAATTAAAAGCGCCAGTTTTGTGATTTAATTTACAAAACTGGCGCTTTTTTAATTTTTCAGAACCTTTTTTCTTATCTCAAAAGAAGGGTATTTTACTTGTTTATAGGTTTGCACACAAGTGGTCATCGACAAATAGAAATAAGCCTTGGTAAGCTTTTTTTGATAGATAAAGGGAGTTTTTTTATATGAGATGAAGCTATGGGAAAAAAATGGCATATAGTTACACACTTACTTTTGCTTGTGTTTTACATAGTTAATAATCTTAATGCAAAACAAATGTGTAAAATAGGTGAGCCAGAGTTAGTAGTAAAACTTGATAGTGGCAAAGAGATTGTCTATATATAGCAGAGAGAATGTGACGAATAAAATTCTCAAGATAAAACTATTTTCAGCATTTGTGTATAACGGATTACATATAAAATCTTTCAAGCCAGTATCATTTTCTATGATCGGAAATTGCATAACATTACATAATTTTACAGAAAAAGATTATCTAGTGACCTATCAAGATAGAATAGTAAAGGGATATGTATATAAATATGAACGTTCTTGGATTATTCGTTGGGCAACAAGTATATGGAATCATATTGTTTCTGGAGTTTCATGGTTTTGGAATAAGATAATTTTTTGGAAGTAAAAAAAAGCGGCTCATACGAGCCGCTTTTTTACTTGGTGTTCTTTTACTCTGATTGATTTTCTTCTAAGAGCTTTGCCATAGGTTCTAAGAATATTTTTTCAACCATAGCAGATACTTTTTCGATTGCTTCTTGAAGATTTTCTGCTTTTTGAGAATCTTCGATTTTTACTGCAATTTCATTAATGTGTTTTGACCAGTTGATCATGAAGATCATGCTTGCGATTGCATATGCCTCATCTTGTTTTGTTTCTGACAAAAGATACTGTAATAAATTATTTGCTTGAGTTTCAAGATCTTGGGTCTTGTGAGCCTTTGCTTTGTCTTGCAAGCAACTTTCTAAGTAAGTATCTATGGTTGCAAGTAAACTTTTTTCATGGGCTTCCATTTGTTTTGGATCGCAATTTTGTGTGATAGAAGTACAAATCTTTTCCATTAATTCTATATTTTGTTGAGACTTTTCCAGGGCATCGTCTTGTAAATTTATAGGTGTTTGATTTGCCATTGCTGTAAAAGCTAATAATAAAATAGAAAGAATGGAAAGTTTTTTTATCATAATTTTTCTCCTAAATTATGTAATGTTAAAAAAATTGATACGTGTTTATTCTCGTTGAATGTAAAGCGTAATTTGAATTTGGTCAAGAGAATCTTTGATTTTTTTGTATTATATTTTTTATACTTAATTAGATTTCTTTTTATTTTTAATAAATTTTAAAAGACAAAAAAGGGAGTTTCTTATGAAGGTTAATAAAAAAATATGTATATATTTCTTTATTATTATGTGTTTTACATATAATTGTTTTGCATATTATGGAAATATGGTAGATGTTGCAATTTGCCTTGAAAAAGTATCTTCAAAATATGGCAGCAACTATTCGCACGAAGGATCTCATTTTAAGTCTAGTAAGTATACAGGACCTGTGACAAGTATATTTCTTGACGCTATTAATCAAAAAGTGCAGGTTATTGTTGTTAGTTCTGCATTGTTAGAGATTATGCTGCGGGTAAAGAATCAAAAATTTGATCAAAAAGCGCAAAAAATAGATAAAGATAGAAGAAAATGGGTAAGAAAGTTTTTGAAAAATATAGGAAAAAAGTGGAGGGTGTATAGTTCTGAAGGGGAATATTTTGGTATTTTTGTAAGGGCAAAAGAATCTGAGGAAATAGATCTTGAGAAGATAGGGTTAAATCCAAATTTAAATGAAATAAAAACAGAAGAAGCTTTTTATACTATTTTTTCCGAGCCAAAAGGAGAGTCAGGTATTATTGCTGATACTATCTTAAAAAATATTTTTATAGGTAATCTTCCAAGATTAGTGTATATGATTGGACATGGATCATATTCTGATAGATTAAAAGATTTGCAGCGACATAAAATAACTGAAAAGTTAGTAGAAGGAATAAGTATCGCGCAACTTACACACAAACAAAACTTTGAATTACTTTCTCGTATGAATAATCTTAATTGTTTGTTCTTTTACTATAACTCATGTTTTTCAGGAGGTCTAAATCTTCATCTTATGGATAAAATAGTAAAAAAAATAAATATATATCGATTAGAAAAAACAGATATGCATTTTCCTATTGCTGTGGGTGGTATTGCAGATGTTCCCCAGCGGCAGTATGGATCAAGGTCTATTAACCTTAAAAAATTTTTTGAATACCTAAGAATTTTTTTTGGAGAAAGAGCAAAAAATCAATTAGGGGAGAAACAACTTAAGATGACATCAAAAGATATCTATTGGATGGAAAAGCCGCTGAGAAATATTGTAAAGCAAGTCTGTGGCTCTTCTTCGCGTGGTATACCATTGGAGAATATTCCTTCAATCTTATTACCAGGAGTTGCTGGAGCAATTAAAACAATCGAAGTTGATGCTAATGTACTTTTTTTGACGTATCCCTCATTGATTGTACATGAATTGAAGGGAGTGAGAATTAAAGGTAAAAGATTGTCTGAATTTGAAGGGCTACCAGGATTTGAAAAATTTGAAAAAAAAGAATTTCCAAAAAAAGTTGATTTTGGGTGGTTTGAGGATGAAGCCCTTCGAGACGGCGCTGAGGCGCCTCCTTCCTCCTTCGCTCATATTGAGCTACGGAGGACGGGGCAGGATGATCGGGAAGAGGAAGAATTTAGTGGTGAGGAGGATTTAGAAGAGCAAGGAGAGCAATTTGATTCAAAAGTATCTGGAATGCCAATACCAGGAAAGATGGTGAGCTCAGAAGAACTAGAGGGGGAGGATGATCGGGAAGATGAAGAATTTGCATTACAAAGAGTATTTGGGGAGGCAAGAGAAGAAGTAGAGTCTGAAGATGAAGTAGAATCTGAAGAGGAAGAAGAATTGGAGATGGGAGCAATATTTCCTCGCCGAAAAAGATTTTATTATCGGTCAGGACAACAAGAATGGAAAAGGAGAATGCTTCTCAAAAGAAAAATTCTTCGGGTGCAAGAAAAAATCGAAGGAGCCGAGGACTTGTCGGAGGGTGATCCTTTAAATAAGAAATTATTAAGAAAATTAGAAAAAAAATTAAGTAAATTGTTTTTCCAATTGGAGACATTAAAACGACAAGAACAATCAAGGAGAGAACATGCCAAAAGATCTTTGCAAAGAATACGAAGAAAAATTGCTATGAAGAAAGAACAAGAAAGCCAAAAAGTTGCTAAACCAGAATTAAAAAAAGAAGAAAAAAAAGTTCGTGGCATTGGCCAAGAAAGAGAAAAGATAGAAACAGTAAAAAGAATACTAGAAAAAGAAATGGCTCAGATCAAGAAGAAGATACGAAAGGCTGAGCGTATGCCAAAAGAGCGTCAACCTATGGAAATGGTATCAAGAGCATCGCTCATAAAAGCGCGAAAGAAAAGATATCAAGAGACATTTATAGAATTAGAGAATTTAAAGCGGCACCAAAAGGAACTTGCAAAAAAATTAATAGAATTAAAAAAGAAAGAACAGCGTGCTATAGCAAGAGAAAAAAGATTACGGTTAAGAAAAATTAAACAAAAGAAATTACCAAGAAAAAGAATAGAAAAATTTGTTGAAGAAAAAACGAGACAAGAAAAATTATTAGAAGAAAAAATAAAACCACGAAGGGAGGCAAAAAAAATAGAACCGGAAAAACTAGAAATTGAGCGTTTACCTATAGAGCTCTGGGGGAAAGAGGCAGCACTTTTATATCCTATGATCTTGCGGGTACCTTTAAAATATTCAGCATGGGGGTGGGGGAACAATGCAAAAGTAGTATCGATGATTCCAGGTAAAGCGCATCATTATCTTGAAAAAGTAGAAGCAGAAAATATGAGACCAGATGAATTTATTAAACAGTTTCTTTTTGTGTATGTACTGGAGCAAAAGAAAATATTTGCACCCACTCCTAAGTTGTTTTTCATAAAAGAACTTGTTGGCTCTAAAAATTATAGCAATTCTGGTATTTTACACCTCCAAGAACCTAGGCAAGATACCGGGAGTAAGCAATTAGAAATAAAAAACTTCTTTATTTTTAAACCGCATTATGAAGAAAAATTAATAGAAATAAAGGCATTGGAACTAGTAAGGGGTTGTTTTCAGGTACTAGGCTCTGGTGGTGAATATAGCTGGATTTCTTTTACCTATGACGTATTGAAGAAAGAAGTTTTATTTAAAAAAAGCACAGAGAGCAATGCGGTTCGTAATATAAAACGATTTATGTTATTTACAAGACCATTGCCGAGTGTATTGTCTGCTGTTTCAGGAGGTATAGAGAGCTTGCGTTTATTTACCCTGTTGGTAGAAAAGGCCATGGGCATAGAGGATATCGAAAAACGATTTTTTGATAGAATTTACAAAATAGGTTTTGATGATTGGTTTGAATCTGTGAAGAAAAAACCAGATTATGTGTATGAAATAACAAAAAAAATATGGGAAAGAGTTGGGAACTATGTTGCACAAGATGAAAAAGAGCCTGGAAACTTGAAGAAACGGATAAATCAAACAGAAAATAGCCTTTTGGTAATGGCTATACGATATAGATATTTCAAAAAGACTGGAGAGCTGCTTGACAATGTTTCTTTTGATGGTATCAAAATTGAGAAACAAAAGATAATATGCAAAAATATTCAAGATGAAGCTTTTCTAAATAAAGCTTTATGGGCAATTTCTGGTCAATTTATATATGATGATGATCTTGATATTGATATGAGTGGAAATAATTTGACGCAAATTCCTGATGCATTACTATTTTGCCCAAATTATCAACATGGAACTATTAATTTAAGCTTATCAAGAAATGAGTTACAAGATTTACCAAGAGAGATAGGAGATTTTACTCAATTGAAAAATTTTGCGATATCTCAAAATCATTTAGAAGAGTTGCCTCAACAAATAGTTGAACTTGCTGAGTTGGAAAATCTTAATGTTTCGGATAATAAGCTGAAAAATTTGCCAGAACAGATGGGAAGACTTAAGAAATTAAAAAGATTATATGTACAAAATAATCAGCTCAAAGAATTGCCCGTAGGTGTAGGTAATATTGATAATCTAGAAGCGCTTGATATATCAGATAACCTTATAACAGAGTTGCCAGAAAATATGGGGAAATTACAGAATTTAAAGATGTTTTTTGCCAAAAGAAATAAATTAGAATCTTTGCCTCCAGCAATAGGGAATCTACATGAGTTAAGATCTCTGGTATTATCTGGTAATACATTAAAAGATTTATCAAAAGAAATTGGAAACTTGAGAAAGTTGCAAATTCTTGATGTATCGAATAATGAATTAGAATCTTTACCTCAAGAGATTGCCCAATTAGATAAGTTAGAAGAGCTCAATATTGCGAATAATAAAGATATTGAGAGGTTACCAGCAAGTATAAAAGATTTGCAAAATCTAGAAAAAATCAATGTTACTGGCTTGAATTTGAATGTAGCAAGTAAAGAAATATTGAAAGCAATGCAAAAGATTAGCCCTACGCTTAAAGTTATAGAATAAGAGAGATCCCCTCGTAGGGAGTAATTGTAATCCAGGGTTCTGGCAACTTTTTTGTTTTTTGTTATAATATATTTGGATAGATAACGATATTAAAAAGTTAAATTCCCCGTTTATGGCGGGGAACTTAGTTATGAGTGAAACGCATATATGAGCAAGAAAAAAAACAGTACATTAACACCCCTAATGAAGCAATACTTTGAGATACGGGAGCAGTACCCAGATGCGGTATTACTGTTTCAGGTCGGTGATTTTTATGAATTGTTTTTTGATGATGCAAAAAAAGTATCTGCATTTTTGGGTATTGTACTTACCAAGCGTGGATCTCACAACGGAGATCCTATACCATTATGTGGGGTGCCATTGCATGCAATAGATCATTATATTACAAAATTAGTAAAAGGTGGTTTTAAGCTTGCTATTTGTGATCAACTTGAAGAAGCTCAACCGGGTAAAGTAGTACAACGGGGAGTAACCAAAGTGTTAACTCCTGGAACTCTTACTGATTCTAATTTACTAGACGAAAAATCTGCGTCTTATTTATTTTCTTTTTTTCCAATGGAAGATACATGGGGACTTTTGTTTGGTGAATTGTTAACAGCACAGCTTTTTGCCACTGTATTGCCAAAAAAATCAGAAAAATTATTAGAATCTGAATTGGTCAGATTTTTTCCTGATGAAATATTGTTACCACAGAATAAATTGGGAAAAACGTTCCAATCAACGTTTAAGAAGTTAGGTTATTTTACCACATTTCAAGATCTTGATCTTTCTCATAGAGAATATACGCAAGGGATTGACCGTTGGATGTCACGCCAGTTTAATCCAAAGACCCTAGATATATTATCTGGTAATAACTCGTTACTTTACTCTTTATATAATTTTTACAAATATTTGAACAAAAATCAGTTTGGGGCGCTTGAACATTTTCGGGCTTTACATTTTTATGAGCCAGATGATTTTTTATTATTAGATCCAGCAACTCAAAAAAATCTTGAATTAATCAAGAATAACCAAGAGGGGTCAAGAAAAAATACGCTTTTTTCTTTGATGGATAAAGCGGCGACTTCTATGGGGTCCCGTATGGTCAAAAAATGGATTTGTCGACCATTAATAAAAAAAGAGGCTATTGAACAACGGCTTGATGTCGTAGAAAAACTGGTAGATGATATTTCATTACATCAAAAGATTCGGGAATTGTTGATCCAGATTGGTGATATTGAGCGTATTATTGGAAGAATGGCCCTCCAGAGAGCAACCCTTACTGATTATATTTATTTAACAAAAGCGTTTGAGATTATCCCTGAAGTAAAACAATTATTGGCTAATCATGATGATATTGTTTTATTGCGCGTAATAATTTCTTATATGGGGGATTTTACAAAGATTTATCAGCTTTTGCTGGCTGCAATAAACGATGATACATCAAAAGATTGGATTATCAAAACAGGATTTAATCAAAAACTAGATGAATTGAGAGAGCTGGTATTTAATAGCAATACAAAGATTTTAGAGTTAGAACAAAAAGAGAAAGTTTCCACTGGTATAAATTCGTTAAAAATTGCATATAACAAAGTCCATGGATACTATGTAGAGGTAACAAAGCCAAACTTACATCTTGTTCCTGAGTATTATATACGACAGCAAACATTGGTAAATAGAGAGCGATTTATTTTTGCCGAGTTAAAAGACTTGCAACAAGAGATTGTAGAGGCAACGGTACAAATAGACCGGGTAGAAAAAGAACTTTTTGATCGCTTAAAACATGATGTGTATCAATATGTATCAGAATTGCGAAAATTAGCACATGCTCTGGCCCATTTGGATGCACTATTATCATTTTCTCATATTGCATATGATTATGAATATATTCGGCCACAATTTAATGAAAAAAGTGAGATACATATTTCTCAGGGGCGACATCCAGTAGTAGAAATTACAGAAAATTCTAATTTTATTCCCAATGATACGTCACTGCATGATGGGCATTCGTTATTAATTATAACGGGTCCAAACATGGGAGGAAAATCAACCTATTTACGGCAAGTGGCATTAATTTCTATTATGGCCCAATGTGGCTCATTTATCCCTGCAAAAAATGCGAATTTGGCTTTATTAGACAGGGTATTTACCAGAATTGGTTCAGGTGATAACTTGGCTGGGGGCAAAAGTACCTTTTTGGTCGAAATGGAAGAAACGGCTTTAATTTGTAAGCAGGCGACTAACAAGAGTTTAGTTATCTTAGATGAGGTAGGTCGTGGTACTAGCACATTTGATGGATTTGCAATAGCTCAAGCCGTTGTCGAGCATATTTATGCCAAAATTGGGGCCAAGTGTTTATTTGCGACCCATTATCATGAATTAACGGTATTAAAAGACAAATTTCCTGGCATAGATAGCTATTATGCATCGAGTAAGAAAACTTCTGGAGGAATATTATTTCTCTATAAAATTATACAGGGTGTTGCTGATGGGAGTTTTGGTATTGAGGTGGCAAAATTGGCCGAGTTGCCAAAATGTTTAATAGATCGGGCAACTACTGTATTAAAAGGGCTTGAGTGTGAAAAAAGCTCTATTGGGAGCCTTAAGCATTCCAAGGGTAACCAATATTCAGGTGCAACATCCGTAGATTGTGATCAGAAATATGAGCAAATTATGCAAGAAAATAATGGCTTATTGGGCAAACTTGATAATTTAAGTGAAAAATTAAAAATAAGTGAAAATAAGCTTAAAATGCTACAAGAGATAGATTACAACGAGCTTTCGCCAAAACAGGCATTTGATTTGCTCTGGGATATGAAAGAAAAATTGCTTGAATAAATTGGTAAATAATAGGCTTTTTCTAGACATATTGTATATATTTGGTAAAATATAAATATAGTCAAATTTTTGTTTTTATTACTAATAAGTTTTGTTAATTTAGGAATCCAAATGGAAAAAAACACCGGAGAAGGTAAAGTAGAGCGTAAATTAGAGCAAAATGTTGTTCAAGATATAACAACATTTGATAAATACGCTATTTTTCAAACTGGCGGCAAGCAGTATCAAGCAGTAGAAGGTAGAACTATTGCAATAGAAAAGTTAGAAGGTGAGCCAGGAGCCAAAATTGAATTTGATAAAGTTTTGTTAAAAAAAGATGGTGAAGATATAGAAATAGGTCAGCCACATGTGAAGTCAAAAATCAAAGCTTCTATTGTTAAGCAAACAAAAGGACCTAAGATTATCATCTTTAGATTCAAAAGACGTAAAAAATATAGAGTCAAAAAAGGACATCGTCAGGAACTTACTGTCGTAAGAATCGAGTCTGTCTAATCTATATAATGTTACGTTATATTATAAAAAATTTAAAAAGCGCCGATTTTTCGGCGCTTTTTTAGTTATTTATTTTTATATAACTTTTTATGTTTCAATTCTATAGAATGTTACTGCATCTTGTGTTTTTTCAAATATTAATTTAGAAAATTTGTCCATGAATTTTAAAATATTGCTTATAATTCGAAATATTTTACTCTGAAGAAAAGCAGGGTTTTTTAAGAATAGTTGCTTTAGAACGTCGTATGATTTTCCATTTATTACTAATGAAGCACCATAACCAGCCGGTTTCATTTTTCTTATGCTGAGAGTTATTGTATCAATTTCCATTTTTGGAAGTTCAGGAATTATCTTTTTTAATGTGTCATAGCCAAATTCTTCTTTTGCTAGTTTAATATTTGCCTTTAGGTATGGTGTTTCTTTTCCTTCTACATGATAAGATACTTGAACATTTTCCCATTTTGCTAGCGCAGACATTGATATGAGTGTGCATAAAACTAACAGTATTTTTTTCATAGTATACTCCTTTTTTGGTTTTAAATTTTTATCTGGGTAAAGCATCATTGCTCTTCTCTACCTCTCAATTGCAATTATGCAATGTTTTGCTATGGGAAATCAATATTTTTTAGCAAAAAACACGTTTTTTTTATGTTTTGCTCATTTTTTAACGCTGCAATGCCCTCAATGGCTCGATTTTTGCCTAAAATAAAGGCTTACATATAAAAAAACCTTGTTTTTAGGTCTCAATTAGAAATATAATAGAAGAGAGAGAAAAAGTGTATTTTTACTTTTTTTATTAATAAAGAAGATTCACTAAAATAAGGAGAAAAGA
>Ga0180433_10001192_pt1 | contig 43993 bp, 32 predicted proteins | sample SS_ome_8_FD_132980 | JGI IMG/M metagenome (GOLD analysis project Ga0180433, IMG submission 132980) | Hypersaline lake sediment archaeal communities from the Salton Sea, California, USA - SS_1_D_1 metaG | ecosystem: Environmental > Aquatic > Non-marine Saline and Alkaline > Hypersaline >...
CAGATACCGATAGAACGTCGAATATTTTTACTCAATCGACGTTTGAGTTTTGTATTCTTATTTAAATTTTTTAATTTCTCAACCACTATTAAATCAGGATCTAGTTTAATTATCTCTTGTACAGACTCGTCTATCCTCTGCTTTAAGGCTCGGATCGCTCTTCGGGAGCCTACCGATCCTTTCTTACATCTCTTTATCCGCTCGATACAAAACTTTATATCTGTACCTATCTGAGACCTATTTGATAGTGACGCTAAGGCATTGATACCTGTATCGATGCCTATAGCTTTTGTTCCTTCCCGCTTCGCACCTGTTTCTATCTCAAAACTAAACTGTACATAATTCTCTGTTATTATATAAGAATTTAGTCTTTTACCTATTTCTTTGTACTTGTTAAAATGCTTATGATATTTAATAGGGAGCTCTAATATTTTTCTATCTCCGATAGAAGCAAGATGGAGCCAAGCATCAAATTCATTAGATTTTTTAGATTCTATTAGATCAGCTATAGTACAAGAGACATACATTCTTTTAGCTTTATGTACAGGCATTTTCATTTTATTAGGTTTATTTTTCCATCTCTCTTGTGTAGCTTTAATCATATCGATAGCTTCTCTGGCGGCTACCTTACGGAGCCGAGCAGATAGCCAGGTATCCTGCGGTATGTCTACTATATCTTTTAATAATTTTGATTTAGAGGGAGTTCCATTATTCCAGAAGTGTTCTATGAAGATATTACATACTCTACCATACTCGGTGAGTATGGTTTGTAATTCCTTCTTCTTATTGGCTGTAGCATATTTTAAGCTACATTTACTACTTCTTACTATTTTCAATCTTCTTTTCCTCTATATCTTTATCAATCAATCTTCTTAAATATTCAGACTCAGCTATTTCAAGTTTCTTAGCCTCTTCTTTTATATGGTTCACATACTTTTCTCCCATACTATAATTTTTTCTCATACTTAATCCTTATTCATTTAATATACCATCTTTACTTAACTATTTATATATTTTTCCATATGAATAGATTATTAGTATTTCTTACTTTCTAAATTTGTATAATTATGTCTAGATTTGCCCAAGATTTCACCTAACTATTAGCAACCCGCGGTAATCGTGAGAGCCGTCTCTAAATTTTGAGGCTCCCAACTTTGTTTAGACACTAATTAATCCCTGGGTATAACTTTAAGCTTAAAGGTCACCATGCATTTGAACTTCTCCGGATGCCGCAAATATTCAAGGTAATGCTCCACAGGTACTTCGGCTTCTTCCCCCTTACCAGCTACTCGAAGCGTCTGTTCATCTCCGTTAACTTCAAGAGTGAGTTCACCCTTGTGAGCGTACTCTATCGGCCCTCCAGGATTTTCAGGAGCTCCATCATCATCCCCGGCTGTATATGATGTCTTACCCGTGCCATCCCCTACATCTTTATACTGTTTTTCAACAGCTTTAATAACGGTGGGCACTTCTCGAGGAGGAGTATCTTTTTTCTTGATAAAATCAACGACATCCTTTACTACATCTTCATCATCAACGTTCCTTAACTTTTCCCAGTGTGCGTCGTTGAAGGTAGCCTGTTCAACAGGTTTTTTGAGCTCTTCTTTGGCCTCTTCTGGAATACGGTGCCCATCTTCTGAGAGATGATATATCCTCTTAAGTCGGTGAGGCGAAATGTTAAGAGCCCGAGCGATATCCTTATCTTTAAAACCCATCTGATTGAGTCTCAAACCGGCACGGTTCATTTCCATGGGGCTTAGGTCAAGACGCTGTGTGTTCTCTTCGATGGAAAGAAGAAAAGCATCCTCATCGCTCATATTTTCTCTAATGACGACTTCTGAGTCGTTGAGTTCATGTTCAGGACCGTGAAGCTCCATGAGAGCTTTGAACCTGCGCTGCCCGGCTACAAGCTCATACTTACCCTCAGCTGTCTTCCGAACCACCATTTTACTAATTAACTGATGATTCTTGATAGATTCAATTAAAGAATCCACATCCGTATCACTATCAATCTGACGAACGTTACAACTTGAAATCTCAATTTCTTGCAACTTAAGTGCCATTTTTACCTCTTAGTCGGAAATTTTTCACAAAATCGCCCGTTTAGTCGAAAATATTCTCTGAAATCAGGGTCGGTTCAGGTTCTTTATCTGAATTTTTTCCACCATCCTTTTGACTTACAGCCTTCCCCAACAGTTTGAAAAAACCATCTTCTGTGATAATCTCTACACCATATTTTTTAGCATCACGATTTTTCCTGGACCCACTACCCGGGTCATTTGTAACTAAATAAGTCAGCCCTTCTGACACGCTGTTCTTTGTAGTTCCCCCATTATCGACGACCATTTCTTGAAATTCCTTACGTCCCATAGATTTCAGGGACCCCGTCACGCAAAAGGACTTTCCGGTAAGCACCCCTTTCTTTTTCTCCTTGATCTTGATAACCTTCAACAGGTCTGCAGCCATAGAAGACACGTCTTCTATTCCAGCGCATATAGTAGTAGAAGAAACGTCCGCAAAACCCGGGAGTTTTGCAAGCTCCATTGGTTTAACCTTCACGATTTCTTCCCACGTCTTGTAATTTTGCACAAGAACTTCTGCTGTAGATTTTGAACAGCTTGGGATCCCCAATGCCGTGATAAACTTTTCCAGGTACATCTCAGAGCTACCCTTTAAAGTCTTAAAGAAACCCTTCACGGTCTTAGCCCCGATACCATCCATAGTAGCAAAATCATCCGGCGTAAGATTGTACAAATCAGAAACAGCCTGCACAGAACCCATATCCCACAACTTCTCGATAAACTTTCCAGAAAAACCTCTCATGTCCAGCGTCTTTACCCAGTATGTAATGCGATTGATTTCCCTTTCGCGGCAGGCTGGGGCGCGACACCACATATTGACACTGTCATCCTCAAGACTACCTCCGCAGGAGGGGCACGCCGTCGGACGCTTATAGTCATCTCCCGGCGCTACAATATCCACGACCTGAGGTATGATATCACCCTTTTTCTCGATGGTAACCTCGGCACCAATACCAATGAAATTCTCCTCGATGTATGCGAAATTGTGGAGGGTAGCCTTTTGTATCGTGCTCCCCATAAGCTCTACAGGTTCTAGAATTGCTACTGGAGTAACCTTACCCGTACGTCCTATCTGTAGAGCAATGTCCTTAACCTTGGTGACTGCCTGGTCTGAATCAAACTTGAGAGCTACCTGACCTTCAGGTCGATTGTGCTTAACCCCGAGCTTTTCCTGAAGCTCAAGGCTATCTATCTTAAGCACAAGGCCGTCTATATCGTAAGGTAGTTTATCTCTTTCTGTTTGCTTGTACTCCCTATATACCTTAAGTATTTGGTCTACATTTTTGCAGACATATGTCTTAGCGACATTAAAGCCGAGCTTCTTTAGAACCTCAGCCTTCTCCTGCTCAGTTTTCACCTTAGCGTTTACGTCATAAGCGATGACCTGTATATTCTTGCAGAATTTACCATCATATCTGCGACTAATACCGCTGGCTGCGTTACGTGGATTTTTGTACCGATTATTCGTCGCCTTTTGGATATCAGCATATGCCTGCTTTGTAAGGACACCCTCTCCCCTCACTACTACAGGATTATCTACGGGAAGCACTCCCGGGAGATATCTAAACATCTTGGCATTAGGTGTTATGTTTTCACCGATGACACCATTACCCCGGGTCACAGCTCCCTTAAAAATCTTTTCGTACTTAGCTTCCAACGAATACCCGTCTATCTTAAGCTGTAACACGAATACAAGATCTTTAACTCCAAGATCCCGGTATTTCTTTTCCACCCATTCTCTGATAGCTTTTTCATCAGAAACTTTGTTTTGAGATCCCATCATGATGTCATGAGACTCCTTAGGCCAGTTACTGACTGGAACGTGTCCTACCTTTTTTAGACGGGGGTGGTCTGGAGGAAGTTGGCGCAAAACACTGTCTTTAAACAAGTCATACGCTGCATCGGATATGAGCGAATCGTCGACGCTGTAATATGCAGCGTCGTACTTATCCAGTAAATCTAACTTCTTCTGTAATTCGGCTGATACTTTCATGAGTATCCCCTATTCTATGCTTCCTTCTTTAATTTCGTACTTCACCCTCACGAGAATATTACCTTCTCCATTACTAAGAAAATCTGGATCTTTTGCGTGCGCTACCTTAAGCGCGCAGCGACACGGGAGCATCACTCTCCAAAATTTATTTTTCTTTTCTTTCTCTATCCAAATCTTCTTCATTTCCTCGGGCATATCGTTGATAGGTTCCTTAGCCATCACCACATAATCTTCTGGATTGGGTATTCTTCGTTTTTCCATGTTGATAATGTAGTATCCCTTACCATTACATTGTTTACAGCTAGACTTAGCGTAATCAAATACTTCATCTATTGTAACATGCTCGGCTTTTATTTCTAGCGTAGCTCCTTTTGCCTTGTAATCAAAAAGCTCGTAAATCACATCATCATTTTCTACGCGCCGCTTTTTCATGATCTCCTTACACAAAATGTCAAAAGCGGCCTTATCGAGGACATCCGACAACTTTTTTTCTTCACTCATAGCATGCTCCTGTCTTAATACCCGCAGCTTTCACTGTATTTCGTAAGTGCCTCCGCGGGGCTTTCAGCGTCGAAGATATCCCCTGTGAAATCCCACTGCCCCTTGTTCAGAACTTTCTTACATTTTCTACAACGGGGACCTCGCACCCAGGATTCATGCGTACCTTCCAGTCGTGCGGTGATATCACTCGAACATTTACAATTTGTTTTTATTATCTCGAATCTCACTTAACTTTTTCCAAATGTCAAATTAAGATAGAGCCCCGCGGCACGTTCGATGTCCAGCCTTTTCATAGGATCAAAATCCTTAGCGACCAGACACATGTGCCGGGCAAAATCCAAAGGCGTCGTTATGTCATTCCCGCATTCCACTACTTCGTGGTAAAGTGCTCTTTTAAACTTAGCATTTAAGCCTTTCATCCGGTTAATTTTCGCACACTCATCTGCGGGCATGTAAACAGCGGATGTTTCATCAAGACGCTTTCTAATTGCAGAAAGCATGTCCTGGGTTTCTTCTTTAACGCGTTCCAGCATTTTAGGAAGCAGATCTTTTATATCTCCTGGCTGGATACCTTCATACTTAGACCTGAAATAAGGCTCAGCTCCGTATGAAGCAACATAAGATGTTTTACTTACTCGCTCATACAACAGTACCTCAAGAGCTAAAGGTGTTGCACCGAGTTCTGAAGCCAATAGAGAAAAACCTACAGAATACTTACCCGACCCAATATCAAAACACTCCGGTAATAGAAATCGAGCATGTAAAGTAAGATCATCTCTTTCATCACCGCTTGCGAATTCCATCTCCAACGACGTGTCTTGAGCTACCATTTCTATAAGTTCGTGGTTAAGTATGGGATTTGCTTTTACAGGCACCATCGCTCGGACTGTTGCGTAATCATCCGATTCCCGAACACGTACTATGCATTGTACCTTTGTTTCATCCGCACTAAGACCGGCTTGCCATGTCCTCACAATGTTCATCTTGAGTGATGGTCGATTGTTTTTAAAAAAACTGTACGGGACCCCGATAAATTTGCAAAATTGCTTTTGAGCGTGAATAACCTCAGGGGCATTCCGATTTTGAGGATCATGCTTAAAATAAAGGTCTTTATTGTAAAAAAGTCTGTCTTCAGGCTCAAGAAACATATCTTCATCAGAAGCATGAAATTTGAAGGTACGCAAATCTATAAGAAGGTCTCTACAACGGTTATTATGAGACTTGAGTCTATCCCTGAGCTCCAAGATCTCGCGATTACCTGCTAGTGCCGGGCACACTGTATCCTCACCGTATTTACAGGAGGATTCATACTCCCCCTGATTACAGTGACTCAAATGCGTACGCAACTCCCGGTCACCCATGACATCCACGAGCTCTCCTTGTTTTGGGGACTCGTGCAACGTACGGTCATCCGTGACTTCTTTGTTATTTTCTTCCGCGAATTGACCTAGAATATCAGTTACGTCTATATCTTCTTTCATGCACCCAATATACTTTTCAAATGAGTAAAATTAAAGCGATTTTACAAAGACTTGATTCGTGAGCATGCATTCGTTTATATGCTCCAAGTCCTTGGATTTGCCTAAGTTAAAAACTGGAATATCATTCTTCTTGAGCAGTACCCCCTTTCATACGACCCCCTTCCGTCCAACATATAACAAAATCAGAAGGAGTCTTAAGGTCCAACCCAAGCACCTGATAACCATCTCTTGCTATTAATAATTTACCGTTAAGGCTGAGATTGTCCCAAGCAGGGTGAACAGCTGCCCCAAGCCACATGGCTTCCTCAGACACTTTATAAAGCTGTGAAGGATGATTATTAAACCGTTTCCAGGGTAGATATATTTCCTTCATGGAATCGTCTCTGACTCCTACTTCAAAAGCGGTATCCGCACCAGTAGCTCCCCCAGAACGGAGCGTATAGCCTTTATCATAAAGAAAATGAGCTATACGCCCCATAAGGGCTTGAAAAGCTGCAGGTGTCTCTCTTGATCCGATTCCTGCATAATATCGCTTAATTTCCACCCTTTGCCTTTTTCTTCAGCTGAGTCTGGCGGTTTCTAAGATAATGAAGACGTGCCTGGGCCTCGCGGTAAGAAAAACCTTGCGGGAGCGTCATGCACCCACTCTCAGCCTTCTTCATGAGAACCTTAATGTCTTCTATCTCACCTACAACCTGTGAATAGGTCAGCTGTTTAGCTTTTCTTCTAGCTGGCATATAGTGTTTTCCTCCGCACCATCTATCGAACTTAATGCGAGTATTACCCTTAATGATTTTCACCATATTATTGGAAACACCAAGCATCCCGGCTATCTCGAGAGACTTACAGCCGCTGTTCTTATTTTCAATAAAAGTGGACATTTGTCGTAAAGCCTTATTTGTTTCTGTAGCTCTTACATGCTCCAAGAAATCATATACATCCCTCTGGATTTCCTCATCGTTCACTACATGACCGGCTTGATAATCAGCACTCACTCTAAACTCAGAATTCGGGGTACCAACGTAATCCCATACGCAAGCTTCCTGAGTACCTATTTTCGTACGTACTTTTACACACGAAACTACCCTATGATTGGCCCTGAAATTCCTCTTTGCCTGAATAGGGAGCAACCAGCAAAAAAGGTTACATATCCATGTTTCAAAAGTTGTTTCAAGCGAACCATACGTAACCTTGCTGGCATCGAACCTTTCAAGCGCCTTTGTCTCTATCAGTTTAACGTAGAAATCTTGTATGGTATCATTGATAATATCCTCATCAAAAATACCTGTTTTAAAGCGCATGAACTTCCTTAACTGCATTTCATTATGCGTTACAAAATCATTTACATTATCTACTGCGACCATTAAAATCCCCCTGGGAACTAAATTTTTAGCCAAAGGCAAGACATCATAAAGGCGTCAACGGGCACCTTTTCTGTTGTCCTAAACCAAACCTCCTTCGTTTCTTTATCGATCAAACAAATCTTGCACCTGGGGCCAACGAAGGCATGATCCCCATATGCGGACATGATTTCGAGAGCAGCTTTTAGCTGCCGGGCGGTTATAGGATCCACATCAAGCGGATAATTCAAGTATCCTCTTGAATCTATCCTGTCTTTTATGTGGGCATCGTGTACCTCAACCACATCCTCTTTATCATCTGTATCAACTGAGGAATCCTCCAGAATTTTTTTGGCCTCACTCTTGTTGTCCTGACCACCCAAGAGTTCATCGCGCACGGTCACTGAAAAGTGTATGTGCTGAGTGCTTACCGTTCCTGGTTCCCCTACTGTTGCATCAAAACTATCAGTACTTTTAGGCTGCTCTCCTACAGGTACTGCTTCTTCAAAAACTTCTTTCTTCTCCTCCTTTACTAGTTCAGGTTTTATTGTTTCTACCGGCTCTTCCGGTGGTGTTTCCATTTCATTTCGTCTTTCCTCCCAATAGTTATTGGTAACATGAAAGCTTATACCGTATTCAGCATCTACCTCTAAAGGTATCTCCCAACCAAGTCTATCTGTTACGTCCCGCATTTTCATGATTTTACAGATCTCCGGGACATAGTAATCAAGCTTGTCTTCTCTTACTTCAAAAACAATTTCATCGTGCACAGGCAGAAGTATCCGAACATCATCTTCAAAACCATTTTCATGTATCCATTTCCACACGCGATACATAGCTATCTTAATAATGTCTGCACCAGTGCCTTGAATAGCTGAATTGATGGCACGGCGATTACCTTGAGACTGTATACCCTTATCAGTAGACGAAAAAAACTCCATAAGAGGACGACGACGACCAAAAGCTGTCCGACTGAAACCCCTCTTTTTAGAGCGCTTAATCTCATCATTAATCCAGTTATTAAGCCCCTGATACTGCTTAAAGAAGTTGATCATCATCTTCTTGGCAGTCTCGTATGGTATCTTAGCTACAGCGGAAAAGCCTCCCGCGCCTCCTCCATAAATAGTGAGGAAGTTTAGGCGTTTACCGATACCACGTTCTTTTTCAGTAATATTTTGCCTGCCGTGAATAATCTGACCAGTGATCGTGTGAATGTCCCCGGTACCGTGCAGGAATTCATGAATCCATTTAGGCTCCTTAGAAAAGTTTGCTGCAATACGGAGTTCTTCACCAGAATAGTCGATAGTGACTATCTTCATCCCAGGGCGTGCTATTATTGCCCTACGCAGATCTACTGCATTTGGATCCTTTGGATCAGCCTTCGGTATGTTTTGGCAGTTAACACCGGAATAGCCGTCTATCTTAAGCCCCTTACCGCCGCTGCCTGAAAAACGGCCTGTATCTGCCTGGACTTGATTTAGCTGAAATTTTACTTCATCATTTTCGTCAGCATTTTGAAGGAAGTTAGTGATGTACGTCCCGAGAATCTTTTGCTGTCCACGATATGTCAGGATCATGTCTACAATTGGATAATCCTCTTTGAGCTTGTCGAGGATAGCCTCAGAAGTCTGCCACTGACCAGAAGCCGTTTTTTCTTTTGAAGGATATTTTACCTTCATTTCTTCAAAAAGCACCTGACCAAGCTGCTTCGGGCTGTTAACATCAAACTGACGCCCGGCAAGCTCGTGTATACCTTTAACAAGGCGTTCCATGCGCTCAACAACTTCTTTATATTTTTCCTCTAAATACTTCTTGTCAATCTTAGCTAGATTCCGCTCCATCTCCATTGTCACGAATAAACAGCGTTTCTCTATCTTGTAAACTACCCACGGTCCCGTTCTACCTTCCGGGTCCTGCTGATCCATACGCTTTTTAAGTTCAAACCACAAACCAAGGGTATTCATACCGTCAGGACCGCCGTAGTACAAAGCTTTAGGCGGCGGTACCATGGAAAACACAACAACATTTTCTTTGCTGCCTTTTATACCGAGTTCACCTATCTCTACCATGGGCCTTTCAAGAAGATGCTCTGATAGATACTTTAAACCCTTATTTTTTCTTGAAGAATCTTCAATAGCTGCCAGTAAGTAAGTATCCTCATATTGATCTTCATCATCTATGATGATTCCGTAATTTCTAAGTACTTGTCCATCATATTTAAAATTGTGGAACACGCACCGGCAATTTTTTACGAGGCGTGTCAGCTCCCTAATCATAAAAGAAAGCGGAACATTGTATTCCTTATCGTCATGTCCTACAGGAATGTAGATCCCCTCAAAAGGATCTCCCGACAAACATACACCTACCATTTCTGCGCAGGATTTTCCCTCCGAGTTTACTCTTGTGTTAAGGCCTGTCGTTTCGAGGTCGAGCGCACATATACCCTTCTCTATTAACCAGTCTACATACTGCTCTACCTCTACCTGTTTTGTAAGAAGCCGAAATTTACAGTCTCTCATCCAGGGCTTTAGTGTGAATATTTCTTTTATCGCATGCCCGTCAAAATCGTCGAGCGTATTGGTAGCAATTTCTTTTCCTGATTTATTCATGCTGCTTCCTTTATCACTTTCAAAGTTTTTTCTTTTAACATTTGGGCCGTTTGTTCAAAACTCTCATCATGTACCATGTGCTCCAGTACCATAAACGAGTAAACAAGTTTTTTATACTTCTCAAAATCAATTTCATCTCTTAATGCCGAAATAGCTCTCTGCAATTTCCCAATCATTCGATCCCTGGAGGCTATTTTTACTACCTTACGCTCATGGTGCTTGTCTACTTTAGCCTGCGTAGCTTCAGGAAGATGCGATATATCTACTCTATAAGTTTTAATGAGATACTCAAGACATTCCTTGAACGACATCGTCTGGGCACGCCCCACATATGAGTAGAGATCCCACTTCTCTTTACAAACCCAGCAGTACGCCGTATCGGTATCTTTGTAAAACCTCGCACTCTTTTTATTGTCGGCTCCGTGAAATTGACAAGAGAACTGCTCTTCTCCTACAGCATTAGATACCAATCCTGAAGCCCTAAGGTATTCCCCAAGAGTGATGTGCTTTTTTATCTCGTCTTTTACACTCTGTAAATCTTTCATCACACTACCGCCGAAACATCTACAAAACTATCTGACTGTTCTACCGTATCAGAAAAGTTATAGATGAATCTTGTATCAAAATTTACGTGCGCATTAAATGGCTGAAAAGGTTTATTCCTACGATTTTTCAGGTTACATATACGCAGAACATTTCCCTCTTTTTCTCCATCCATCTTAAATAGGGATATTACAAGATCCGCGGACCTTTCAGCCTCGTGGGCATTTGAGAGAGCCGTCAAATTGTAATGCCCCTCATTCTCCTTTGCTTCCCTCCATCCGGCACGATTTACCTGGAAAGGAGAAAGCATGCGTATCCCTTTACCATTATTGAATGTCAAACACAGCCTCTTTAACGCTTTGATAATGTTGTTAAGAGTCTGGTTGTAATCTCCGGACTTTGTCTTATCATCACCGCCAAGAAGAGATATGTAATCTATAACTACAAATTCCAGAGAGCGCCCAGAAGCGTATAACTCCTGTTGGCATCCGTTAAGCTTGAGCTCTATATCTGATACTGACGTCACAGCTTGGTCAGGCTGTATTACATGAAATCTTCCGTACGTCTCACTGTCCCCATTGAAATTTTTATTGAAATCCTTACATACCAGCATCCAATATTTTTTTTCTTCAGCAGTGAGATTTGAATAACGGACATCATCGTAATTAATGTTTCCTACTAAATGCGCATACTCTGGATATTTTTTCTTGAATGTAGGATTACAGGAATGCAATACATACATGTGTCTACGAATTTCATCGTAAGACATCTCTAGCGTGATAAAAGCAGTATTCCAACCTCCATATAAAGCTCTATAGGCCATGTTCATTGAAAAAGTGGTTTTACAATGACCCGTGTAGGCCGCTACAATCATCAACTCTGAATTTTTCAACCCTTTTGTACAATCATCGATGGGCTTAAGCCACGTGTTAATACCGATTGATTCCGAGGGGTCGCGTTCTCCTTTTTCATACTCTTCGATCATTTCATCTGAGTCCTCCGGGCTAACGATTTGTCCTTCCAGCTTAATCCCCGTAATATTTCTTTGCATATCACGAGTGTGCTGAGCGATGTAGCTGATAGCGTCCGCTATACCTTTCAACTTTCTTTTTTTTCTGCCCTGTCCGACTTCCAGACCTGTTTCAGCTATTTTGCTGGCATTGTTTATTACCTTATTTAGCCTCAGGACATTTTGATCGTTATTGTACTCCCTGAGAGTTGCTCTGTAGTCTTGACCTATGTACGGTTCTTGTTCCTTTATCTGGTCAAGTATTTTGAGGACCGCCGTACTTCCTTCAACCTCCTCAAAATGTTTTTGAACTCTTTCAAACGACGGTAACTCGGGATCTCCCTGACACTCTCTCACATGATCCAGGATAAAGTGATAAAGTAGCTGGTAGGCCTTTTCCTCGGGAGGATCCGGGACCACTTGCTGAAGAGCCCTGAAATTTTTAACAAGGTCCTTCTGCTCAATGGTTGGGGCACCCCGGGCGTTTTTAAAATTGATTATTGATCTAAAAACTGTATCGAGATTTATCATTTTTAATAACCCGCCGCACTTTGCTGTGCAGCCCTTTTACTTTTTTGTTTCCTAACTTCAACGGTTTTTTGACTATAACCATAACGAGCTATCTTGGTTCCCACATTTACCGTGGTGAAATTACCCTCGAATATTTCTTTAAGAGGGGCGCTATATTCCCTGCTTCCTTCAAGATCTCCTGTAGTCTTGGCGAATACCCATGTAGGTCGACCAAGTCTCAGGCGATTTTTGATAGTATCGTTGATGCATCCCTGCATCGTATCGTAATGCGTATATGACGTGAATAGAATGACGAGTACTGTGTACTGCTCTAGATTAGCGATAGTCAACCGCGTACCATCGTTTTGAGGGGCGTGGTATTTATCCACGATAGTGATACCCTCAAGAATCATGTAATCCTTACTGAAAAGATCCCTCAGGAAATAGGACTTGACAAGGTACCGGAATTTATCCTCATCTCCGAGGAATATTAGGTTCTTGCCTTCGAAATCCTTGTGGGCCAGTTCAGCATCTTCCGGTGTAGCATCTGGTGTTTTTGCCAGGAGCGGAAATCGTAAACCGACACGTTCATTCCTGACGCAGTAGCACTGATCAGAAAACATGTAAATGCTACGTTTTCCGTTGACTACTTTTTCCTCGTAGCCTACATCTAACCTTTGAGTGCCCTTACAGTAGGGACACACATCTGTGGCTGAGCTCATTTTTCTCCGTCAAGCAGCTTTTCTAAAAACAGACGAGAACAACGCGTCTATGGAACTTTCATCATCCTTAAACATGATTTCATCTTCCCCAAACTCAATGGCACCTTCGGCAATATCGCCCATAATGTCATTGATCAAACTCTTTTTTGTATTCAGAATATTTATTACATGTTCATCTATTGTTTTAGTATTTACCATATGAATAAGATGCACATGCTCATAAATGCTTCCTATCCGCTGTGCACGTCCAATAGTTTGATACAAATCTCCGTACGACCATGGCGTATCATAAAAAAGAATTACATTTGCTGATTGCAAGTTCAATGCTGCAGAGCCTGCATACGTAATGAAGATCGCATTAACATCCTTCTCAGAATCTGAAAACTTCAATCGAGCTTCCTTGCGTTCTTCTCCCGAGCTATCCCCAGTGATTTTTTCGTGTTTAAGTTCTAGCTCATCCATGATAGCTTCGAGCCTTGGAATACCTGATTTGAAACGTGTAAATACAATGACTTTTTCAGTAGAGAGCTCCTGCTCAAAAAGCCTCTTAAATTCCTTCTCTTTAGAGCTTTCACCATCCTGCTTGAGCCACCCAGGACCGTTAGAGACTAGCTGACAATACGAAAGGGCTGCAATCTTGTTTTTTGCTAGACCTTCAGCAGTTAGCGATTCATCATACTTGAATTGTAACTTTTCAAGTATATCTAGTTCTTTATCTGTGGGATTCGGATTACCATCCATGTATTCCTGAAATTCAAAATACTTAGCCTTTATCAGGCGTCTGAAAAGTTCACCGCTAAGCGCTTCCTTGTAAAGCTTAGCCTGTTTCTCAGTCATTTCAAGGATAACTTTTTTAGAAATCAAATGCGGAAGTTCATCGGCTACTTCCCTGGTACGCCTTATTAAAAAGAAAGGATCGATGCGTTCCTTGAACTCCTTGAGATTCTTGTAGCCGACTATCTTATTGAAGTACCTCTTTTTGCGCCCCCATCCCACGGACATCTTCTTACGTACGGTAAACTGATCATGAAATTTAGTTTTACCGCCAAAAAGCCCGGGCACGATGACCTTGTATATGTTATAAGCTTCCTCTAAACGGTTCTTAATTATTGTGGCACTAAGTCCATAAGCACGCTGTGCCTTATCTGCTATTTCTTTAGCCCCGAACCATGTCTTAGTCTTATCGTTCTTAAACTCTTGGCATTCATCATATATCACCGCATACCGTGGTTCTCGGTTCTCAATAAGAAATGTGTAATCTTCCTGGACTGGGTGGTAATTTGAAATCAGAATTTGAGCATTCACACTTCTGTACTGAGCCAGTCGAGCCTCAAATCCCCGCAGTATTTTGCACTTGACTCCTCGAGCCTTGAAATTTTCAGGTGTATCATACTCCTCGCTATCTTTTGCTTTTGCATAGCGTAAACTCAAAACGTGTACAGATATCCCAGTACAGAACTTCTCCACCTCTTCAGCCCATTGTTCCATGGCTGACTTAGGTGTAACAATCAGAAGTTTAAGCGTGGGGTCTTTGAGTAGGTTGTAACAAAAGGAAGCTATTGCTTGTAAAGTCTTTCCGAGTCCAGCAGAATCGCCGAGCACCATGCGACTAAGACTCATGAGATGGAGGCATCCCACGACTTGATAGTAGCGTAGCTTTGTGGATTCCTTAAGAAAAGAGCATGGCTTGAGAGAAGCTGTTTTACTCTTCCGTAACTCTTTCAGAAACCCGTAGTTCGAAGGTTTGGCGGCAAAACCCATCAACGACCTCGGCAAATGTGTTCCAGAAACTCTGAGCCAATATACTCGGATGTTAAAAACTATTAAAGTGGTTTATGCAAAAAAATTCGCATAACTTTTTTAAAACAAGGCACTTACGATATACTTTATTAAAATCGTACGCCTTACATATATTAAGACAAATACTTGTTGATGACCGATCTGATAGAGCTCGCCTGAACCTTCATCTTCTCGGCCTGACTCAACGCTTTACTTAAATCCCTGTAACCTTTTGCCTCCTGCTGCTTAGCTTTTGCCAAAGCTTTTGCTTCCTGACTCGTTTGGGGAGAGTCATCACTTTTTTGTGTAGTTGGTTTTTTAACTTGAGGTATATCTGTCCCTGGAGGCCCTGGGGGTGTACCTGGTGTCTGTAAAGCTACAAGTTTACGTGCGGCACGTCTGATATCCATATGTTTTCTTTGATCCTTTACAAGCCTCTGCATAACGTCCGTGCCTCCTGAATAGGGTTCCGAACTGTAGTCTCCCTTTGACTTTCTTTTGCGTTCTTCTTTAGCAGTCTTAGGAGTGTCTATGATATCGCCCTTATTCGGAGCAGTCGACGGAGTCACCGGTTCAAAAGGACTTTTCGTTTCTTCTTTTTTATCTTCTTCAAGTGAAGGTCCTTCACCCTTAGGTTTTTCTTCTACCTCTTTTTCAGCGCTGCCAACAAGAGCCTGATAGGCATCTGGTCCGCCCACATAATGACCCCCGGGAACACCGTCCGATTTAGGGGTTTCAAAATTAGGGAGAAATAACTGACCTACATTATCATCACCTATCCACATTCTATATTCATTAAACAGCTGTTCAAAATTCTGGTAATTCTTTCCAGAGTAAGTCATTTTACGACCTACAAGCACTTTACTGAAATTACCTGGAGCATCTCCAGCGACATAATAGGACTCTCCGACTTCCTGCACATTTATTGACGACTGATCCATATTTTGCTTTGATCCAAAAAGATCAAAATCTTCCTCTACAGTCTTAGGATCTGGTCCCCCTGTAGGAGTAATGGTAGCCTGTGCTACTGCTTTTGTTCCGTCAGGTTTAAGTGGGCACTCATACGTGATAAACTTACTGCCATCTGTACTGTACGCATTGGTGCGTAAGAAGAACTTAGACCATGCGAAATAGTCTGCATGCTTGGGACCTGTGATACCGCCCTGCAGTTTTTTTATTAAAGCCTGTTTTTCAGGTGAATCCGGACCTTTGATGATTTTCGTAAGATTGTTGAAATTGATAGAATAACCAGGATCTATCCGATAGAAGTAATACCGAGTAGTCTCCTTAGGCATTTCTCTCGCCGCGGTCATTTTCCTCAACACTCTATTTACACTATTTTTATCTATCATGATTCACCTTAATCCATTTTCACAATCGGACGACCATCCAGCTCATAAACATCGACTGTATCAGCGTTGGAGAAGTTATTAAGAAGGTTTCGAATAGGATCCGGAGTTTCACCCGAGATAACTAAGAGATACATCCTACCAGTCTCGTCGGTCCCTTCACTTAAAAAACCTTTTGCTGAACGATTGAACAGGTAAGCCTGATAGACTTTCTTAGCGTGTCCTTCAGGTAATTCCGTGTCCAGACTCTTATATAGGATTTGAGGTCTAGGTTTTCCATTTATACCGAGCTTATATGCCCCGTTCCCATTTATCGAAAGAACAAGATCATTACGACCCCTCTTAGCCACACTATCTCCAAGAACAAAATCATTAGGGATTGCCTGCAACGGATCATGCACTTCTAATAAAGGTTGAACATTTGTAAGAGATGCTTCAAAATCCGCATACTCAACAAGATCTGAATAACATTTATGGTCCAGGAGAGCTAAAGAAGGAAACCTATCTACAACATTCGAAATATTATCTTGAGGCACATCTAAACGCATTATTTCATAAGCTCCTGAATAGGCTCCTACGTGTCTCTCAGCAAGCGTAAGTTCCGTTTCCCCGTCAACGCTCAATATGCGGTACCACGAAGTACCTGGTCCTGTATTGATGTAGTCTCCAGGTTTAACGAACTGTAACCAAGACGGAGCGACTCCTCCAGGAGCTGCACTTCCAGTAACCACTCTTTCATCATCAATAAAGGTCGCTTCTCCTTCGTTGTACCTGAAATTAGCAGCAGAACCAGAACCTAAAGTTGTAATCACTGCTGGACCGAGAGCTTCAAAGCGACCGCGATAAGCAGACCCCGTAGTAAGGAGACCCTGATAAGGGGCCATTTTATAGAAAAATTCATAAGGATCTTCTGCGCTGGTCACATAGCTGTGCACCAAAACTGGTATACGTATTTTAGTCTCTCCTGCAGCCGCGGGTACCCGAACTTTCATTTTTGTAGGAAGCAAGTCATCAGTATATTGACTTTCCGACAACACTGGAAGAGACCTGTTAATAGTACCTGCACTGGCTATCGACAAAGAAACGCCGTCATCCTCAAACTTAAAAGCAAATGCATATCCTTCAATAGAACTGCTTTCCGTTCTAGATTTTGTGGCCAATGCTATAATAGGTTTATCTACGGTGTCAAAAGAAAAATCTTCAGGATCTCCGTCATTCTCAGCTATAACTTCGATCATTTCAAAAGTATCTATTACACCGCGTCCCTGTTTTGAGAGCTCAAAAAACTTCATTGAATCAGCCACATCATAGGAGGATGTGACGTCGCGTATGGATTTACTCCCGGTGATAAGCGTGATCATCACATTCTTTCCTGCAGAAGCCGGATTAGCTGTAATGATATACTCGTCTATTACATATGACGTAGGAGTAACCGTTACGTTTCTCTCTACATTAAAATCGATAGGATCTCCGAATACTCCACTGTCTTCTACTTGGAGAGCTTTAACTCCCAACACATAATACCCATTGAGCTTACTGTCCGTAAGACCTATAGTCACCTTGCTGAAAGCGTTTAGGCTCCTATGTATTATGAGATCATGCCCAAAACGAGTATTATCTGTGTAACTGCCGCCTTCATAATGAACACGATCATTAATTTCTGTTTCACCGTTGTTCGGATTTGTGCCAAAGTTCAGAAGTTCGCCGCTGTCGTTAAAACGAACCAGCACATCTCTATCCCTGGTAGCTATCTGCTGAAACGTACCTTTACTGGCTTCTAGAAACTCATTCGGAACGTCCTTAAAACCTGATGTAGACGAATTATATCTGAAAGTGAATTGCATTAAAAGAACATCTGAGAGACCTACAAGACTATTCCCTCCTGAGGATGTTACAACTACTTCTGTCACGCCCGTTGCGGATACGCCAGTAACAACCCCGAGAGTAGGACTGTAGAAACCATCTATAGATATTATCTCACCTGCCGGGAGTGTAAGAGTCGTCGTCAAGTCTACGGTATCCCCATCCTGCCACGTACTTCCGGGACAGGGAATCTCAATGACATTGTGCTTATGCTCTACCATAGCATTTGAAAAAGCACGTCTTTTAAAAGCTGTGGATGCTGTGCTACTTCCACTGCCTATGCTTGGAATATCGTCCCCACCAGTGCTATTAAGGCGCTCTGCCTTCATCAAAACACTTCCACCAGAGTAAGCGTTAGTTGTAGCTCCGTTAGCCCCAAAAGCTTTCTTTAAAGCTGTAGTGAGCTCTCCAGCCATCAACTTATTCATGGACTTTTTAACAGTATCGTTAAGGTCTTTACCGCTTGTCAGAATTTTGTGCCTATAGTCTACGATATCATCAGCATAAATGGCATCCGCTAACCTGCCGTCAGGGCGATCACGGCGGTCTCCATCATCTAACTCAGCAAGACCGACTGAAGCGTTGTTAATCTGACTGACATTGAAAATCTGAGTAGTCTTGTTTCTGCGGGCTACTACAAACATGGGGATGGCATATACGTAACCGTCTACCGTGTTTAGCATCTCCTGATCATCTACAGATCCAGTACCGGCAACGTAAAGCCCTATATCTGACGGTCCGTACGGCGCAAATTCTAAGAAAGTATACTCGCCAGAAGTCCTGCCACCTATTGGATGTACATCCTGATCTGTAAAAACATTGCTGTCCGGTGATATGTCAGAGAATATCGATTTAGTACGAATGCGATACTGTATCTGAACCCGTTTAGTAGTCTCAGCTCCTATAGCATCCCACTCGATCTCATTATCTGAAAAAGGATTTTGGGTGACATTACCGTAAGGATAAATAGGATCATCTGCAGCCACAAGCTTACGCCAGACCTCTAAAAACACAAAGTCAAATTTCTGACCAGCAGGAGCCTCAAGGGTGATAATGTTATTGTCGTTTGAGGAGTTCGAACCCTTCACAATAATAGGCCACCCATTTACGACAGCTACATTGTCATCCAAGGACATGAGCTTGAAGCTGTTTGCGGCGTAAGTTTCCGATGTAATAACCTGTCCAGTTTGTGCCGAGGATTCAGACCAATCCTGTAAGATATCTCCCACAGAATACCACCCAGACGGACAAGATACCTTCAAAGCCTGCTGTGTCTTGTCATTGGAAATCTGATTGATAAGATTCCATTCAGAAGACAATGGTGGCGTACGATATTGAAAAACCACGTTGTCGAGGTTTCTACCTGCTACTTCAAGTACCCTGTTTTGCCGTGGTCCGAAATTATCTGCCATGTATTATTCCTATATCTTGTTAATAAACTGTGCTCTAATGAAATCCAGAGGATCGATTACTCTCAACTCTATATTAGGGATTTCAGTAAGAAATTTTATTAAAGTATCATAGTCCTGCCTAAGGCCGCCCATCACATCTTCAGCCAGGAACCATTTAGCGGGATACGTTGTTTTCTCTTTAAATACCTCATCGATATACACGAGAGTAGCCAGTGATACAATACACTTTATCAAAAGGTCCTTCAGCTTGTCATATGAGTCCAGAATCTGAGGTATTAAGACTTCAGCCGCAAATCTTTTTTCTTCATCACACACTTCTATTAAGTCAGTATTGAATTTGGTGGCTAACCTAGCGAGTGATTTATCAAGCATCTCACTGTACAGATCTATTTTATCCCAGGATTTATTGTCTCCTACAAGCTTTTCACGTACATCATCCAGAATACACTGAGTTTCTTTGGCTCCCCACATTGAAGACACAAGTTTACCGCGGGTAAGCATTGATGCTCCATCTTTCGCGGCTGCCAAAATCTTCATAATGTTAGAGATTTTATGCCTTAGCACTCCTAAATTGTGTGCTAGATGTTTCAGATCAAGCGTTTTTTCAGGCTTAAACTCTGACCTTAGCGTTTCCTTTATAGCTGTATCATCCTTAGGGCAATCTTTTACGGTTACTTCCCCATCAGACTTCTGTAAATCCTGTACGATGGCATCTAAAAGCTCCGGCAAAGCTTCTTGTGCTCCAGGGCCCTTTATAACAATCACAGGAATTTCTTGAGCCCCTTTTGAAATTGAAACCACATCCTCGAGGATATGTGCCAACTTACGCTCGAATCCCTTATGAGGACTCATCTTTAAAATCTCAAAACCATTATAAATACATCCAAGGTTTTTATCCTTAGTTACGACGTTCAATGTATTGCTGCCACTTTTTATGTGAGCAATTATACCTGACCGTCCGGAAGAAACTCTTTGGATAATCCGCTTCATTAGATATCAGCCTTTTTCCTCAGCTCGTCCTCTATGCGTCTTTCCTCATCCTTAATGGCTTCAAGCCTGGATTTTATTTCCATCTTTTGATGCTGATCCGCGCTACTCATGCCGCTCATCATGGCAGACAATTCTCTAGCTTCTTCAAAAAGATCTTCTCGCATGTCCTCTAAGTCCTTAACAGACTTTCCCGTTAATGGACCTAAGGTTGTAGGCATCATATCCTTAGGAGTTTTTTCCCAGGGGCGGCCTGAAAAAGGAGGACTACCCCAATTGGTAGCATCGAGGGTATTAGATATCGTGTCTATCTCTTCAGCTTCTTTCAACAGTCCCTTTTTCTCAAAAGAATCTGCTACACTATCCAACATCGATGATATCTTGTTTTTCATTACGGAATCCTTATGCAGTGATCCTAAAGATGACTGTGAGAGTCATAGTAGAGGTCTTGTTAATAACCGGGAACGTGCGCCAGTTCACCATCGTGCCTGAATTAAGCTCGGATGTGGCATCCCCTCCAAAAAGCGAAAGCTCAACTATCGGACCCACAGCTTCAGACTCTCCGAATGTCACAGAATAATCCACAATATTTGTGTAGACTGTTGTGGGCTCGCCTGTTTCAGGATGCACAAAAGTTGAATAGTCAATTGCTTTTCTGTAAAATTCATTCTCAAGACGTGTTTGAGATGTAGTCGGTGCCGGAGGATCAAAGAGGTCCCACCCAGCATTTCCACTTCCTACAGCCAAGTAAGAAATACCGTTGGTAGGCTCATCATTATCCTTGAGTAAACGAGCTATCAATATTGAAGCCGAGTTAACTATGATGTTGTGTTTCGTGTACTCATGCACCAGTTTCCCATCTTCATAGGCCTTGAGGATGAGCTGGCCTTTTAACTGTCCGGCAAATTCTTCATGTCTCACTCCTGCCTGGAGTTTAAACATATTCCGAACCATATTGCACTTTTCTCTGAAGAAACTCATGCGTTTGTCCTTTTAGTTGATTTTATATGGATAGACAAGATGTGCTATACTCCTTATGCCTAAATTATCAAAAGATTATTAGACCCTTAATATTTTCAAAGTGGAACGTATTCCCGTATCTCAGTGACTTTTATAGAGTTATCGTGTAGGATTTCCCGCACAATACGTCTATTAAGCTGATAGTTAGCATCTCCAAGATGCAAATCGGGTAAATCGACTACAGGATCCCCTGCAGCATTGACTGCATCCGCCTGTTCTTGCGTTAAGATTATCACTCCTTCAGCATAATCTATAGCCGCAACCGAGTTCGAAACTTTTTCAGAGGTCTCTAAAACAGTTCCATTAAAGTAAATTTTCTCGATAGAAGCAGAATTAACATTCCAATAATTCTTTTTAATACCATCTCCGATATCATCCATCATATTCAAAGGCTCTTCTTCGAAGACACCTCTATCCCCGATGGACACAATAAACATCTCTTGATCCCAATTCCTCCACTGAACCCGATATTCTGCCTCGCTATACGAGAAAAACATACCGGAATCCCCTGAAGGAACCTGGTAGACATCAAAATCTTCTACTATTCTGGGATTTGCTACGTCGACAGGACCTGTGATCCCGAGGTCTAGAGCTCCGCTGGGGCCCGTCACCCCTGCTACAAGGCCTGTTTCGCCCCAGGACATCCCGTCCGCGTCCACGATCTGGGACGTATTTACGATGCCAGTTACCCCCAATATACGGTTCGTGCGAGAAATTTTACCGTCAATTATCTCCTCTTCAATGTCATAGTAGGAGACATCGGGGTTACTGATCCACGGGTTATCGGGATTCCGCGGGTACGGGTCAGGATCCGGGTCTCTGAAATAAAGCTCATAATGGGCTCCTGTATCACCGTAGCCCGGTAGAGCCTGTAAAAATGTCTCAGGCAACCCATACGTGTAACCTATCTCTCCATTCAGGACAAGGGTCCTCTGCACGTCCACGAGACGCACATCAACGTTGTAGACCTTATTACGGGTGAGCTCGAAATCGTACCATCCACTCGGACCCTCAAATTGAGGGTGTATCCGACCTGTTTCTACATCTATAGATTGCAAAAGCACATGCTGAATGTCCCGATAAACTGTCACATTTTCCTGTAAAGTCTCGTCCCATTCTACAAAGGGAACATTCTTTATTAAAAACTCATCTCCAGCTCTCAGAGCCTTAAAATGTGTATCCCGGCTCTTCACTATAGCTGATTGATTAAGAATCTTTATAGTGCCTGTTTTAAACTCTGAGGGGACCTGATTAATGTAGTCCAAATAGTCCGTTAAACGCTGCTCTCTATTAGGATAATACTGATCTATCATCGTGAATTTGAAAGGTATTACGCTGCCACCCTCATCAATACTACTTAAAGGAGCATCGAATCCACCGTTCGGAAACTCTACTATTTTCAAATCAGAGTGTAAATTTATTTTTAAATTGTCTTCATAAGCGCAAACTCGGTTGTGATCCACGAGTCCAGATTTATCGGGGTCAATTATCGAGAATGATGCTGGTAGGTCTACCCCCCCAGGAAAGTCCGGGTCGTACGTATCCTCTTCTATTGCGGGATGAGCTACCTTGAAATGTCCGTCATCTGTAAAAGTCTCCACAAACAACGGCACGCCTGGTTGCATGATAGTAGCTGCGGGGATGTCCTTGTAAAGATACTTATCGTTGAGGATAATATTTTTATCCGTATCCTCTAGATATTCCGGACTGAACATCAGATTAAATTCATTCAGTACATGTCCGTGGTTCTTAAACGAGGCCTTATGTGTGTATTTGTCGTACTCATTAAGCCTGAAAGTTTCTTCAGAATTCAGGACAGAACTGTTAGATAGATTGAAAACACGGTACCTATAACCGATCTTCAACAGTTCTTCCCACGGCCAGAATGGAGACCTGAACTCAACCCCTGCCTGATCCGGAATCAAGCTGTATCTTGCTCTAGAACCAAAAAAAGTATCTCCCGTGTAGTCGCTGGCACCGTATTCCCAGAAAGGATCTTCCGAAGCAGGGGCGTCCGGAAGCATCAAATAATTACGCTCGTATTTTGAATGGTGATAGTTGAAGCGCACTACCGTGTTGAGCGGCGGAAGAAAATTTATCCTTATATGTCCTAATATCGGACGTACGCTCTCTACAGCATTCTCTACTTCCACAAAACGTACGATACGACTATTGTATGTATCAGCAAGAGGTGGTATGATATTCGGGATTTTTATCGTGTCTGCAACGTGATCTACACTTTCAATATTGTAAATCAGTGTATTGTCCAGATAGTTCGGTACCTTTAGGATGATAGTATCTCCATCCTCTACATTAGTCCAATCTCCATCAATATTCCTAAGCACCGTTCCCGTATCTGGTCCAGACTCTACTATACTGACAACCTCTACGCTACCAAAAGCTATCCCACTACCAACAGATACCGTGACATCTTCTTTAGCTGCCAAGTCTCCCATCTGATTAAGTATTGGGAATCTGTCTACTTGGTAATCTCGGTCATCCCCATATAGCGCCGGATCTGAAACTTCAAAGGGCCAGTAAAGGCGTTTTACGACACCGCTTTCTCCAATGATATTGAACTGCCCTATGACGTCATTTTCTTGAGCCTGTTCTGCATTAGAAACAATTTCTTCCAGGTAAAATTCCGGATTCGGGAACCGTTTGGAATGGTAATAATCGATACGTATACTGCTATTAAATGGAGGTATAAAATTAAGAGACACGACCCCATTCCAAGGGTCAAGCTCTGACACCGCATCATCAACTTTGAGGCCATTTAAATAGACAGTAACGTCTTCGGGCCCTGCTATTTCGCCTTCCTCATTTAGCATAGGAAGAAGAGGCATCTGATACGTATTTGGATCAGAAGACAAATAGAACCATGCAGGCAGGTCTCCTTCTTCAACCTCTCCAAAATCAAAAAAAACCTCAAAAAATCCAGAAGTGAGCTGCACATCAGGCCATGTAAAAAACTTACGTAAATCCTCGTAGAAAGGCATCAGCTGGCACATAGCCTTCCTATCGCAGAACTCCGTCTGGTCGTTGATAGCCTGAAGATTTACATCGTTAATAACCGTCATACCTGTTCCTTACGGTACCGAAACCCACCGTCCCGTGGTGCTTATCTCTATGCTGTAATCAGTCGTAGGATCGTTAAGTTCGGTGTAACCGTACACGTCCACGAATATCTGCTTAGATTCTGATTGCGTCAGCTTTCTTGAAGGATCCGTCAGAGAGAACTGAATCTGATAAACCCCATCTATATATAAGCTGTATCTATTAATAGATGATTCTTTATAGTTCACCTGATCTTTTCTCTTATAAAAACGAGGTTTCAGGTCTTTCACAGTAGCTATGCCATCCACAATTACTACCTGTGGACCTTCTATGAGCCCATCGCCCAAGTCTTTCACCTTCTTCACGTGCTCCTGGAAGAAAGGCTTTTCTATGACAAGGTTATCAAATCTTTTATACGGATTCTCCTGAACTTCTTCCGGCTCAATGTAGAACTGAAAATCCTCTGTAAACTTTTGACCTTTGTAAGCTATTTCATACCCCAATAAAAGGTCATCCACAGTAATACGATATTCTCCCACTCCATCCCGGGTATAAACCAAAGTTTCACTGTTGTATACTATCTTAGAACCGTCACTTAAAAGTATGTATTCTTCATCTTCTAAGATATCTGTAATAGTCCCGCTGAATTCCCATGTGTCATCTATAACCGAGGAAGTTCCAGCGGCATCCTTCGTCCCGGCATACCTAATCTCATTTCCAACTATAAGAATAGAAGGAGTGATAGAAACCCACTCTGTTCCGTCATACCTGAAAAATTCCGTTTCATCCACATACGCCAGAATTCTACTGTCAGTGGTGCGTATAATCTTGTTGACCGTATCTATGTAACTTATCGTACCACTTTCATAATCACCTTCCGGTTCTTCCCCATCAAATCTATACAATTCAGAAAGCAGATAAGTCACCATATGAATCTTCACTGCATTGTAGAAGACCTCTTCCATTTCAACAGTGTCGTATTCAGGTTCACAATTTCCTTCACGGTTAAGGAAACTATCACTCCATATGAGCCTGGTGTCGTATTTGACATGCGCGGGTTTTATGAGATCTATGAAAAACCGTATATCCTGTAAAAGAAGGCCTACATCCGAGGATGGATCAGCTTCGTCCATCAGTATGTCGAAGTACATCGTGTGAGTATCCTTCAACGTTACCGAAGTATTTTCTTCCCTAAGCTTTAAGTAAAGCTCTTTGAGCTCTACAGGCACTCCCAATATATCCGACACAGCTGTTTCTATATTATCAGGTCGACTACCACCATAGTAAGCGTTACGAACCTTGAGCAAGAAATCTCTGTACTCTGTATCCGCAAGTTCTTCATTGATAGCTTTATTGCCGAGGAAGAGCGTGTCCCCGAGTATCTGATGCAAATACTCTACCCGGGTACTATCGTGATATTTATCCTCATTAATATCTGACGCCGAAGTCTGTAATCGTGCGAATTCTTTAGCTATAGCTCTAAAAAATTCAGCAATATTCGTATTTCTATCACGAGGATAGTTACTAGGCAGGTTGTTAAGTATCCGATCTTGTATAGCTCGAGTAAGCTCAGTAAGTTGCTTCTCGAACTCTATACCAGTCTTGAACCTTTTCCCTGATATTTTCTTTTGCGCGCTAGACATCAGATTCTCACATTAAATGGCTATGATATACGATAGTTTAGTAGCAGTGTCACTATTACCTGTTCCTCCAGGACCATCAAAAACTGTTAGAGATATATTATTCAAACCTGAACTGTTAAATGTTGTTGTAGGATTCTGAGCAAAATCATCAGGAGATGATACCCCTCCACAAAAATTCCAACACCAAGACACCACCGGACCAGTAGAAAGATCAAAAAAGCATACTGAAAAAGGCGCTGCACAGAAAGTCGGTACGCCGCAAAAATCTGCGACTAGCGGTATCACTGGTGTAGATACTTTTATGTAGTCTTCTTTAGTTATCACATCATCTGTATCACATAAATCCCTGACGGTAAGCGAAACTGTATAATCCCCGTCTGAAACATATTCATGCGTAGGATTTTGCTGATTAGAATTGTTACCATCTCCAAAATCCCACCACCATGAATCAACACAACCGGTAGATGTATCTACGAAATCCACAGACAAAGGAGACGCCCCGGTTACTGGTGCTCCTGTAAATCCGGCTATGAGATCATAACAAACTTGGATGTAATCTTCAATTTCTTTGACAGATACTTTTCCTGTCACATCCATAACTACTAAACCTACTTTGTACAGACCGGGGGACGTGTACATATACGTAGGATGCTGATCAGTTGATGTGCCGCCGTCCCCAAAATCCCAATTCCACGTAACGGGTTCACCTTCCGTAAGATCTGTGAAATTAACAGTTCCGGGGACATGCACACAGGTAGTGTCCGCTTCAAAATCAGCTATCAAATTATCTTCTATAAAAGCATCGTCTGCTTCACCCTCAATACCATTAAATCCTGTTTCTCCCTGTACAGATACACCGGGGATACCTGTGGCACCCCTTTGACCTGTAAGTCCTTGTGAACCTGTTATGCCTGGAAATCCTGTTATACCTGGCTGCCCTGTTACTCCTATAGGTCCTGTGTCTCCAGCTTCTCCACGGATAGTGAAATTTCCATAACCTTTGTACAGCTCTATGTCTTTGTTCGTTATCTCTTTTATTCCCGTCAATCCCGAACTACCATCGTGTGTGAGTTTAACCAGAATCAACGGGAGCTTTCCAGACAAGTCCGGGAATGTCTTCACATCACCAAAACTCTTTTTCTTAAAAGAAACACTCGGTATAACTTCTACAGTCCCTGCTTTAGTCAGGACGATAATGACGTACATAACGTCATTGAAATGATTAAATATTCTTCTCGAGGCAGTCCTAATGTACTTATCTACTGTCTGCTTAACATCTATGCGCAGGTCTTTAAAATGCACCCACATATCATCTATGACTGTAGAACCACCCTTGATGAGAACCGTACTTTCCCCGTGGATGTTTCGATTCAACATCTTGAGATTAAAATCTTTTACATTCTTAGGTTTCAGACCCATACTTGTCCCAAATTATTAAAAGAAAATCTCTTCATACGGGATGTGTATATCCCAATAAATTCCCGTCATGCCTTGCAATCCGGTTTCACCTTGAGGTCCCTCAGGAGTTATTCCAGTGAAACCTACCGGGCCTGTTTCTCCCTGTAGAGGAGGCAACCCTGGAATCCCTGTTTCTCCCATAAGCCCCGTATACCCAGGCACATCACTGTCAGGACCATCACTTCCCTTCTGGTTTCTGTCTATTACATTACCTGCTCCAGAGAAGAACTTAATGTGCGCTTGGTGTAAAGGCTTATACCCGAAATTCAGATCATCTGTTCCATCTTGTATTAAAACAACACCTACAAGCGGTATTATATCATACGTATCTGGAGGGGGCACCGCATCCACAGTAGTGAAAAGAACGCTTTTGCCTTCTATGGTTTTAATTCCCTCATCGATATCTATTCCGATAAGAAGAAATATTGCATTATTCCTGTTTTTGAAAAACCGTGTACGAGAGCCCTGGACTACTGACGTTATATAATCATTTATCCTATATATAGAGCTATTGTAAGTTATCCACGTGTTCTCAAAAACCAAAGAACCCGCGTTAATCTTGACCGAATCATCAGAAAAATTCGGTACAGTTCGCGCCTGTATTTGATCTTTCTTTGGCTTAAGCATACTCTACCCTATTCATATACAACAGAAGGTCCTTGCGGCCTTTTAAACCCAGAATCCTCTGGATCTGGTGTCGTAACATCTATGTAAACTCTCACTCCCGGCGAAAGCTGATTTTCTTTCTGATCCCCCTGTCCTATCATCGTCCTTATATCCGGGCGATCTTCAGGAGGAGCTATGTCTAAAGTTTTTACAGTTTTTTCTACGAAAATGTAATTAAATCTCGTACGCACACCTGCAAAACCAACTGCTATAAAATCAACTTTAGTTACGGTATCTGAACCTGATGTCCCAGAAACATAAAGAGAAACAGTGTATACTCCAGGCAACTGATAAGAATGCTCTGGATTCTGTGATGAAGACGTAATACCGTCACCAAAATCCCATAGCCAGGTATCTACATCGCCCACAGAAGTATCCGCAAAGGATACCGTTAAAGGCTCCGGGCCTAAGGTTGTTGATGCTATAAAATCAGCAGTCGGTGCCATTTTCTATCCTAAATAAAAGCTCTTGCTTTCAGAGTAACCGTGAAATACCCGTAACCATTATAAGTGTGCTGCGGGCTTTCTTCATTGGACGTCTCTCCATCACCAAAATCCCAATCCCATTCTACATTCGAGTATTTAACCGGCACTATAGTCATATTAGTAAATTGTACTGTATGTGGAGATTTACCTGTTACTGGAGCTCCTACGAATTCAATAGGGAAATCTAAGGTGTCAAAGTTATACCCTGCATTTCCTACTTCATTTGTATATGTCGAAAACAAGTAATAATTATCATCAAAATTGAAAGTATTCAGGATATTCGCGAGACCTTTTCCAACGCCCTCATCAGGGTCGTACTCTAAATCAAGGTCATCCAAGTTACCTATGACGTTTACTAACCCGTGCACATCATCAAAGTCTCCTACATCCGGCTGATTTTCTGGTGTCAGAGGGTCTGTCAAGTATTTATCTATCACTGAAACCGGCGTACTCTCTATTTTGTAAAAATGATTGCCTTCAGCTCTTGTTGAAGCATTGGTTTCTATAAGAGCCGGATAAGCTACATTCCCTAGTATGTATAAACAATTCGTAAAAGCCTGTAAAGCATTAACTACTGGAAGATCCATAAGTTCTTCCGCAGCTGAATGTATTACGAAGGTACAGCTATGCACTGACACATTTATGTTTGTGCTCAAAATAGGAGTGTACCCTCCCTCTCCATGACTACATCCGGGCTGACAACCCGGGATACACCCAGGATTACAGAATTGACCAGTCAAAAATCTCTCAGCCTCATTGGCTATCAAAGCTACATTGGAAACAATAACGTCATTTCCTCCAATAACTTCCAGGCAGCCTTCTAATCTATAGTTCAAATCTCCGCGTACATGTACAATCACATCTGCGAAAACAGTGTCAGCGGTGCCCCCTCCAATGAGCACTAAGCTCCGCGTGGAATAACCCCCATCCTCAGAATAGATCTTAGGTTTTTCTTGGTTTACCAAATGCGTGAATACGATCTTATACCCGTTGTCGTTAACCAACAAAGGAGTAGACCAATCCACCAAAGACCCGTCCGTGACTTGTAGAGTATTGTATAGGGCAATAACGACGTCCCCCTCCAACGTAGTCTCTGTAGACAAAACACTTGAAAGGTTTGTCGGATTGTAAGGATCACTCGCGGTCCCCGACCCAGAAGCTACCCTAGACAAATCGCAATATATGGTACCTGAAAGAGACACTTTATATCCTTCTGAGCTACTCGCTGACTAGTTCTGCATTCAAAGTTACAGAGAAAACCCCTGCTATTTCATATGTATGCACGGGGTCACGTTCAGAAGATACAGGTGTATCATCTCCGAAATTCCACTCCCAATTTCTGAACGACATCCCATTAGGCGCTTTACTCTTATTCGAAAAGACAACAACCAGAGGCCGGGTACCCTCCAGCGGCCTTGCTGTAAATGCTACCCGAGCTACCTTTATCAAATTGTTTTGACGCACTACCGTCACAGAAGTGTCTGCATCCGTTATCTTCAAAACAATGGTATGCAATCCCATGTGCTCAAACACATGTTCCGGATTTTCATCAGTACTTGATGTCCCATCACCAAAATCCCACAAATAAGAAACAGGATCTCCAGAATCCACCGTAACTGTAAATTGCACGGTAAGGGGAGATATCCCTCTCAATACATCTGCTGTGAACGAAGCTACTACCATAGCATAACCTATAAGTCTAATAAAGCCGCTTTTGATCTAGTGTCTGAATAATAATCAGACAGGCTCACATACTTCTTCCATATTTTTAACTCGTCTATCTGCATGGTGCTATTTTTAGCAACCTGAAAGCTCACTCCATCAGGGACAAGCGGGGAACCATTCAGCACCTTAAAAGTATTCTCTTCTTTACGGAAGACTGAAGATGTAGCTACAAACATTTTTTCTATAAATGGATGATACTCAACTAAAGTCCACTCATTCAGATTAACAACCGGATTCACACTTCTTACAATGACATCCTGATTTTCAAAAACAAGCCTCATCTGGTCATCTACGTAATATTTCCAATAAAGATTGGCATCCTGTTCATTAGATTCAGCTATAACAAATTGCGGAACACAATGCACTCGATTAACAATTATCAGATCTTCCTTGATAATACTTTCTTGATCCACTCCATCATCCACTACTAGAATTACCGTATATCGTCCAGGTTCTTCGTATGTATGAACAACAGCACTTTCAGGGCCTTGTGCAACATCGCCATCACCAAATATCCATTTGTAGCTTGTAGGATTACCCACCGAGTTATCGGTAAATAACACTGAAAGGAAACCTTCTCCCACTCTATCTGAAATATTAAAATCAGGTGTAATAGCCATATCTATACCACTACCAGTTTAGTCTTACTTGTGCTTCCAGCAACATTTGTCACTGTAAGCGTAACAAGATATTCCCCAGAAGTTGGAAATGTGTAATCTGGATTGGGGGTCGTCCTTGTTGTCAAACCCTCTATATTATACAGCCACGTATCTGGGGAAAACATTGAGGTGTCTGTGAAATCCACATTCAAACCATCTACCTCGAACTCAAAATCAGCTATCGGAACTGGATTCAGTTTTATCCAAGCCTGTATCGTTCCAGTATATCCTCCAAAATGGAGATACTCTTCAGCTTTAAATGCTGATTTTCCTCCTTGGAAAACAAGATCCTGACGTTCACCTAAAATTCCATCTTCAGTACTACGGGAAGACTCAGGTGTGGGAAAAAATTGTATGCCCGTATATGCCATACCCGTAAAAGAACCTTCAAAACTATACCCCTCCAAACCAGTATATGTAACCCCTGTTATACCAGCTCCAGTAGCTCCCCACTCCATATCTATACGATAAAGAGAAGTGTCGGGTTGTTTTGCATCATCGGCATCCATCTTATGGTACAGTAAAAGATCTCTATCGGGAGACACACCAGTCTCACCTTGAGGTCCGGTCTCTCCTCGAATACCTATACCAGTAAGACCTGGATAACCTGTTATTCCTTTGTATCCCTCTATACCCGTCTCGCCTTGCGGGCCGGTATGTCCTATAGCTCCGGTTTCTCCACGAGGACCCTGAAGTCCGTCCTCTCCACGATCACCTTCTGTGGTAATCGCAAACGTAGCCATTTTTGAATATTCATTTACTCTTATGACTTCAAAAGTGACAACCTTCTGTCTCAGAACAAACTGAGCCACGGGAACAACATTCGTCAGAGCCTGAGCATTTACACTTTCTACGAACTTAGCAGAAATCCTGACTGTATCAAAGACAAAACCACCCTTTTCGACATCATAGTACACGTTTACTGTGGCATACTTATTCTTGTCTTCAGGAAGAGTGAAAAATCTCTGTTTGCTTAGAGGAATAACCAGATTGCGCAGAGACACAACTCTGTCGTTATACAAGACATCGCCCAGACTAACTACATAGTCTAGGCTACCGTCCGGATTCTTTATTCCACGAATCTGGTTGGTGTTCTTCATCCCTACTTCCTAACGAGTGGCTTATTATTTAATCTGTACACGGACACTGCCGTATCTGCAAATTCGACATATCCCGGTGCATATTCTACATCTGGATCATCGAAGAAGCCGGTCTTATTCTCTATCCGAGCTTTATACACCTTACTGAAAACCAGGAGCACGAGCTCTCCCCTAAGTACAGGTGAAGTAACCGCCGTCCGGACCCTAGCCAGCATAGGTACAAAAACCTTACGCGGTGTACTTATTGTAAGCCCCTCAGCTTGGAAGAAAACTTGATCTGAAACCTCTGAATAGAAAGTTCTTCCAAGTCTGTCTCCAATGTTGTTCGGACTTGAAAGTATCAGATCATCTCCAACAGAGTTAGCTATAATAGCTGGGAGTTTTACGAATCCTGTATCTATACTAAATGACGCAAAATCAAGATCGTCTACATTAGAAAACATATTGTCGTTTATAACAGAAGAATCATTTACAGCAATATGCTCTATTGGTATTTCGTATGGTTCTCCATTGACTAAACTGCTAGCTCCTGTCCCAAGATTTGATACGTACACGAAATCGGGCACACTTACGATTTCAACTTTTAATTCGTTAGGTAAATTGTTTACCGTCTGATACGGGATAAATTGATAAAATGTATGTGCTCTAGAAGCATCTGCCAAATCAGGAAGCGTATTAAGCTTAACTAGTATAGGTACGAGAACGTTACCCGCTGTTACCGATCTGTCAGGTGCCATATTAATTGTAATTATAGAAGAACCCAGACCGTCTACGGATGCAACCGGGAGCGTTGTGAAATAGTTGGCTTCCGGATCAACAGACTGGAACCACAAATACATCTGAGTATCAGATTCTTTTGTCTGATATGAAGAAAGACCCAGGATTGTACCGTTATCTAAACCTGGCACATTAGAATTCGTAAGATCTATCTGAAACTGGTTCTGTGTATTCGTGAATACTATCGGGTAAAGCATAGCGGTATACTGTCCGCCGATACCTTTAGAAGCTACGTTATAATTAGCCGTAAACGGAGTTCTAAGTGCTTCCTGATTTTCGCCTCTGTTTTGTACCGTAATGTCAATAAGGTCTGAGGTAAGTATCGGAGTCCCCGGGGGATTTTGAAGCACCGGAGTCCCTGAAAAAACATCGTCCGGAATCGTCACCTCAAGAACAACCTCTACGATGGTGTCAGCAGGTATTATGAAAGCCTCATCTAGATAAACGAGGACATTATCCGTTATGACACTATTGTCTACAGTCTCACGATCCCTCATAGACTGATTCGCAGCAAAGTTAGAAGATATCTTGTACTCAGTTCCTGTAACGCTTTTCACGTAACGAGCTCCAAAAACAGAGTACCCATTTAAATTCTTAGGTATCCTAAGTGTGGTAGTTGCTGTTTCCGTTCTTAGAAAATAGTGGTATTCTACAAGAGAACCCACAAACTGCTGTCCACGATACTGCCTTAGGCTGCGCTGAAGATCTAATGAATCCACATCACTCGTAGCTGTACTTTCATAAAGTGCTCGGTCATCTACATTATTAGGAATTACCGAAGCCGATTTGATATTTACATAGTCGGGATATCCAGAGATAACCTCTGTGAAAGTTTCGTACGTTTCTTCTGGCTGCCTAGAATTAATACCATTGAAGTACATAGAAGAGCTAATATTAGTAGGATCAGGCAGATACCTTATAGAAATGGGTTTCTGAGGAACACGGCTCAATCCTGTAGCCGAATAATCTATATATGTAGAAGTAAACTGATATTCTATACCCTCAAGGGTTCCACCCTCAGGAGTAAAATTATCCGCAAGGTTAAACTTGACGGTATTTGTTCCCAGACCTTCCCATGTGCCTTGAACAGGTTCCTCAGTTACGGTACCATCCCTTACAACAAAAGCAGAATAGAAAGCCGGATCGTTATGAAAAAGCGCATTATCCAACGGACCAAAGGTCAGTTCGGCTTCAGTAATAGAAGTATTGGGATCAAGCGTACGAATAATATCCCTGATAACCGCACTTGAGTTCACTCCACCACGAACAAGTTCATTGATTTCATTGGGGCCGTTATAAGTATCTACAGCAAGGATACTCGTACCGTATTGGAGTCCTTTCTGATCTTTATCGCTGATGTTTGTCCTCTGGTTGTTTTTAAAAACCTTATCAAGGTTCTTCTGTAGAAGATGACTATAAGAATTAATATTAATTTGACGTCTTACATCTATAACATCCTCCTGAACTACTTCCTCGTAGGTAAGTCCCCCGGGGCGTATGGCATTTAGTTCAAAGTAAGTAGAACCGTTGATGTTATTGTTAACGTCAAATGCTCCGGAATTCCTGCGGGTAACAAAAAACATAGGTACCGCCCAAGAATATCCATCAACAGTATTACGGCACTTAGCTCTCCAAAGACCGTAGTCCCCGTTCTCATCTCCCATGTTAACGAACGGGAAATTACCAGACGAGTTGCTATCCGCATTAGGGCCCAAACTGTAAACGAACCTGTGCCCTAGACCTGATTCAGGAAAATTGAAAGGATCCACTCCGTCTACGATGCGTACACGATACTGTATTTGTACGCGTTTAGTGGTTTCCACATTTACTTGAGGATCTATGATGTTATCTACAAGGTAATCCTCAGCATCTGAAAGAATATTACCTTCCGGGAAAATCCTACCAATAGCTTGAGAATTAAGATCTGTTTCCTGAATTTCTGATGAGCTTTCAGACTGGAACACTATTGTACCTTCAGCACTTACAAACCAACCGTTGGTAGTGCTTGTATAGTTAACGTCATAAAGTGTCAGGCCGGTACCTATATTTTGCAATTCCCATTTAGAACCACTATTGCTTGTAACAAGAACAGTGCCATCATCGCCCGCAATCCATGCCTTATCTTCAACAGAAAAACTTAACTCAGCCGGAACTAAACTCGAAAAAGCTCCCGCGGTAGGCTTGAAATCAGAAGGTTGACCAAAAGGTTCTTGCTCTATCGATGCCTCAAAAACTCTTATTTTCTCACGATCCACGTTAGGCAAAGATGCATCCGATGCAAGATAAGGGCTACGAATGTCATTCACAGCATTCCGAAGCTGTTCTGCAGTAGCATAATTTGAAAGATTAAGAACATTGATGTAATTGATGTTGTCCTGCACTCCTGTGTACTCTAAAACCAGTGCACCAGGATAGCTTTCAGGAGAAACCTTGTATGTCAGATTCTTGAAATAATTCTTTGAATCTGGATACACCCCAATTATGAGCTTAATCGGAAACTCCTCCATAATGAAAACTTTATTAAGATTGAGGCTTTTTGTAGGGTAAATCTCTGAAAGACTCTTATATACACCATCAACCAAAATGCGATCAGACATGCTTGTCCAGGTGTACCCGCTATCAGATGTCCTAAGAATGGTTCCGTTAGAGCCCACAATCAGACCATCATTGAGATTGTAAAATGCAACCGATAATAGATTTTCAGTAACAGTGTCACTTGTTCTAAGGTTTACAACGGTGTGTCTTGTCCAGGTAAGTCCCCCATCCTTAGTGATAAGAAGAACTCCATTGTCTCCCACAATCCACCCAATAGCAATATCATGGAAGAAAACTCCTCTTAAATTGTCAGTGGTGCTAGAAATCTCTGTTATATTAGAAAAGTTTTCTCCATCTACAGCAAGAAGCACAGTGCCGCTATTACCGACAACGCATACTCGCTGGTCATCTATCACGTATATGTCATTAAGGTTTTCTTCTGTTGGTGTAGATACGACAAACCACGAAGAACCCCCATCTAAAGTCTTTATGACATATCCTTTTTCTCCTATAGCATAGCCTATCGAGCTATTGTAGAATTTAACTTTTCTGAAATTAGCATTTACCGGAGAATCTACAGAATTCCAGCTTACGCCTCCATCGGTGGTCCTCAAGATAACGGCGCTGTCACCAACAGCGTATCCAAAATTCTCGTCCAACATGGTGATGCCATGTATATCGCTCACCTTTGTAAGAGGCTGGGGTTTGAAAACATCATCTTCTGTACTTCCGGACTCCGGAGAAATCAAAGATCTCCAAACTTCCAAAAACACACCATCCACTCGAGACCCCGAACGTAGCTCAGCATCTGTCAGAGAAATCTGATTGATGTGCTTAAGAGGAGTATCTGTATTTGTGACATAGACAGGCCACCCATTAACCAGAGCCACTTCAGGCTTTGCGCCTGTGGGATCCTGTGTGTAGAAGGCATTCTCCAATTCTGGTGAGGTGTAGTACGGCCTGTAGCTCAACCAACCTGAAGGAAGATGACCCGTAGATTTCTGAGTAAGTATTTCCTGTAATTCCTGGGCTAGATTGAGTTCAGAGTCCAGTATGGGCTTGTCTTTTTGGAAGACGACCTTATCGAAAGCATACCCCAAACCATCAAGTGTGGTGGACACGCTTCTTCCTAAGTTCTTTGCCATGGCTTATAACCCTCTTTTTACTATGAGCTCGTCAATAATCTCAATATCTTTCAAACTCAGATTATCAACGACTATATATTCAATTTCACTTGTTTCTATATCTTCTATTACATTTACGTCCGCTGGATAGAACGTATAATAGGCTGCCTTGTACAATTTTGTCTGAGGAGGTCTACCGTCAATAGTACTGACTATAATTTTTCCATCAGGCTGTATATAAGCCCTTCCAGCTCCTGAGGCTACATCTGCTGGGTTGCTCGCCAGAGTAAGAGCTATGTTATTCTCATAAACAGCTCGGAAAAGATTACTAGGACCTCCATTATCACTCGTCAAATATCTAAGAACACTGTTCAATGAACGGTACGATGTCACACCACTCCCGCTTGTTTTCTGATACACTTCAAATGTCAATGCTCCCAGGTTATCCAGAGGTATAAAAGAATCATTACGTTTCATCATCCGAGTAAGAGGCATCTTAACCTCTTTTACTCCGTTGACGTTCTGTACGACATTCAGCATGACTCCCTGTGAAAAAGTCTCACCCATGGTAAGCCTCGACACATAATTCGCTATTGCAGTTTGTATCCTAGCTTTAAGCAAACTTTTATCCGTTCCTGTTTTCCGCACAACCCTAAAACTTATGTCTACTGGATTTCCTATAGCCTGTTTGATTATCGCATCAGCACAGGCATGCTTCATCGCATTCACTTTAGTCTGGACCTCAGAAATAAGCCCGTTAGTTATGTACGTTACATCAAAATTCTCACTTGCATTATAGGATACAGAAACCCGGTCACCGTGCCTTATCATACCCGTAGATACAAGATTTAAATAAGTATACGTGGTCTCACTTCCCGGAGTAATGGTGTAGTCCACGTCCCGCTTAAACACCAGGGAAGAGTCTTCTACAGAAGTCACAACGATACTACCGATATCAACCCCAAGCAAATCCAATCTAGCCGGTATGTTCAAAAGCATGTCATGCTGCTCATCATCCACAGCTATAAATTCATTAATGTTATCACCTTCATTAAACAGAAATTGAACAGCATCTTTTGATATACTGGATTCTCCTGTCGTAAGAGGATCCTCTAATTTAACGAGCTGGTATTTACTCTGGTCCACAAGAGCCCCTCCAGAATCAGCAACCTGAACAATACTATCAACAGGTTGATTTGAAAGGACGAGCAAGTTAGTGCTTCGGTACCTGTAGTCAACTTCTACAACGTCAAAAGTAGCCATACCTATTTGAGTGTTCACCAAAGTAGGAGATAAAACTATCGTATCTCCATCTCCTATTATCTGCATATCGGTAAGATCGTAATCAGCACCTCTAGTTACATTCCGCACAGTATTAACAATTACAATAGGGCTTTCATTCGTGACTTTTGCATTGTTGGTCTTTATACGATATTCTTGTGCATCTATAACAGAAAAAACCTCTCCTACCTTGTTACCAAAAGTATCCGTAGGATACTCATACTTAAAAGCTACCTGATCCGTAAGCTGTACAGCCTTCCTGCCTTTTACGTATATGTCTACTTTTCCTCCGATATGTTTCGAATCTGTACTATCATAATCACGAACCATCAAAGGATCACCCTCTTTTTCTACCCTTACCTGAGATACTCCAGGGACTTTAAGAACGGTATCTGAATAGCCCCCTTCTGTTCCAGAGTCATACGATATACGGGCAAGCTTGACCCTGTCTGAAAGCTTCTGGTTCGTTTCTCTATCTGAGCCGTATAGGGTAGGCACATTGTTAGTTACCTGTATGAAAGGCCTTAATCCTCCGGCTACTGTTATAGCTCCAGCAGGAACATTTCCTGCTGCTCCAGCTGATTCTGCTATTATATCCGATTCTATCTCATACCTTTTAGCTACAGGATTATAGTAAAAATCCAAATTGTTCGAATCTATCAGCTTAGTGCCTTGTACAATAAAATTCTGTGCAGTTCTATTCTCTTCCGGATTAGAAAGTGCCGTAACTATGGTTCCGTCCGGTATCAAAACATCCTCGGTAGGAGTTGTCGTAATGTAGAACAACACTGTACCTGTAGCTGTTGACGCCCCAGCTCTTGTAAGATTGTAGTTGGCTGCTTGCTTATCAAACTGCTCATCAATAAGGATTTGAAGATTTACATTATCTGAAACTCCTAATGCATCCGCTAATCTTCTTTTTGCTACGTTCAGTTCTATCGGATCACTTATCCCATCACCATCCGAATCATCAAAAGCAAGAAGTGTGTCTATTGATAGCGTCGCAAATACGAAATCCTGTATCGTATAAAATTTCTCAAACTCAAGAGCTATAGGATCTACAATGTCTCTTAAAACAGACCCACCTACGGCTGCTATCTGAGCATTATTTGACATCATGTCTTCAGACATCGTGAAGACTATATCACTCCTGGATCTCTCTGGAAGACTCTGAAAATCTGTGGTATAGGTAATAAAAACACCACTCAACTCCAGAGAAAAAGCACTCTCCACTGCCTGATTAAGACTTTCATCAAAAACCGTGGTAGTCATTACGAAATAATACGTAATATCTTCTCTTAGGGTAATTCCGTCGGACAAGAATATATTCGGAATTTTACCAGCTAATATGAGCCTTGTAATCACATCCTTATTAAATGTGTACGTATAGAACTCACTATCTATAACCCTTGTCCTCGTTGTTGTTATTTCTATTTCTCCTGCTGTATCTTCTGCAGAAGATTCTATTAGAGGAACACGTTGTGTTTCTGTAGAATCCGGATCGGTCACAAGCACGTTATTCATCACCTGATAACCGTCTTCTCCGCCTCCCTCTTCAATACTAACGTAAAAATTTGTGCCAGCAAATTCGCTATTGTCATTAATTACGATACCGCTTGCTGGTATGAATAGTTTTATCTCATCCCTGGATTGCTCTAAGTAAACTCCAGTTACTGGTTCTACAGACGCCTCTATAACGTTCTCAGCTACAATGATCACATTTAAAGGAGAAACCGCGCTTTCATCTAAAACAGGACCGGCGTCATTTAGGTTACTCGAAATCTTAACTGTTTTGAATTCTAACTCAACCGTATCCCCAATCGAATAGTCAATGACACCCTCGGTATTAAAAAACCAAGGGATCTCTGTCATATTTGTATCCGTTGCCCCTACGGTAATGCCCGTTTTCAAGAAACTTGACCACGCAGTAACTCCGTCTGCATTTGATATCCTGAACCTGTAGCGAACCGTAAGGATAGTGTTGGCTTCTATCTCTGATGCAACGATAGGAATAGAGCCTGAAATCTTCTGAACAAGATCAGAAGAGTAATAGCTATCATCACCGGACGCAGTCCAGTTCGTCTTGGGGTACAGTATTATCGGGGCTGCTATCATACGAATGATACTCTTTCTCTAATGGCTGAAAGCTCCAGATACTGAGAGTACTCGAGGGTACGCCCGCTCTGTGCTGTGAAAGTCACGTTTACCAGGACTATCGTGGGATCGTCTGTATTTTCCAAATCTATTGAAATAAGTTCTCCAAACAGCTCCCCCGCATCTATTCTTCTTCCGGAACCGACCATCTGTCTTTGAATAGACTTCAGCTTTTCAATGGCATTATTTATCTGTTCTACTATTTTAGAACGAATTAAATCCTGATCAAATATCTTCTGACCTATCAAAGAGTGTAAATCTGTCCCCACCCAGTCATGAAAAGGGTTACTCGATATTTTAGTTACGATATACTTTTCTACCATTTGTACCAAAAGAAATTCTCGATTTATAGTCCTGATATCTCCACCAGTTGTAAAAACAATATCGTCCAATACTTTTATCCCGAGACACTTGGGACAATGCGTAACTTCAGTTGTATACTTAACTTCTATAAGAGGCTGGTTAAGCCTTATTTTCCTGTTCATGTAGATGGTGTGATTGGATTCCACGACCATCCTTTCCTGCCTCAGCAGAAGGGTGTATTCGGATGAATCTATAAGTACGTTGTTTATCCTGAGTTGCAAAGAAGCTTCTGCCGCCACAGGATGTAACAGTCTAATAGTTCTCCGGTCACTCTGGAGCTCCGAACGCTCCCAATTGATGTAGTGATCGCACTTATTCTGTATTTTTAGATCGTATGACATACATTAGCCGAAATTATTAATAGATCATCAATGCAAAGGATTGATTTCATCCCGGGTAGAACCTAGGATCTTCTGAGCTGCTATATCACTTTTTCTCTTATATACACCACCTACTAACGTTGCTTCGTCTCGTTTTACAAAAGTATTTTGACCGTTAGCTTCCTGGACGATTACTTCATCACAAAAAGGAAGATTTCCACCAAATTTCTGCCGGACCCTCTCTCTTACGGTTTCCTCATAGTTTTTCGAGCCTGATCTCGTGTTTTCTACAGGATACCCAATGGACAGCGCCATCTTTCGCAGCCACCTCTTCTGTGCATTAGCAAAGCGTTCATTAACAGAGTCTATACCCGCTTGAAGATTAGCATTAAATTCCTTAGCCGCATTTTGTGCCTGGACCAACACTCTCTGGTTTGTTTGCACAATATCATCTAAATTGTCTTGACTAACATTTCTAGACCTCACCGCGGACTGCAAAATAAGCCTAGAATTACTTATGAGCTGATCTAACTCTGGATTGTCTACACCCTCTGATCCCCTAATCTGGTCCAACGCAACATGGGCACTTCCTACAAGGGATATTACCGTTTGTGACAAGCTTTCTACCTGAGCAACAATAACATCTCTGATATCTATGGCTGATTTATACGTTGCGGGAAGACCCTCTAAAAAGTAAGTTTTTATTTCATTCATCGTTTCTGAAAAGACAGAATCAGAAAAAGCATCATCGGAATCTGAAAATGTTTCCGCCAGATTATTTGCAGTTCTTACTATCCTTTTCTTTTTTGATGCATAAAATGAGCCATATTTTTCAGTCAAAACATCTTGCTGCCTTATTTTATCCTCAGAAGTAAAAGCTGACGGATAAAGCGTAAAAATCATGCTAAATTCTCTAAGATGTCTTAACATGGTATTAAGCTTCTCGAGATTTGTTCTTAAACTCGTGTATAGAGTCTCATTATTTTCTATTCGACTTTTATACCTTTTTTGAAGTCCCTCAATAAACTCCTTTTCATTATCCAGTTCAGCCTTACGATGCCACAGTTTAGTGATCCTATCTATGTATTCCTCGATTTCTCTCTGTATCGGGCTCGCTCTTTCAAGAACAGTTCTAGTTTGCAAAGTAGTCTGATCAGAAAAAATTTTTGTTCTTGCAGATTCTATATCCTCTTCTGACCTATCCTGTTGACTTTCGGATACGTCATCTGGATAAACGTCATCGCTCAAAACTTCATTAAAAATCGGATAATCCTGAGGAAGATTGTTAACCCTTAAAAATTCCCTAAATTCTTCTCTAAGTTCTTTTATGCGGGCGGATAAAAGTGCTGTTTTTTTCTGCGCATGCAGCATCCAGTAATCGAGGGACTCTTTTCTGCCCTCATAAAACTTTTGGAGTTCTTCTATATCTCCTATGCTATCATCATGCAAATACGCATCTCTTCTAAGTGCCATCCTTATCCTCCAAGCCCCAACAAATTCAAAAGGGTTTCTATGGCCTTCTGTGAGGCTTCTAACTTTTTCTCAAACTGCTTTGTCTCCTCCGGAAGCACAAGGCGTTTAAGTCTATCTGGATTTATTGTCGGAAAACCGTAAAGCAAGATAACCCCAAACATTATACCCTGATCATTGTATTGCGCTATTCCGCCATCGGTACTAACTGCAATTGGAGTGTCTTTTTCCTGGCTCAAATCCGTTTGGGTGGTTGGTGTGTTGGCCGCTTCATTAAAGCGCTCCACAAAACCCATCATACCGCCCTCTTCTGGAGCTAAAGTAAGACACATAAATGTTCCCCGAAGGCTAAATGCCAACAACCTTTCTATTACCTCTTTAATAGATTTCACTATTTTAAGAATAAAACCTACACGCTTCTCCAAAAGTTTGATAAATCTTGATGCAGCATCACTTCCTGTGGTCACTAAACCACCCAGTTTATCCGCCAGGGCATCCATCCTACGAAACAAATTATCAAGCGGTTTACCCAGCATATTTCTTACAGTAAGAGTTTTCCAGTCTCCCTCCAAATTAATAGGCAGCGCAAGCTCTCCATTCACAGTTACTAATGTGTATTTGTCTAACTCAGAAATTGGTATGCAATTTCTAGCTACGGCGGATACCGTAGGAGAAGCGATAGGGCTTTGTACCCTCTGAATGGTAGGATTATTCTCAAGAAAATCCAAACCCACCAGACTGTATATCTTGTAATAATACCTATTAGGCTTTCTTGGATCTCCTTCAGTTATATCAAAATCAGTATACGTATATCTGCTTCTACCTGGTATTGCCTCAACCTCTTGTAAAAAAGTCTCATACGTTCGATACTCGTGATCCTTACCGTCCGGGCCTTTATTCTTGTTGAGGATACCCATGGGCGATGTATCGCGGTATATGGCATACCCTGTGACCGGTGTTTCCGGGGGTTCCCACGAAAGTTTAATACCCAACTCTTTGCCTTTTGAAGTAGTATTGCTGTTTCTATACAAACCCGCACGAGCCTTAACATTTTTAGGAGGCGATGGATTCGGGCAATCAAAACCGAAGAACTGCCCTATTATGCAGAAGTTGTGCAGCATGTCAGCCAAAAGTGAAGGGTCATTAGTTCCTGCAAGCATCGCAAGTATAACGCCCCCGACCGTGTCTGAAGGATCATCAAATTGCGGCGCATCGGGATCTGTACTGTTAAGGCATGTAACATTCACCCTCTTGATAAACTCCTGGTATCCTCCGAAAACTGGTATGGTAAATTTAGGAGTTTTTTTGTCAAAATCAGGAGATATAAAGCTAACATAAAGTCCTGTAGATGCAAGCGACTCAATGAATTCCTTGAGTTGCTTGACGATAAGTTTCAATAGAAACTTAAGAAGAACAGAAAAGGATTTAAGATCGCTCGAGAGCAATCTTAGAATCTTCATGATAATGACAATCTTTTTGACTATGCTATCTAAAATTTCTAAAAAACTTTCAGTTTTTTCAACGATAGTCCCGACATTCTCCAGACTTAAATTTAAAGACCAGCTTTTCCACTTGTACCCCAACTCCTGAGCCGAAGCATCCGAACGGCCTCCTGTCTGTGACACTGGTTTACGGTCAGCCGTAGGAACTTTAATATCCGTTTCAAAAGAAACCGTATCGATATCCAGATCATCAAGCTTAGGCTTGACGAGTTCGGGGTCTACATCAAATTGTATCCTGATGCCCATTATCGCATCCTCTTACGTTCTTTTTCTAAACGTTTTAGTTCTCTTCTCAATAACTTGTCAAGATTAACTAAGACTGGCCCAAACATTTCGTTCATCATTTCTTCGGGCGGCTCAGCTTTCACTATTTTCCATTGAGGCTTTTTTTTCATTCCAGCTGTCCTAAAGTGTTAGCATCAGTCTTATTCTTTTCTATCCTATCCTTCAAACTTATCACCAGCTGGTCTGAACC
>Ga0180433_10001193_pt1 | contig 43952 bp, 47 predicted proteins | sample SS_ome_8_FD_132980 | JGI IMG/M metagenome (GOLD analysis project Ga0180433, IMG submission 132980) | Hypersaline lake sediment archaeal communities from the Salton Sea, California, USA - SS_1_D_1 metaG | ecosystem: Environmental > Aquatic > Non-marine Saline and Alkaline > Hypersaline >...
AATTTTTGAAAATGTAAAAGATTATGATATGCCTGTTTTTGCAGGAATTACTTCAGATAGAGACATTATTTCCAAAGGTCTTAACACTACAAAAGAAAAACTTTTGTTTAAACTTGTAGATGGTCTTAGAAACCCAAAAAAACCAGAAATAGTTAAAAAAGCACCCTGTCAAGAGGTTATAAACAAAAACCCTGATCTAGATAAACTACCTATCTTGTATCATCTTAAAGGAGATGGTGGAAGATATGGCTCTGCGACAGTTGCAACTATAAAAGATCCTGATACAGGACGAAACGTATCATATCATAGACTTATGCAGAGAAGTAAAAACAAGTTTACCGCTAGACTCATAAAAAAGAGACAAACAAGGACTACATATGATAAAATAGATGGGGATCTAGAAATGGCTGTTTGTATTGGAAATTCTGTAGCGGTAATGGTAGCAGCATCCCTTGGACCTCCATCTGGAGTAGATGAGTTTTCAATTGCAAACGCGCTAGATAAAACACCACTTGTCAAATGTGTAACTAAAGATCTTGAAGTACCGGCTATGTCTGAAATTGTTATCGAAGGACGTATCACAAGGGACTTAGATGATGAAGGACCTTTTGTTGACTTAACTGAAACAAGAGATTTTGTCCGTCAGGAACCAGTTTTTGTTGTAGATTGTATAACTCATAGAAAAGATGCAATGTATCAGGCTTTAATACCAGGTAGACTTGAACATAAAACCCTTATGGGAATGCCTAAGGAACCAACTATATATGATGAAGTTAGTAAAGTTGCAGAGTGTAAAAACGTACTTGTAACAATGGGTGGTGGAAGCTGGCTGCATGGTATTGTTCAAATTAAGAAGAAAAATTCTGATGACCCGAAAAAAGCAATAGAAGCCGCATTCAAGGGCCATGGGTCTATGAAACATGTTGTAATAGTAGATGAAAATGTTGATATCTATAACCCACAGGCTGTAGAATGGGCGATTGCTACTAGATTTCAGGCAGATAAAGATTCTGTTGTGAAACCAGATCAACCAGGGAGTAGTCTTGATCCCTCCGGTAAACATGTACCTGGACAAAAAACACGTACTACAAAAGTCGGTTTAGATGCAACTATCCCATCTGACGTTGATAAAGAAAAATATGAAACAGTATCCTACAAAAAAGTTGATTTGGATGATTACCTCAGGTGAAGGAAAATACAAGGTTTTTTTAGAAAAAAAAGAACTTGATGATGATCTTATTTTTATCCTAGGTGGAGGAGAAAAATCACATGTTGGTGGTGTTGTCATTTGTGAGCCAAGAAAAAAAACAAAAGTAGTATCTCTTGAGAATCATTATGATTATAAGGTTTTAAGGCCAATTGCCGAAAAGGCATGCAAGAAATATAATAAAACCGTAATTACTCTTGGTGGCATACATATTGATAATGCTACAAAAAAAGAAATTGATATTATTGTAAAAAACTGTACGGAGTTATTAGAATGTATTTAAATAGAGAAGAAGAAAAGATACTTGATGGAGAAAAAGGCGAAGTACCAGAGAGGCTTTTTAGATTACTTGTAAGACTTGGAGAAATATACGGTGCAGATAAGATGATACCAATAGGTTCAGTTCAGGTTGCAGGAGTATCATATAAATCAATTGGCGATCCGGGAACAGAATTTCTAGAGGATATGGCTTCAAAAAATACAAAAGTAAAAGTTTTAACCTATTTGAACCCAGCAGGAATGGATCTAGAAAACTGGGAAAACTTGGGTTTTCCAAAGGATTTTGCAAAAAACCAGCTTAGAATAATGAATGCTTTTAAAAAAATGGGTATAGTAGTAACCTCAACTTGTACACCATATCTTGCAGGAAATCTCCCTCGCTTTCGTGAGCATATTGCATGGTCTGAGAGTAGCGCGGTTAGTTTTTCAAATAGCGTTATCGGGGCACGAACAAATCGTGAGGGGGGTCCTAGCGCGTTAGCTGCTGCTATATGTGGTGTGACTCCAAACTATGGTCTTCATCTATGGGAAAATCGTCAGCCAGACTATAAGATAAAAGTTGAGGCAGATTTAGAATTTAATTCAGATTTTGGAGCGCTTGGTCATATAGTAGGAAAGGAAGTGAAAAACAAAATACCTTATTATACAGGCATTAAAAACGGAGATACCGATCAGCTAAAATCACTTGGTGCTGCAATGGCCGCTAGTGGTGCTGTTGCAATTTATCACGTGGAAAACTTAACACCAGAGGCAGATAATGTAAAAAAAACTAATTTAGAAACAATTACTGTAGAACAAAAAGATATTGATAATGCATATGAAGAACTGAGCAGTGGAAAAAAACCAGATATTGTAATACTTGGTTGTCCCCACGCATCTCTTAAAGAAATCGCTAGACTGGCAGATAAAGTTAAAGGAAAAAAACTCAAAAAACCTGTATGGATTTGCACATCCCGTATGGTTAAAGAAGCGGCAGAGAGAATGGGATACAATGATACAATTGTTAAAGCCGGCGGGAACATAGTTGCTGATACCTGTATGGTAGTAAGCCCAATTGAGCAAATGGGATATAAGACAACAGGTGTAAACAGCGGGAAAGCAGCTAATTATCTACCTGGTTTTTGTAAACAAAAAGTGTGTTTTAATAACATTGACAAATTAGTGGAGGGGCAACTATGAAAGGAAGAAGTATTTCGCCAGGAAAAGCAGAAGGAGAAGCCTTGGTCTCACCTGACCCTATTGGATTTTACGGAAATGTAGACATTAAAACAGGAAAAGTAATAGAAAAGGGCCATCCTCTTGAAGGAAAAAAGGTGACTGGTAAAATTCTTGTTTTTCCGTGTGGCAAGGGATCAACTGTTGGATCATATGTTATATATGGTCTAAAAAAGAATGGTGTGGGTCCAGCAGCTATTATTAATGAAGAAACTGAAACTATCGTTGCAACAGGTGCAATATTAGCTGGAATACCATGTGTGGATAAAATTGATATTAGTAAAATAAAAAACGGAGATAAAATAATAATTGATGCAGATAAAGGAATTGTAGAAATAAAATAAAGTTTTATCTTCTCATATTCCAGATAGTTCCAACTCCATTTAGCTCTACTTCGTGATCACCTTCGTCATCGTTCCAGGTTATTATTCCGTTTATATTTGCTCTACCTATCCTCATACCTACATGTGTTAATTTTTTCCATTCCTTATCAAAGGTGTTATGTGAATCAATACTTAAATCAAGTTTTACATCATATTCAGATACTAATATCTGAGATATACTTGGTTCAGCAGTTATGTCTATTTTATTTGGAAGGTTTAGAAGTAAAAAGATCTTATCTGAATCTGTTATATCCACTTTAATATCATTAAGTAGAAGTAGTTTTTCCCCTTGATCAGTTGTAATAATTATATTTGAAAATGGATTTGAATTATATGTTTTTGCTCTCTTATACTGTGATGTAAAATAGTAATTATTATAGTAAATATTCCATCCGTTTTCAAGGGTTATCTGACACCAATCCCATCCTCTGATTATACCTGATGTCAAAATACCAGACGCCCAAGTATGTTCATGATGTCCTATACCTTTAACATTGTAATCTATTCCTTCAATATTAACTGAGCCTTCTACGTCACATCCTAAAAAAATATAACTTGCTATCTTACCGTTTGATTTATCTATTGGTCTATTACTATATGTCCAGTATGGTGAAGATTTTGCTTCAAATGTTAAATCCATTTGGATATTATCTTTTCCACCCATTTTTCCTTCTATATGCAAAAACCAGTTAGGTGCTAAACCCTGTACATATGAATCTTCAAATGAGACTTTAAACATTTTTTCAGAAGAAGATGTTTGAAGAACAGGTTCTTTTAGAAAGCTATAATCTCCGAGAAGAGGTCTTTCTTTTTCTATTACACCACCATATTCTCTTCCATCAGGGCTATGAAGTATAACAAATAGTAGATCTGGTTTTGTAATGAATAAATCATTTCTTGCCATATGATTAAAACTAATAGTTGCAGTCCAACCAGCTAGCTCACTGTTTTTATCAAAAATTACAGTATAATACCACCATTCTCTATTTACCAAGAGCTTATCCTTGTAATGAGCTCCTTCATCCTCTGGTGACACCTTTCTTTGACTCGCAAGTAATGTAAGTGATTCAGGCAATTTTTCTTTTTTTGTGAAAACCCATGAACCTAGAGTAGCACCTGTTTCTTTATGATTAACAATAATTGTTCCTGAGCAGTCAGCTATTTCATTTCCTTCTACTACCATCATACCCAGTTTTGATTTATCACAATCACCAGATATTTCCAATTCATCCCATCTAACTTCATCTGATACATAAGTAACAATCAATTTTTTGTTGACATCATCTTGTTGAAAATGTATTTCAGGTGGCTCGGGGACTGTTGGCGGCTCAATAAATTTTGCTCTGAATAAAACTAAAACTGAGATAATTATTAGAATTACAACGATTACAGCATCGATTTTTCTCAATTTGAATTTCATTGAAATACAGCCTTCACTTGCTTATTTTATATAACCAATTTATTATTTATCTGTTTTTATTATTAAATCTTTCTTTACATGCGTTATCAGAATTAAATAATCTAAAAAACCAAAAAAGGACTTTTAATGTATATAGTGTACGAATTGCACATCCATATACATATACAGATGCGAAAAAACCACTTAAAAGGTTAGAATATTTTAAAAATAAGGATATATGGAAAGGGATTGAGACTAATTTTTGGAAATACCCATCCAATTACCCCTCTAAATCACCTCTTCTCCCTTTCCATTATTTCATTTTAAAATAGGATATTAATAACTTTAACATTTTAGATAAGGGAATTTTAATATTGTTGATCTTTATTACAAGTAAAAAAACAGGGGGCTATTAATGGTTGAGATAGAAGATATTCAAAATATTTTTTCAAAAGAACTAGGTTGGATAAAGGATAAAAAACTAAGAGACAAAGTTGTTGAAGTATGGAAAATAGGTGCAGAGAGAGGAAAATGGGATAATCTTGAAAAGGTTCCCTTTACGCTACTCATTGAAAACTCAGGAAAACTCACAGATCATACAAAAAGAATAACAAACTTAGCAAAAGCAGTCTATGACAAAAGAGGTGAAAAAATAAACCTTGATTATTTGATAGCAGGAGCTTTACTACATGATGTAGGAAAACTACTAGAATATGACAGAATAAATGGAAAAGTAGTAAAGGGAGAATATGGAAAAAAATTCAGACACCCGGTTAGTGGTGCTCTACTTGCAAGAGAACTAGGTCTACCTGACGAAGTTGTACTAATTATTTATGCTCATAGCCATGAAGGAGATAACTGTGAACGTTCCCCTGAAAGTGTTATCGTGCACCACTGTGATTTTATAGATTTTCACATCAAAAAATCTATGGTGAAATAAAAATGAAGGTCAAAAACGCTGCAGGAAAGATTATTGAAACAGAAATAGACAATAGGATTTTTAAACCATACAAAGGTGGAGGAAAAAATACAGGCAAAACAAAAGTTGTAAAAAATCTAGAGGATGCACTTAAAAAATCTGGGCTTAAAAATGGTATGACAGTTTCATTTCATCATCAGCTTAGAAACGGTGATTTTGTATTAAATAAAACACTTGAAAAAATAAACAACTTAGGAGTAAAAGATATCAGACTCGCCCAAACTGCTATGTTTAACGCTCAGGAACCAGTTATAGACTTTATTAAAGAAGGCGTTGTAACAAGAATAGAAGGGAGTATAAACGGCGTAGTTGGTGATTATATATCAAAGAATAATCCTCTTAAAGCACCAGTTATACTTCGTTCACATGGGGGAAGATGGTCAGCTGTAAGAATTGGAGAATTACATCCAAATATAGCAATAATTGCTGCCTCATCTGCTGATATTAGAGGAAACGCCACTGGAATTCTTGGAAAAAGTGCTTTTGGAAATATTGCTTATTCACAGGTTGATGCGTGGAACGCAGATAAAGTAATAATAGTTACAGATAATCTTACAGATTATCCCTGTCCATATCGAGAAATCTATGAAGGGCTTGTAGATTATGTAGTAGTAATAGATAGAATCGGTAATCCTGAAAAAATTGTTAGTGGATCACTTAAAATCACAAATAATCCAATGAAACTACAAATCGGAAAACATTGTGTTGATCTAATGGAAGCAACAGGCATAATAAAAAACGATATGATTTTTCAGGCAGGAGCAGGTGGAATTTCACTTGCAGCATTAAAATATCTAGGAGAGAGATTAAAAGAAAAAAATATGGTTGCAGCCACCTCAACTGGTGGTCTTACAGAATTTATTGTAAACATGTACAATGAAGGTTTATTAAAACAGATAAACACCTGTCAGTGTTTTGATACGGTTGCAGTTGATTTTGTAAAAAATCATTTGGAATCAACATCAACAATCGGAGAATACTCTGATCCAACGATGAAAGGAAGAAATACAGACAGACTAGATACTGTAGTTTTAGGAGCAACAGAGGTTGATACAAATTTTAATGTAAACGTTAACACACATAGTGATGGTAGAATGCTCCATGGAATAGGAGGGCATCAGGACGTATCAGCTGCCGCAAATCTTACAATAATAACAGCACCAATTTTTAGAAAATCAAACCCGATAGTTAGAGAAAAAGTTACTACAATAACTACACCCGGTGAAATTGTTGATGCAATTGTAACTAATGAAGGAATTGCTATAAATCCAAAAAGAAAAGATCTGATTGAAAAAGCTAAAGGTAAAATAGATTTAGTTGATATAAACAATCTAAAAAATATGGCCTATGATGAAACAGGTGGTCCACAAGAACCAAATCTTGGTAAAGATATAATTGGAATGACAAAGTATTTTGATGGAACTGTTCTTGATAATATATATCAAGTATTAGGAGGTTAAATAAATGGAATGGAAAACAAAAATAACAAAAGTAGAACCAAATAATTTATTGACAAAAGGGTACAGACAGGAAGATCTAATAGGAAATATTCCTTTTTCACATGTTGTATATCTGCTACTTAAAAATGAGTTGCCTTCTAAAGAACACGGAAAAATGATGGATGCTATTCTAACTGCTTGTATTGATCATGGTGTCACACCACCCTCATCAATGGCATCAAGAATTGTTGCCTCGGGTGGGGTTTCCCTACCGGCTGCAGTTGCCGCAGGAGTATTATCAATTGGTGATGCACATGGTGGTGCTATTGAAAAAGGAGCGGAATTTTTACAAGATGGAATTAAAAGAATGAAAAAAGAAAACCTTTCAATTGAAAAAATCGCAGAAATACTTGTAAAAGAATCAAAAGAAGAAAAAAAACGGATTCTTGGTTTCGGACACCGAGTGCATACCTCAGATCCGCGTACAAAAAAACTATTCAATTTAGCTGATGAACTAAATATTTCTTCAGAGCATATAGCCCTTTCAAAAGAAATTAGAAAAGAGTTGAAAAAACAAATTGGAAAAGATTTACCCATAAATGTTGATGGTGCTATTGCAGCAATAATATCAGACATGGGGTTTGACTATAGACTTGGAAAAGCATTCTTTTTAATTGGTAGAACAGCAGGTCTCACAGCTCATGTATATGAAGAACAAACTGAATTTAAACCAATGCGTAAGATATTTTCAGCAGATGTCACTTACGATGGAGAAAAAGAAAGAAATTTACCACAAAATAAATAGGTGATAAATTTTGGGGAAAACAATTATTCAGAAAATATTTGAAAATCATTCAAATCAAAAAGCAAATGTTGGAGATATAATAGATATAGAAATTGATGTTAGAGTAGCAAGGGATTTTGGCGGGGCAAACGTTGTAAAAAATCTAGAGGAAAATAATCTAAGCGTTGATGACCCAAGTAAAACTTTTTTTACATTTGATTGTAACCCTGGAGGATGCAGCCAGAAATATGCTGAAAACCAACATAGATGCAGACTTTTTGCAAGAAAAAACAACATCAAAGTTTTTGATATAAACGAGGGAATTGGAACTCATATAGTAATTGATGAGGGTATTGTAAAACCAGGTGGTACAATTATTTCTACTGACTCACATGCTAATATACTTGGAGCATATGGTGCGTTTGGACAGGGTATGGGTGACAAGGACATTTCACATGCCTGGTCATATGGTAGGATATGGTTTAAAGTCCCACCGTCAGTAAAAATAATTCTAAAAGGAAAACCTTCAGATAAGATAACACCAAAAGATATTGTATTAAAAATGTTAAAAGAACTGGGAGCAAATGGTCTCTTGGGATATGCAGCAGAAATCTATGGAGAATATGTAGAAAATCTTTCTCTTGATGGACGTATAACAATTGCTTCGATGGCAACTGAAATGGGCGGAATAATAATTCTATTTCCAAATAAAGATGGAGTTCTTGCAGATCAAGATTGCGAATACGAAAAAACAATTGAAATAGACATTGGAGAAATTAAACCTTTGATTTCTAAACCAGGGCATCCTGAAGATGTGGTAAATGTTGAAGATTTAAAAAATATAAAAGTTGATTCTGGTTTTATTGGAAGTTGTACGAATGGCCGAATGGAAGATATGCGTGCTGCAGCAAAAATATTAAAAGGACGTAAAATCGCTCCAGGAAGAGTTCTAAAGATTGTACCTTCAACTGACAAAATATGGAAACGATGTTTAGATGAAGGATTAATTAATATATTTAAAGAGGCGGGAGCATTAGTTGGATCTGCAGGATGTGCGGGATGTGCGGCTGGCCAAATCGGACAAACTGGTTCTTATGAAGTAGAGGTTTCAACGGGTAATAGAAACTATACCGGGAAACAAGGGAAAGGAGATGTATATCTTACTAGTCCTGAAACTGTTGCAGCATCACTTATTGCGGGTTATATTACCACCGCTGATAATATCCCAGATAAACCTGCTTTAGAAAACCGACCAGATATTTCTCATAAAGTAAATCCCAGTAATGAAGAAAAGAAAATATCTAGATTGACTAGAGTTGAAGGAAAAGCATGGGTAATAGACAAGGACAATATTGATACTGATATGATCTTTCACAACAGATATTTACATATTACAGATATTGAAGAGATGGGTCAATATACATTTGATAATCTTGAAGGATACAAAGACTTTTCAAACAAAGCAAAAAAAGGAGATATTGTTGTTGTTGGGAAAAACTTTGGATGCGGAAGCAGCCGACAGCAAGCAGTTGATTGCTTTAAATCACTAGGGATAAATGCTATTATCGCTGAATCTTTCGGAGCGATCTATGAACGTAACGCTATAAACAATGCTATGCCAATTATGATAGCAGAAAATATTACAGATAAAATAGACGATGGAGATGTCCTAGAAGTTGACTTTAAAAATGGTAAAATTTATGATAAAACAAAAAATAAAACAATCCAAGCTAAACCTTTTTCTAAATCCCAATTTGAAATATATAAACGCGGTGGACTCCTTAAAACAAATTAATTACAACTCAAAATAAAATTTTTTAATTCTTAATATAGATAGTGATTTATAATTCAACTTTTCGATGATTATGTCAGAAACATTATATACACGCCATTTAAATATGATACTTGATATAAAAATAAAAGGTTGTATATAGATGAAGAAAATATTTGTATTCTTGATAGTTATGCTGTTTGTTTTTACAAGTATACCATCTTTATCAGGTTTAAAAATAAATGCAAATGAACTAGTAAACAACAAGGAAAAAAATGAGATTAACGAAAAAGTAAAAACATTATCAGAAGACGTCGTAGTTCATGTTTATGTTATAAATAAAAAAACGAACCTTCCACTATCAGGCGTCGATGTTCATATGGAGTATGATGCACCTCCACAAAGATGGAAAAACCACGAAGAAAAAACCACTAATAACGATGGCTATTGTAAATTCGAAGGTGATTTTTCAGACACTAGTCCATTCTGGCTAATGACATTATATAATTATAAACGAAGATGGGAACAAAAATATGAACATATTTCAGCTCGTGAACTAAAACCAGGTAGCGAACATACAGTTAAATTTTTTATTGAAAGAACAGTTTCCGGCAAAACAAAAATAAATGATATTTTTCAAAGAGAATTATTTATTAATCTTCTTGAAAAATTACCAATTATCTTAAAATTAATTTAAAGATTTATAAAAAAATGAAATATTAAAATATCTCAAACCTTATTACAAATATACAGAGGAGGCAGTATATTTGAAAAATAAAAAGGTAAAAATATTTTTTTCTACGTTAGTATTTATCATTTTTTTAAGTAGCTTTTTTGTTGAAGCAGTATCTATAACCCAAGAAAACAAAAATAAAAACATCAACATTTGTAATAACGACGTTGTAGCAGATTTACCTCAATGGTCTATCGGCAATAGATGGATATATGACTTCAATTTTAATTTTGATTACTCTGTTTTAACAATCAATGGAGCTATCAATAATATGGAACTTAGAGTAGCAGATATAAACGACCAGCAGGATTTATATACCGTTGATATAACTGGTGAACTAGATGCTTCTCTTAAAATAGCGGGTATAATCCCAGGGGGATCATTTACTGGCAACGTAGAGGGATATGCCCATTTTAAAAAATCTACTCTTTCTTTGAAAGATTTTTATTTTGAAACAGATGGAAGTTATACAGGTATACAGACAGAGTCTATTGTTGAAGGTAGTTTCTCTCCTGATTTTGACATCTTTGATTTTCCTATAGAAAGTTCTGAAGATCAATCAAATCCTTGGGAAGCTGAAACAAGTGCTTCAATAAATGGAGAGATTACCGTTTTGGGCATAGTTTCCCAATCCTTTGATATTGAAGGTGATTTTGAAGGCGAAGAACTATATTTTGAAAAGGAAGACGAACACAATAACTTTAATTGTTTATTGATTCGTGGTAATACCGGTCCCGAATATGGAGGATATTCAAAACTATGGTACTCAAATGAAGTTGGTTATCTTGTTGATATTCAAGAAAAAATTCAGGATTGGAATGGTGTAACTGCAACACTATCTATGCCTCTGATTTATACAAATTTTAATCCAGATAACTCTCCACCGGAAATACCTGACAAACCCTCAGGAGAAACAGATGGGGAATTGGGTGAATCATATTCTTATAGCACCCAAACAATCGATAACGAAGGAGATTTAGTATATTACAAATTTGACTGGGGCGATGGAGAAGAAACTGAATGGATTGGACCCTATGATTCAGGTACAGAGGTTTCACAATCCCATCGATGGTTTAAACAAGGTGTTTATAATGTAAAAGTAAAGGCTCGTGATGAATCAGGTATTGAAAGTTTCTGGTCTGATCCCTTGGCTGTCACTATTTCTAGCGAAGATTCATTTGTAACTTTGTTAGTACATAAGCTAAGCAATCTAGATATGGATGATATAGATTTTGATATACCAATGGGTGAAGATGAAACGCCTCCTGAATGGTATTATAAGGTTGAAGCTTACTCAAATGACGAACTTGTCTTATCAAAAACTGAATCAAACAGAAAAAGCAATGGTGATTGGAGACAGACCTATACATGGACACCCGATCACGAAGTAGGTTTTGCAGTCGATAGCTATCTTGTAAATATTAGAATAAAATTAATGGATCATGATGAAGGTATAGAAGGATTATGGGATGATCTTGCTGATATCAGCGGTTGTGATCATCCTGATTGTGATGGTCGAAATGATGATACAAGCTACAAGAGAGGTGCTATTTATCATGGAATTTATAACCTAGCAACAGACACACTTGAACCATACAGCTCTGATCATAATGATTATTCTGATTATTTTTTAACTGAAGACGGTTATTATAAGACACGTGGTGATTTTCCACCAGATAACACTGACGATATTGAAGATTTTTTAAGCCCAGAAAATGATGCATGTGCCTGGTTTGATTTATGGGATAATTATGATAAACCAGTGGTAACTGCTGGAGTTATTGACGAGGGAAAACTTCGCAAGGGCGTAGCCGTTAGATTCAGTGGCGGTGTTGTAGATGGAGCATCTGATTATATTTGGCATTGGGATTTTGATGATGGAACTACTTCAAATGATCAAAACCCAGTACATACTTTTGAAGACACAGGAACTTACACTGTTGAATTAACCTTAACTGATGGTCTTGGTTATGTTACCTCAGATACGGTAACAGTTGATATAAAAGAAAACATTAGACCTGAAAAACCAGTTCGGCCTTCCGGCAAAAAACAAGGAGCCGCTGGTAATTCTTATACATATTTAAGCTCTACAACAGACTCTGAAGGCGATGTCTTGTATTATCTGTGGGATTTTGGCGATGGAACAGATAGTGGTTGGCTTGGACCATACAATTCCGGTGAAGAAGCAATTGTTACCAATAGTTGGAGTGAAAAGGATTCTTATCAATTAAAGGTTAAAGTTGTTGATGACCCCAACCGTGATGGTGATTTTTCAGATGGAAAGGAAAGCTCATGGTCTGATCCATTGACGGTCTCCATGCCACAGGTCAAACCTAAAACTAATGTTATGTCAAAAATAGAGATACTCTATAATTTTCTGCAAAGGCTATTGATTGATCTAAAAATATTTCAATAAATATCCAAGTATTTATCTTTCAAATAATCAACAAAAACCTCTGAATTAAGTCCCTCTCCACAACATTTTTTAATTATTTCATCAGCAGTCATTAAACGTCCATAACAATGAATATTCTTGTTCAACCACAAAACGATATTTTTAAATTCTCCTTTTCCAACTTCTTCAAATATGTTTTGTTTTTCAGCAAGTTTTTTTGAGATCTGAGATGCATAAATAGTTCCAATTGCATAGGTTGGAAAATATCCGAAATTCCCACCGCTCCAATGCATATCCTGAAGCACACCCTCAACATCATTTTTGGGTCTCACACCTAGCATTTCATCCATTTTTTCATTCCAGAGAACTGGTAAATCCTTAACTTGTATTTTATCCTGCATAAGATCAACTTCTAATTCAAAACGAAGAATAACGTGAAGACAATAAGTCAGCTCATCTGCCTCCACACGTATCAGAGAGGGTTTAACTATATTTATCATTCTGTACCATTCATCAAGATTAATATCTTTTAATAAATCTGGAATCTTTTTCTTAAAAATAGGAAAAAAATAATTCCAAAAAGATCTGCTTCTAGCAATCATATTTTCCCAAAAACGTGATTGTGATTCATGAAGACCAAGAGATGGCGCATCAGAAATTGCTGTATTTTTATATTCCCCACGAGGCATACCTAATTCATATAATGCATGACCCGCTTCATGAATAGTTGAAAAAAGTGAAAAAAGAGCACTCTTTCTCTTAAAACTAGTAGTAATTCTTACATCATCATTTCCAATTGATGTTGTAAAAGGATGAGTGGATTCATCAAGACGCGATCTATCTTTGGGTAAATTCATTTTTTTAATTATTATATTACAAAGTTCTTCTTGCTTTTGAGCATCTACTTTTTTATCAAAACTTTTCTGATCCTGATAAAAATCACTATTTTTTATTTTTTCAAGTAAATTAGTTAAATTTTTTTTCAAGAAAACAAATTCTTTTTTAAGAACATCAACAGTCATACCTTCTTCATAGTCATCCAATAGACTGTTATATCTAGGACCAGGAAGATCAATGTATGTAGAATATTTTTTTTCTAGATTTACTATTTTTTCCAGGTGAGGTGAAAAAATCTTAAAATCATTTTTTTTCCTTGCTTTTTCCCAAGCTTGGTAAGCAAGAGTGGTAGCTTTTGAAAAATTTTCAACAAAATCAGATGGTATTTTTCTTGATTTTTCAACATCTTTTTTTAGTCTTTTTACTACATTTTTATCTTTTTCAGATAAAGATTTTAAAGTATCTTCCTTTGATAACTTTTCTATATGATTCCAAAATTTTTCTGATATTATCTTTTCATGGGCTAATTTTGATAAAAAAGCTGTTTGCTCTGATCGTTCAACTATTCCTTTTTCAGGCATATAAGTCATCTGATCCCATCCAAGAAGCGCTCCGATTCCACCTATTGTTGATAATTCTTTCTGTTGTTTATATATAAAATCTAGTGATTCTTTCATTTTATACCTCTATTTCTATTCCCACGGGACAGTGATCTGAACCGTAAACATCTTGCATTATAAATGATTTTTTTACGTTTTTTATAAATTCTTTATTTACAAAAAAATAATCAAGTCTCCATCCAACGTTTCTCTCTCGAGCTTTTGTTCTCATACTCCACCAAGTGTACTGCTCTGGCTCTTTATTGAAATAGCGAAATGTATCTATATAACCATGATCTATAAAAGTATCTATCCATGCTCTTTCTATTGGTAAAAAACCTGAGATCTTTTCGTTGTCTTTTGGTCTTGCCAGATCTATTTTTTTGTGGGCAGTGTTAAAATCTCCACATACAACTATGTTTTTTCCTTCTGCTTTTAGATTGTCAGCATATGCAAGAAACGTATCATAAAAATCTAGTTTGTATTCAAGTCTATCTTGATTTTTCTTACCGTTTGGATAATAAATATTGAAAAGTGTAAAATCATCAAATTCGGTGATATTTGTTCTTCCTTCCTTGTCAAATTTTTCGATTCCAAATCCTTTCTCTACAGTTTTTGGTTTATGTTTTGTATAAGTTACCACACCACTGTATCCTTTTCTTTCCGCTGGATTAATGAAAACATAGTAACCAGGTGTATTTTTCAGATGCGGAGGAAACTGATCTGGCATGGCCTTAATTTCTTGGAGGCATAATATATCAGGTTTTTCTTTTTTAAAAAAATCAAACAAACCTTTTCTATCTGCCGCACGTATCCCGTTTACATTCCATGAGATAAGCTTCATAAATAGTGTTAATGAAAAGGAGGGTAATAAGATTATTTTTTAATCAAAATAATCTAGAGAAGTAATTTTTTTAATTTATGACAATCAAACTAGTTATATTCTGAAGGTGACTCATTTGTTTTGTATTGATTGTAATCTCTACTCTTAGAAACTACTTTTTTTGTTTTTCTACTTCCCACAAGTTTGAGGAGTTTTTTTGTTTCTTTATTCATTTTTTTACAACCCCATCATATATTGTCATGCTAAATCATGACAATAAATAATCTTGTCATCTCTAGTTTATATTATTTTTGGTAAAAAGTGTCAAAAAATAAAAAAGCAGGCATAAAATAATATTTTTCCTAGAAATCACATTTAAAAATTAAGCTAAATATTAAAAAAATAGAAAGAAGAGAGATTGCTCTCTAATTTAATAGTATTTTTTGTAGTATTTGCATTATTGGGATTAAATTTGGATGGTTTTCAAAGAACCATTGCAAAAATGAAAAACCAATTGAACTCTTTGCTTTACCCTTTGGAGCATATGTTCTAAAACACCAATCAATAGGATGTCGACTGGAATCTCCCTTTGTATAATAATCCTGATTACCAGCAGCCCAACCGTATTCACTTCCCATTGGTGCTGTGACTTTGATATAATACTTCTGCCCAGGTGTTAAGGTGATATCTGGGACATCAAACTCTACCCAACCAGCATTTGGAGATGGAATTGATGCAGCTGATACTGATGCTGAAGTTAAAACATTTCCTAAAGGTTCTTCCACAGTCAGAATCATATTAGGAGAGCCACTAAACCAATGTGTAACTTTAACTTCTACTTTTAACAGTTTTTCCTTTGATGGGACAAATATCTGCCAATCAAAATTTTCTATAAAATATACTTGATCCTCTATCTCTTGACTCTGATCTATCACAGGTTGAGCTGATACAGTTGGCATTGAAATAGTTGCAATAAACAGCGTCGCTACTAATAAAACAATTATTTTTTTCATTATGACTTTTCTCCTCCCTCAAAAAGTTTATAAATATGTTATACTATTTTTAAATTTAAGCTTTTTGTATACTTATGCAACATTTGTTGCAATATTAAGTATAAATAGAAAAGTTAAGTGTGAAATAGAAGTATTAAAAATTTTAATAATTTTTTAGAGGAACGGTAATAAAATTCTATAAATAATGTGTCAAAAAAGAGATGAAAAAACCTTTCAGTTAGCTTTGCCCTAAAAGTTAGTTTTTAGTCAGACTTTTAAGTCAAAATCGACTTTCAGGGCAAAGCCATTTTATGAGAAAACTATTTATATTAGTTCTCATATGAGTAAGTAATAAGGTGTAAACTTCATGCCAAGAGGCGGACGAAGACAAAGAAGACGAGGGCGTTGCCGAGGTAGACGATGGATAAATTACCCTTACGAGAAAACTCCACAGATAGACCACGACTACCAAAGACCAAAACCAACTATAATTCTCAAAACCTACGAACTAGAAGCACTCAGACTAGTAGATCTAGAAGACCTCAATCAGGAAGAAGCAGCAGCATTGATGGGAGTATCAAGAAAAACACTATGGAACGATCTTCACAAAGCAAGGAAAAAAGTAACAAACGCCCTAATAAACGGCTATCAAATCAAGATAGAGCATGGAGATTACATCAAAAGACCAAAAGGAGGTGAATAAATAAGATGCCAGGTGGCGATAGAACAGGTCCAGAAGGATTTGGACCAAGAACCGGAAGAGCTCTAGGATACTGCAGCGGATATGATAGTCCCGGATACACAAAAGGTATTCCTCGGGGCGGGCGTGGCTTTGGAAGAGGCTTTGGCCGCGGTAGAGGATTTAGACATAGAAGATTCTGGTACAGAGATTATTACCCAGAACCATACTACGAACCAGTACCATACAGACCAGCATACAACGAGTCAACAAAAGATGAAGAAAAAAAATACCTAGAAGACACAATAAAAACACTAGAAGAAGACATTAAGGCAATGAAAGAAAGATTAGAAGAGCTTTCCAAAAATAAATAAAAAATCTTTAATATTTTTTTAATTTTAACAAAAATAGAAAAAAGAGAAAGTGATAGAGGATATATATGAACCAAAAGGAAAAAAAAGAGATTGACATCAAAGGAAATTTAAAAAATGTAAAACACAAAATAGTTGTATTAAGCGGAAAAGGTGGAGTTGGAAAAAGCACGATATCTGCTACTTTAGCTAAATATCTATCCAAAAAAGGAAAAAATGTTGGAATCTTGGACAGCGATATACATGGCCCAAGTATCCCAAAAATACTAGGAGTAGAAGATGAAAAAGCCGTTGGAAGCAAAGAAGGTATTCTTCCTGTGGAAACAAATGAAGGATTGAAAATAATGTCAATGGGTTACTTGATCCCAAATAAGGACGCGCCAGTTATATGGAGAGGGCCCATGAAGATGGGGGCATTAAAACAATTACTAGGCGATGTTTCCTGGGGAAATTTAGATTATTTAATTATTGATTTACCACCAGGAACTGGAGATGAACCTCTAAGTATAGCACAATTAATTCCTGATCTAGATGGGGCAATAATTGTAACAACCCCTCAAGATGTAGCATTAGTGAGTGTCAGAAAATCGATAAATTTTGTAAAAAAAATGAATCTAAATATCATAGGAATTGTTGAAAACATGAGCGGTTTTACATGCCCGCACTGTGGTAAAAAAATAGATATTTTTAAAACTGGCGGTGGAAAAAAAGCATCTGAAGATTTTAAAATACCTTATCTTGGATCAATCCCAATAGATCCAGATATAGTAGAAATCGGAGATTCGCAAGATAAAATCGAAATAAAAAATAAAGATACCGAAAAAAGTTATATTGATCTTGTTGAGAAAGTAGAAAAAATTGTTGGAGGCGAAAGATAATATGCCTGGAGGAGATGGAACAGGGCCTGATGGTGCTGGGCCAGTGGGTGGCCGCGGTCAAGGAAGAGGGCGCAGCGGAGGCCCAGGATATGGATTTGGCCCTTCAGGAGAATGTTATTGTCCAAACTGTGGGCACCGCGTTCCACACGAACGAGCGGTCCCATGTTTCAACAAAAAATGTCCTAAATGTGGTACACCAATGACAAGGGCATAAAATACAAACAATTATTAACATGCCTTAATATTTGAAAAAAAGGGAGAATAATTATGAAAATCGCAGTATCAGCAACAGATAATAAAATAGATGCAGCAGTTGACCAAAGATTTGGTAGATGTAAATATTTTTTGATTGTTGAATCTGAAAATATGAATTTTAATGCCATTTCAAATGAAAGTAGTATGGCAACAGGCGGAGCCGGCATTAAAGCAGCTGAAACAGTTGTAAATAACGGTGCAGAAGCTTTAATAACAGGTAACATCGGACCGAATGCATATCGTACTCTATCTGCAGGAGGAGTAAAAGTATTCACAGGTGCCAAAGGTTCTGTTTCAGATGCAATCAATAGTTTTAAAAAAGGAGAACTAGAAGAATCGATATCTTCTAATGTAGGAAGCCATCATGGTATAGGGTGAAAAAAATGAAGGTAGGTATTCCAACAAATGGAGAAAAAGGATTTCAGGAAACAGTAGGTGAACATTTCGGCCGTGTTCCTACATATACAATAGTAGACATAGAAAAAGGAGAGGTAAAAGTAGTTCCTAACGAAAGTCATCACATGGGTGGCAGAGGATACCCTCCTGAATTACTTGCAAAAGAGGGAGTAACTGTCATGCTATGCCGAGGATTAGGTAGGCGTGCTATAAGCATGTTTTCTGATTTTGGAATTGATGTGTATATAGGAGCAAACGGAACAGTAGAAGATGCAATAGATGCTTATAAAAAGGGCAATCTGACAAAAGCAAATGAAGGCGATGCTTGCGAGCAACATGCCTTCAGAGATCATGGAAAACATAGGCATATGTAATTACATAAAAAAAAGTGAAATACTATGAAGGTACACCTAGACTGCATCCCTTGTTTTTTAAAACAATCTCTTGAAGCAGCAAGAATGGCTACTGACGATGAAAAAATTCATGAAAAAGTAATGAAAGAAATCCTAAAACATCTACAAAATATTAATTTTGAAAAATCACCTCCCGAACTCTCCCGTGAGGTCCATAAACTTATTAGGAATATCACAAAGTCAGAAGACCCCTATAAAAAAGTAAAAGATGAATCAAATGAAACAGGAGAAAAAACATATAAAAAACTAAAAGAAAAAATAGAGCAGTCAGACGCCCCCCTTATTATGTCAATCAAACTTGCAATTGTAGGAAATGTTATTGATTTTGGAACTATGAACCGATTTAACGTTGATGATATGATAAAAAATGCTCTCGAAAGAGATTTTGATGATAGAGATTATCCTATTTTTAAAAAAACACTTGATAAATCAGAAAATATTTTGTATCTGGCAGATAACGCAGGAGAAATATTTTTTGATAAACTTCTATTAGAAGAACTAAAAAAATTAGGTAAAAAAATTACATATGTTGTAAAAGAAAACCCAATAATTAATGATGCATTAATAGAGGACGTAAAAAATGCAGGTATTGATAAAATTGCAGATGTTATAACATGTGATAGCGGGCAAGAAATATCTGCACCTGGTGTTGTAATGGATTATACATCAGATGAATTTAGAGAGATTTTTAAAAAAGCAGATATGATAATTTCAAAGGGTCAAGGAAACTATGAAGGTTTGAGTGACACAGAAAAAAAAGTTTTCTTTTTACTTGTAGCAAAATGTCCACTAGTTTCAGATGATATAGGATCAAATGTTGGAAAACTTATTTTGAAGGTAAACAAATGATAATATCTGTAGCAAGCGGTAAAGGAGGAACTGGAAAAACTACTATTTCAACTAACCTAGCTTTAAGTATTGAAAATATTCAATTCTTTGACTGTGATGTTGAAGAACCTGATTCAAATATTTTTTTAAAAACAGATATTATAGACACTGAAGAAGTTAACATACTAGTCCCTGAAATCAACAAAGATAAATGCACATTTTGTGGAAAATGTTCTGATTTTTGTAGATATAATGCTCTTGCAGTCTTAAAAGATAATGTACTTGTTTTCCCAGAGTTATGCCATTCCTGTGGAGGATGCGATTTAGTATGCCCAGAAAACGCAGTAAGCTACAAGCCTAGAAATGTTGGAAAAATTGAACATGGAAAAAAGAAAGATATTGATTTTTATCAAGGAGTATTAAATATAGGAGAGATACAAGCAATACCTGTTATAAAATCTTTAAAGAAAAAAATTGATAAAAATAAAAATGTTGTTCTCGACGCACCACCAGGTACATCATGCCCTGTTATTGAAACAGTTCAAGGCTCTGACTATTGTATACTCGTAACTGAACCCACCCCTTTTGGTCTGAATGATTTAAAGATCGCAGTTGATACAGTAAGATTACTTGAAGTTCCTTTTGGTGTTATAATAAACAGAGATGGCGTCGGCGATAACGGTGTAGAAATCTATTGCCAGGAGGAAAAAATACATATTTTAGCAAAAATACCTGAGAGCACAGAAATTGCTAGTTTGTATTCAAATGGAAAACCGTTTGTAAACCATCTTAATGAATGGAAAAAAGAATTTCAAAAAATATTCTTAGAAATCAAAAAAGAGGTGGAAAAACGAAAGAACTGACAATCATAAGTGGTAAAGGAGGTACAGGTAAAACTAGTATTACTGCAGCTTTTGCATCACTTGCAAACAACGCTGTATTTGCTGACTGTGATGTAGATGCAGCTGACCTTCATCTCATATTAAAACCAGATATTAAAAAAACAATGGTTTTTCATGGTTTAAAACTAGCAAAAATCGATTTAGATAAATGTATAGATTGTAAAAAATGTGTAGAAAACTGTAGATTTGATGCAATAGGCGAAAACATAACAGTTGATGAATCGTTTTGTGAAGGATGTGGGGTATGTGAGTATGTATGCCCTGTAGATGCAGTTAGTTTGATTGATCGTGAATCTGGTTATTCATATATTTCAGATACTCGTTTTGGTCCAATGGCTCATGCTGTGTTAAAAACTGCTGAAGAGGCTTCAGGAAAACTTGTGACAGTAGTTCGCGAAAACGCAAAAAAAATAGCAAAAAAAGAAAAAAAAGAACTGATAATCATTGACGGCCCGCCAGGAATAGGCTGCCCGGTTATATCTGCTATAACCGGTGTCGATCTAGTTTTGATAGTAACTGAGCCAACTATTTCAGGAATTAATGACCTTAAAAGAATAATTGATGTCTCAAAACATTTTGAAATTCCCGCATTAGTATGCATAAATAAGTATGATATCAACTTAAAAAACAGCAAGATGATAGAAAAATACTGCAAAGACAAAAATATATCAGTAGTAGGAAAACTTCCCTACGATAAAATTATGACCAAATCAATGGTTAATGGTCAAAACGTAATAGAATATAATGAATCTGAATTAACTAAAATGATAGAAGATATGTGGGGGAGGATAAAAGTTGTATTACAACGATAAAGATTTAGAAGGATGGGTAAAAGATCTGCAAAAAAAAATTGAAAAAGAAGAAGAACAGATCTATTCAAAGACAGTCATAGAAGAATATAGAAACCCAATCAATTTTGGAACGATCAAGAAACCTGATGCTTATGCAAAAATAAAAGGGCCTTGCAAAGATACAATGAAAATATATTTGAAAATAAAAAATAGCATTATTACCAAAGCTTGTTTTTGGACGGATGGATGCGGAGCTACCATTGCCGCAGGAAACAGACTCGTTAAGATTAGTTTAGGTAAAAATATAGATGAAGTAAGTAAAATATCAAATAAAGAGCTTATAGAATCGCTGGACGGCCTACCAGATGAGCATATACATTGTGCTAAATTAGCTACTGATACAATACATAAGGCAATTAAAAACTATCATAAATAAAAAACTATATTACCAATACAAAATTTGAAAGTGATATATATGAAACATGTTCATTACAAAGATGTAGAACTTGAAACACCAACAGAAGAAGGTGTAAAAGATACAAAACTGAGATGGCTTGTAAGTAAAAAAGATGGTGCAGAAAACTTTGCAATGAGGCTTTTTGAAATAAAACCTGGCGGAAACACTCCTCTGCATCAACATGATTGGGAGCATGAAGTCTTTATTTTAGATGGAGAGGGGCAAACAAGAGATAAAGAAAAAAGTACAATTTTTAAAACTGGTGACATATTTTTTGTAAAACCTATGGAGTGGCACCAGTTTATAAATACTGGATCTAAAACACTCAAGTTTCTTTGTTTAATTCCAATCAAGGACTAAATTATATGATAAAATGAAATTCTTAAAAAAGAAAAATGAAAAAGAGCCAAAAGAAATTAACTGGCCTAAATATGTAGAAGAATTAAATGAAAAAAACTTTGATGATTTTATAAAAAAATATCCATTGTGTTTTATAGATTTCTGGGCTCCATGGTGCAAACCCTGTAATAAAATGAGTTCACGTGTGAGAAGACTTTCAAAATTATTTGAAGGAAAAGTAGCATTTGGAAAAATAAACACACAGAAAAATGAAGATATCTCAAAAAGATTTAAGATTATGAGTATACCGACGCTTATACTTTTCAAAAATGGCAAAGAAAAAGCCACATTAACAGGGGTAAAATCAGTTGGTAGCATAAAAAAAATAATTATAAAACATCTTTGAAAATGATGTTTTTAGAAAGATTTAGTAATGATCTTGTAATAATAATATTGTTATGAAAATCGGAAGAAATATCCTCAGTTTAATTGGAAATACACCTATCGTAAAAATAAATAACTTGAAACCTAAGTCTGAAGATATAAATATTTATGCAAAGCTGGAAGGAAATAACCCTGGAGGGAGTATTAAAGACAGAATCGCTCTAAAAATGATTGCCCAGGCAGAAGAAGAAGGAGATTTATCAAAAGAAAAAACAATAATTGAACCAACATCTGGAAACACAGGAATAGCTCTAGCTATGATAGGTGCAGTCAAGGGTTACAATGTAGAGATTGTAATGAGTGAAGACGTATCAAAAGAGAGAATAAAAGTCATAAAAGGTTTTGGAGGAAAAATAATTCTTACCCCGGGAGATATGGGTACAGATGGAGCTATATTAAAAGTTAGAGAATTAGTAGAAAAAAATCCTGATAAATATTTTTTCCCGGATCAGTTTTCAAATAAATATAACAAGTTAGCACATTATGAGACAACTGCTAAAGAAATTATAGAACAGATGGATTGTAAAATAGACTATTTTGTTTCAGCTATTGGTACATCTGGTACAATCATGGGAGTTGGAAGGTTTTTGAAAGAATGTTACTCTAATGTAAAAATAGTTTGTGCTCATCCAGTTAAAGGACATTATATTCAAGGTCTAAAGAATATGGAAGAAGCAATAGTACCCTCGATATATGATCCTAGTAAAATCGACGAAACAATAATGGTTGAAACAAAAGATGCTTTTGAAATGACAAGACAACTAGCAAAAAAAGAGGGGATTTTTGCAGGTATGAGTAGCGGAGCAGCAATGCTTGCATCAATAAAAACTGCCGAAAATATCTGTAAAGGAAATATAGTTACTATTTTTCCAGATAGAGGAGATAGATATCTAAGCACAGATTTATTTTAGAATAGGAGGAAAAGATAGTGATACTAACTATTGTCTATGACAATAATGTATACAAAAAAAATTTGGGTTTAAAATCTGATTGGGGCTTTGCCTGTCTTATTGAAAACAAAGATGAACTAGTTTTATTTGATACAGGCGCAAAAGGAGATATACTTTTAAACAATATGAAAAAACTAGGAATCAATTTTGAAAATATTTCAAAAATAATTATTTCCCATGAACATTATGATCATAATGGTGGTTTACAAAAAATTTTATCTTTTTTAAAAGATGTAAAAGTATATCGATTCAAAGATGAAAAACAAAGAGAGGGTATAGATCTTATTTGTGTTAATAAACCAATAAAAATTTCTGATAACATATATTCAACTGGTAGAATGAAAGGTGATCCAGTTGATGAACAATCACTTATATTGAAATGTCGTGAAGGATGGTTTATTCTTGCGGGTTGTTCGCATAATAAAGTAAAAAATATTATAAAAAAAGCTAAAGAATATGGAGAGATAAAAGGAATAATTGGTGGGTTCCATGCTTTTTCTGAATTCAATATTTTAAAAAATATGGATTTAATCTGTCCTACTCATTGTACAAAATATAAAGAAAAAATTTATGATACATTTCATAATAAGACAAAGAAAGGCGGCGTTGGAAAAATATTTGATTTATAGGAGAAAAATGAAATGATTAAATTAATATATATTATTGTTACAACTTTTACTATAGCATTAATTGCTTTTGTAGGAGTTTTTGCTTTATCAATAAAAGAAAAAGTATTGAATAAAATAGTATTATTTTTAGTAAGTCTATCTGCAGGAGCACTAATGGGCGGAGCATTTATTCATCTAATGCCAGAATCTATTGAAAAATATGGAAACGGCGATATCCTAATAGTGGTTTTAGTAGGTTTCATCTTATTTTTTATAATAGAAAAAGTACTTCACTGGCGTCATTGTCATAAAGGAAAATGCGATGTACATACTTTTTCTTATATGAATCTAGTAGGAGATACAATCCATAACTTTATCGATGGTCTAATAATGGCTGCTGCTTTTATAACCTCAATTCCTCTGGGCATAACCACAACGTTTGCAATAGCAGCACATGAGATCCCTCAAGAAATAGGTGATTTCGGGGTTTTAATATACGGTGGTTTTGAAAAAAAGAAGGCGATAATCTTAAATTTTCTAGTTGCACTAACAGTAATAGCAGGCGGCATAGTAGGATATTTTATATCAAGTAAAATAAATCAAGCGACAATTTTTTTACTGCCTTTTGCAGCTGGCGGATTCATTTATATTGCTGCAACTGATTTAATACCTGAAATAAAAAAAGAACTTAATTTTAAAAAATATATGTTAACATTAGTAATATTTATTTTAGGTATTTTAATAATGTGGACTATTAAGTATATCTTCAGTGGTTAAGAAAATGGATAAAAAAACTGGTTGTCTAGTTTGTGGCAAAGATTTAAAATATTTGAATGACAGAAAAAAAGTAGAATGTTATTTTTGTGGGAAAAAATTTGAAACACTAGTTACATGTGAAGAGGGGCATTTTGTTTGTGACAGTTGCCATAGTTTTTCTGCTGATGACTTTATTGAAAAAACTACTATTAAATCAAATGAAATTGATCCATTAAAACTAGCAGTAAAAATCATGAAAAATCCAAAGGTTAAAATGCATGGGCCTGAACATCATTTTCTTGTTCCAGCAGTATTAATTACAGTTTATTATAACAAAAAAAGAAAGTACGATATTAAAAAAGAAAAAATAAAAGAAGCAAGAAGGCGCGCTGAAAAAATACTTGGTGGTTTCTGTGGAACTCATGGAGTATGCGGGGCAGCGGTTGGAACAGGTATTTTTGTTAGTATTATAACTGGTTCAACTCCTCTTTCAAAAAAAGAATGGAAACTAAGTAATCAAATAACTGCTAAAAGTTTAGAAAAGATAGCAAAACTCGGTGGTCCTAGGTGTTGTAAGAGAAATACACTTTTAGCAATTATAGGTGCAGTATCATTTGTAAAACAAAAAGTTGATGTAGAAATACCAATTGATACAAATATAATTTGTCAATTTAAAGATTTAAATAAAGAATGTATAAAGGATAAATGCCCATTTTATAGTGGCTTTTAAAATTGTATATTATTTTTATATTATTCATTATTTTTTTGGACCATAACTGAATTCCAAGCAGAAGTAGGAAAAGCTCTACAAAAAATTTTGTTTTCTATTTTAATATCATCCATAGATCCCAAATTATCAATTATCTGATTTTTACAAATACCTTCTCTAATAATTATTCTAGTATTTGGTTCTGCATTTTTTAGAACATAATTTATAACCTGTATTTTTGGAAAAGAACATCCTGAGATGATGATAGTATCAAACCCATTAAGGGGATAATTTGTTCCATTACCAACTTTAGCAGAGATTTTATGGCCAAGGTTTTTTTCTTTAATCATTTTTTTTGCAATTTCAATAGATTTTTTATTATGATCAATAGTAACAATCTCAACATTATTTAGATTAGATAGATTAAAAGCAGTTATAGGATAAGCGCCTCCTCCAATATGTAAAATCTTTTTTGATTTTGAAAAATCAAATGTTTTTCTTTCTTTCTTGTATTCTTTTCCAACTGTTTCTTCGTAAATATTAGCTATCAATTTAGATCTGCTTGATAGTCTATCAATTATATGCCAAAATATGCTTCCAGTTTTACAAGCTATTTCTGCGTTATCTATTTGATCAATGTTTTTTTTCTGTGTACTATCTTTCTTTTTCGCCATTTTTCCCCTTTTTTAAAACAATAAATGTATTTTTTATACTACATATTTTATTAAACTAATGCTCTTGATATATATAAATTTTTTAATGAAAGCTAGTAACTAAATTTTAAAGCATCTCAATTAGAGTCATCATCAAATCTATATAATTTTTTTACTTTTTTTAAAATTAGATTCATGTAAAGTAACAAATACCCCTATAATACTTGGGGTAAGCCAAAAAATTACAAACCAAAACAGAGAAAGACTTATTATTTGCTCATAACTAACAAAAACGCCGTTAGTTAATTGAGGAAAAGAAAACATAGTAATCAAAGCTGCTTCTCGAGTGCCAATACCATAAATTGATATTGGTATACTTGCAATAACATCAGCTACAACCATAATTAAAATAAAATATTGAAAAGGAATATTGATATCAAAAAGTTTTGCAATAAAAAATATCAAGGTGAACTTAAAAAATCGACCTGTAATAGCAAGAATAGAAGGTATAATTATATCTCTTAAACTTGGTAAATCCTCATAAAAACTATCAACGGAATTTTCTAACTTATTTCTGATTCCAGAAAAAAATTTGAGTTGTACAATTTTTTTGAACAAATAACGAGAACGGACAGATTTAAAGAAAAATAAATAAAGAATTAATACGACTAGAAATACAAATAAAATTATTAGAAATAAATAAGGATAAACATTACTTAGAAAAATTGCTCCAATAAATCCTACAGAGAGCATAGATAGAAATTCGATTGTATTAAAAGTAACAATATTAGAAAAACACTTAGGGAGAGGAGCTCCACTTTCATCAGATAGATACAACGATCTAGTATAAGCACCAAAACCACCTGGTGTTATAAAACCATAGAAATAACCAATTAAAAAATTTTTAATGCTGTACCAAAAACTAACATTTATCTTTTGGCTTTTCAGTAAAAGTTGCCATTCGAAAGTAACCAATAATAGCAGTGGAACAAAACTGAAAAAAGAAAGAATGAGATAAAGAGGGTTAATATTTGTAAAAATCCTAAAGATTTCATCAAAATCAAGAGTAGAAATAATAAAGATTAGTATTATTATTCCAATTAATGGTAATAACTTTTTAAGCCTCATGATAGTTTTATGATACGTACTTACATATTTATATTATTTTAAATAATATAATAAAATTAAGAACTATAAATCAAATCAGGCAAGAGGTACATCTTTTCTTAGATCATCTTTTAGTTTTCTACCGGTTTTTTCTTCCCATTCTTTAATAGGGATTGAATGTTTCTCGCGTATCTTATCGCCGATACCAAGACCATTATATGTACAGAAAGGCACTATTCCTTCAAACGTGGTATAATGTATCACACATCTTTTAAGTCTATCAATATTTAGGTTGAATGCATCCTGAAACCACATTGAACCAATAAAAAGACTTTTATAGTGAAAACCACGGAGTGAATCATAACTTCCACCTATAGCTGCATCTTTAAGAAGTTTTTTAAGATTAAAACCATGTGGTGCCTTCTCATAATCAACAAAATCATCGATGTGTTTTAAAAAAGCTGATGCAACTCTGATTTTTTTGAGTGGGCCTTTAATTTTACTTTCTTTATCAATAAAATCAAGTAATCCTTCTACATCAATGAATCTAGTAACAGGGATAGGTTCGCCTCTATCATCTACAAAGACATAAGTAGCACCACCACAGCCAGGATGTGCAGTAAATTCTACCTGGCTTTGATCTTTAAGTAACTCAATTAACTTTGAAACAGGAAAAACAAATGGAACAGGGTAAAAATCGTCTCTAGAAATCTTATTATCAAACTCTTTTTCAATAGATTCTATCATTGTAACATAATCAACACGTTGACTGTCACGTTTTTCATCTTTAACCTTTGTAACTCTGCCACAGAAACTAATTGGTTGAAAGTTTACACCTCTAATTATATCCATATTATCAAGTGCAAATTTTACAATCTTTCCTGTCTCATGGAGATTTTTCCCATTGATTAAAACTGGTACCAATACACATTTAAGATCCACTTTTCTCATGTTCTCAATTGCTTTTTTGTTCATATCGATCCAGGGATTTGTTTTTTTTGTAACACCGTCAAAACTCATGTATATAGTGTTTACACCATGTTCCTTTATTTTCATACAGTAATCAGCACTATCAGCAAGTTTCAAAGCATTAGTATTTAACTGCATATGGGTAAAACCAAGTTCTTTTCCCATATCAATAATTTCAAAAAGATCCTCGCGAATTGTAGGTTCCCCACCAGTTATTTGAAGAGCTTTAGAACCCAATGGGCGCTCAGCCCTAGCTTGAATAAGTAGATCTCTTATTTCCTCAAGAGAGGGCTCATAGACCTGACCAGAAGCACCGGCATTCATAAAACAATAACTACAGCGAAGATTACACCTATTAGTTACAAGAAGATTAGTAAGAACACTTTGTGATTTATGAATATCATAGAGAGCAGGATAACCTAAAATACTTGTTTGAACATCAGGAGAGTCAATACCAGTTACCTTGTATTTCATCCATTTTTTATACAAAGTAGCATCGCTAAAATAAATTTCTTTGAAAGTGCCATGTTTTTTACATGTTTTTTTAATATAAACCTTATTATCCTCTTCTATTATTTCAGCTGGAATTCTTTTGATTTTTCCTTCTTTATTACATGCTGGGCAAATTGAGAAGGTTTCTTCTAATTTTTCCATGGTTATTCACACCATTTAGATTATATATGACTAAAATGGTCTAAATAAATGGTCTTATTTAGCTTTAACTATTAATTTAATCCATTAGTTTTATATCAAGGTTTTATTATAGACACAGTTGTGTGTCTAGCAATACCCGGAAAAATAATTGAAATTGATTCAAAAAAAAACCATGCTCTAGTTGATTATGGCGATGGGACTAAACGAAAGGCAAACATCAGCCTAGTAGATGTAAAAAAAGGAGATTACGTTCTTGTACATGCTGGTTTTGCAATAGAAGTATTAGATGAAGAAGAAGCGAAAAAAACACTTGATCTTTTTAAAGAAATGTTATCTTTTGAGGAGGAGTGTTAATTGTTTTCTCTAAAAGATAAAAACCTCGCTAAAAACATAATAGAGAAAATCAAAAAAGAAAATGTTCACCTAAAATTCATGCACGTATGCGGGACGCACCAAGATACTCTTGTAAAAAACGGTCTTGATTCTCTTCTTAACACCTGTGGTATCAGTATTGGACAGGGGCCGGGATGTCCTGTCTGTGTGACAACTCAAAAAGAAATTGAAGAAATGTTAGTCTTAGCTCAAGATAATAAAATTGTTACAAGTTTTGGAGACATGATGAAGGTACCTGGGGAAAACAAATCTTTAAGGAGTATAAAATCTGAAGGATATGATGTTAGAACAGTTTACGGAATTGAAGATTCAGTTGAGATAGCAATTAATAATCCTGATAAAGAGATTGTTTTTATGGCAGTAGGTTTTGAAACTACCGCTCCTTCCACAGCAGCTACAATAATTGATAACCCACCTGACAATTTTAGTATATTATGTTGCCATCGTACGATGCCTTATGCATTAAAAGCAATTCTTGACATGGGTGAAATAAAAATAGATGGCTTAATTGAGCCAGGGCATGTATCAACAATTATCGGTACTAAACCTTATGAATTTATTTCCAAGGAGTATAATATTCCACAGGTAGTTGCTGGTTTTGAACCAATTGACGTTTTGATGGCAGCGTGGATGCTTGTTAAACAGATTAAAAACGATATACCCCTGGTTCAAAATGAATATAAAAGGGTTGTCAACCCTGAAGGAAACATCAAAGCTAAAAAAATTTTGAATGAAGTCTTTGAACCATGTGATATAAAATGGCGAGGATTTCCAGTTATCAATAAATCAGGACTAAAACTCAGGAAAGAATTTGAAAAATATGATGCACGTAAAAAATATAGCGATGTTTTGTCAGATATTAAGAAAAAAGATTTCCCAGAATTGAAGGGATGCAGGTGTGGTGAATTGTTACGTGGTCTTGTATCACCATATGATTGCCCTCTATTTTCAAAAAAATGTACACCAGATGACCCAGTTGGACCATGTATGGTGAGCGTGGAAGGGAGCTGCAATATTGAATATCGTTATTCGTCAAAAAACGAAAAAAAATAGACAAAATTCATAAGTTCATAGCATATTAACAAATATGTCCATAGGAGGCAAATATTATTTCCAAGAGAACACAAAGAAAAAAAGAATTAGACCGCACACGAAACGAATGGCGTAAAAAACACCGTATTTTAAACGGTAAAATTATTTTATGGCCAAATAAACCTCCTGAACATGTAAACGCCCGTGCAAGTAAGACATACAACTGGTTTTGGAAAAAAGTTTTACTACCAACAAAAACAGAGAATATACCTGCAATTATATCCAATGTTAAAGAGCAAATAAAAAATATAGATGATAAAAGAAAAACACGTGTTTTCCGGACCATGATTGGCATGGCAGAAGATGCGTATAAAATGAAAAAGTTAGACAGTATCTTAGACACCGATACAGAATTACAATTAGGTGAAAACGCAGTTTATAACTCTGAACAGGGTCTAATTTTTAGGAATGGAAAATATTTTACTACTGATTTTTCTGAAGATGAAACAAAGATTCTTTTACGTGATTCAGAAGGGACAATAATTGATATACAATACAACGGTCAAAAAGACAAGAAATACTCCAATGATTACAACAGAAGAGAAAGATATGAAAATTGGGATTATAATACTGAAGGTTAGTTTGTTCGCCAACATATATTATAATGAGGCTTTTTTGTAATTATTTAAATTAAATGAAATTTAAATTAGAAAAAAAATTATACATGGTATGGATTGGGGAAAATTTCAAAAAACATATCAAAAAATTCCTCAAAACCATTAGTTGTATCCCTAATTGTTTTCGGACGAGTGTTACTTTCTTTATAGAGAGAAAGCAAAAAATCAATTATTAAATCCATACTTCCATTATCTAAAAAACTATTTTTAAATGAAATAAGTACATCGTTTACTTTATATGGATCTTTTAACCTATAAACTTTTTCACCAGGGGATAAAGAATATTTCATTTTTTTACATCTAGTAAATCCTGTTTGGAATTCAAAATTTTTATAAGGTGCAATCTCAATAATTCTATCTTTCTTTAATTTATTTAGATAACTAGAAATCTCTTTTTTATCCTTATCTAAAAATTTACAAATTATTTTCAATGAACCCGTAACATTAAAACAAAAGAATATTAGTATTGCTCTGGTGTTTTCATTTCTAATGTAAGAAATTAATTTTTTATCTGAAACAACATTTGAATTTGAAATATAAAACCTTGTATAACCATTTTTTTTCTGTTTACTTATTAATCTGTGTTTTACTAGATAATTTAAATGGTATCTAATAGTACTTTCTGAAATTTCTAATTCTTGAAAAATTTTTCTTAGATGAACTCCAGGATAATCTAATATAAAATCATAGATTTTTTTACGATTTTTTAGATTCAATAAATTTGTTTTATGCATATAAATACCAATATATCCTCTTTAGTTATAATATTATATAAGTCAAGTAATATAAATATTTTTATATAAAAAGAATATTTAATAAAAACTAGTTATAATCTAGCAAGTGTTTTATCAAGTCTACTTAAAACTTCGTCTACCTCACCTTCATTGATTATTGTCGGTGGTAAAAATCTTACATATTCACCTGTTGAAAGGCTTGTTTTTATTCCTTTATGTTTTAAATTTTCTCTTATTTTTTCAACATTTTTTTTGTTTCCTACTGAAAAAGCAATCATAAGCCCTCTGCCTTGAATATTTTCTATAACTGAATGTTTCTCTTTTAGTTCTTCTAACCCTTTAAAAAATTGTTTTGATCGCTCTACAACATTTTTTGTAATGTTTTTTTCTCTCATTTGTCTAGTTGCAATAAGAGCAGATGTCATAGCCATAGGGTTTCCACCAAAGGTTGATCCATCATATCCTGGTTTCATAGCATCTGATATTTTCTCATTTGTTACTACAGCAGTAACTGGATAACTACCTCCAAATGATTTTCCAATTGTCATAATATCGGGTACAACATTATAGCTCATGCAGGCAAACCAGTCACCTTCTTTTAACGCGGTTCTACCAAAACCTGCTTGAACCTCATCATCGATAATAACAAGACTCTTCTTTTCTTTTAACTCCCATAACTGCTTTATAAAATTAGAATCTGCTGGAAGATTTCCTCCTTCTTCACCTTGTACCATTTCCAAAATAATTATCCGAGCGCCTGTTTTATCAACAAGTTTTCTAACTGAATCAATGTCATTATAATTTGCAAAATGTACCCAATCCTCTTTATGAAGCTTAAATGGTTTTCTATATTTTTCATTCCAAGTCACAGCAACTGCTCCATGAGTTCTTCCATGAAACCCATTTTTGAATGCTATAACATCTTTTGTCCCAGTATACGCTTTAGCAATTTTTAAGGCCTTATCTATTGCTTCTCCACCAGAGTTCTGCCAATAAAAATAATTAAGTCCTTTTGGCATCATAGGAGAAATTTCTTTTAAAAAACGTGTGCGAGCAATCTGGACTCTGTCTTCTTTCATAGAAATAAGTAAATTTGCTTGATTGAAGAGGCCCAAAGCTACTTCAGGATTACTCATGCCAATGTTTGTTGCACTATAATTACTATCCATATCGATATACCATTTTCCTTTTGTATCTCTAATCCAGCAACCCTTTCCCATAACTGGAATTATATCTTTTTCCAAATGTGATACAGGTATCTTATATTTTTTATGAATTTCAATTGCTTCATTTGTTGAAATCTCTGAATAGTTTAGTTGTTCAGTGATATCTTTAATATCCTTAGGATTTAGATGAATATTTTTGAGATAATCAATAATCTCATCTGCCTGGTTGTTTTCCAAGGGCGCTCTCTTTTTTAGATTTTTAATATTTTTTTGTATATCCTTTGAAATTTTTAAACCTTTATTTCCTAGAACATTTTCAAAAACTTCTTCGATTCTTTCAAAGGTAGCATTTGTTCTCTCCGGGTTTTTTGTTCTATCATATACTATAGCATTTTTAAGTTCATTATAATACATATTTTTCACCAATATTTGACATTAGATGAGATAAAACATCTATTCATTTTAAAACAAGTATTTCATATATTTTACATCTTTTAACCTTTCTAACTACCTCATTACTTATAAAGTTTAGGATTTAAAAAAATAAAAAGAAAATTAACATATAAAAAATACTTTTATTCTATAATTTAGATAATCTTATAACTAACTGTAATATATACCTTTTATTATAAGACAAATGCGAGGAAAAAAGTGAGGGATATTGTAAATATATTTGGAAGTAATGCTGGAAAAATATGGAAAGCATTAGATAAGAAAGACTCTTTAGAAAAAGATAAAATAAAAAAAATTACTAATTTGAAAGAGAACGATTTTTATTCAGGAATCGGATGGCTTGCAAGAGAAGATAAAATATCAAGATATGAAGATGACTATTATAAACTCAGTAACACAAATTTAGAAGATGAAATCGGAAGAAACGCAGGTTTAATATGGAGAATACTTGACATATGGGATGAGGCAGGTATCGAATCAATTAAAAATCTTACTAATCTAGACAAAAAAAGTATTTACGCAGCGCTTGGATGGCTTGCAAAAGAAGATAAAATTATAAAAAATAGAAACAAATATCGTTTAAAATAAAAAAGTTTTAATTCTAGATACTTGATTATCTAAAATTGAAAGTCAAAATACCCGAGGTTCATGAGGGAAATGAGTTAGTGTGAGGTCCTATTAACATTATGAGGAGATATACTATATGAAAATAGCAATGATTGGATGGGAATATCCTCCCTTTAAAGCAGGGGGGCTTGCTACTCATTGCTATGGACTTACAAGAGGGCTTTCTGATAAAAATATTCAAGTTTATTTTTTTATGCCTAAAACAAAACATAAACCATCTAGCAACAAAAAGAATCTAAAAATTCTAGAAGTAGGAGAAACAGAAATTTTTCCTTATGATAGACCTGATTCTAAAGAAATTAAAGGAAATTTTTTTGAAGGCGTATATAAATATAACGAGCTTGTAATCAAAAAAGTAGAAAGTACTATTAAAAAAGAAGGTAAATTTGATGCAATTCACTGTCATGACTGGCTTACAATGAAAGCAGGAATTGCATTAAAAGAAAAAACAGGGACTCCACTTGTTTTAACAATTCACTCTACTGAATATGACCGATCTGGTTGGCTTCATCCTAACCAATGGTTTATTGATATCGAACGTGAAGGCATGCAAAAAGCAGACAGAATTATTGCTGTAAGTTATTTTACAAAGCGTGTTTGTGTTGAAAAATATGGTATAAATCCAGATAAAATTAGTGTAGTACACAACGCAGTATATCCGATAAAAGAAGGCCATAAAAAAGAGATTGTATTATTTTTAGGAAGGCTTACCATCCAAAAAGGTGCAGAATTTTTCTTACAGTCTGCTAAAAAAGTAAAAGAAGTCGAACCTGACACAAAGTTTGTTGTCGCTGGATCTGGCGATATGCTTCCAAGACTTATCGACCAAGCAATAGAAATGGGGATTTCTGATAAGGTCATTTTTACAGGGCGTATTTCGGATGAAGAGGTCAAACATATTTATGGTATCAGTAGCGTCTATGTTATGCCATCTGTAAGTGAACCCTTTGGTATAACTGCATTAGAAGCGATTTCAGCGGGAACACCTGCTATTACATCAAAAACAGCTGGTTTTTCTGAGGCGTTTAAAAATTGTTTAAAAGTTGATTTCTGGGACACAGATGAAATGGCAAATAAGATAGTTAGTCTTTTACGTTATGATCCGCTTCATCGTACTCTTTCAACAGAAGGAAAACGAGAGGTAAATCTTTTTACATGGGACAGAGTTGCAGATAAAACAATAGATGTATACAGGAGAGCAACTTAGGTATGACATCAGTATGTATGTATTTTGAAGTGCATCAACCAATGAGACTTAACAGGTTCTCAGTTTTTAATATAGGTGAAGACAATCATCATTCAAGGTATTTTAATAAAAAATTAAATGAAGAAATTTTTACAAAAGTTGCAAAAAAATGTTATCTCCCAACAAACAACTTAATACTTGATCTTATAAGAAAACATGACGGGAAATTTAGAGTTTCATTTAGTCTTACAGGAACTTTTGTTGAATACTGTAAAGAATTTATGCCGGAGGTTTTAGATAGTTTTAAAGAACTTTTTAAAACTGGATCAGTAGACATGATAGAAGAAACCTACTACCATTCACTATCCTCTTTATATGATGACATGAAAGAATTTGAAGATCAAGTAAAACTGCACAGACAAATGATAAAAAAAACTTTTAACTATAAACCTAGGGTATTCCGTAACACAGAAGCAATATATGACAACCGAATTGCTAGGAAAGTTGCAGAAATTGGATACAAAGGAATTATCACAGAAGGTACAGAAAAAATATTAGGATGGCGAAGCCCAAACTATTTATACAAACCTGTGAGCTCAGATATAAAAGTATTACTTAGAAACTATAACCTCTCCGATGATGTAGGTTTTCGGTTCTCAGCAAGAATGTGGAAAGGATGGCCACTTACTGCTGAAAAATATGCCCATTGGATATCCAGGGTTCAAGGAGATATAGTTAATCTATTTGTTGATTACGAAACCTTTGGAGAACATCAATGGACTGAAACAGGCATATTCAATTTTCTTGAAAAACTTCCTGAGGAAGTATTCAACCATGATCATTTAGATTTTGTAACAGTTGGAACTGCAGTTGAAAAATATGAACCGGTTGGAGAAATAGATGTGCCATGGGCAATTTCATGGGCAGATGAAGATAGAGATGTTTCCACTTGGCTAGGTAACGATATGCAAATAGCCTGTTTTAACGAACTAAAAAACATCGGACATAAAGTAAAAGAAAAAAAAGACAAAGATTTAATGAAAACCTGGAGAAAACTACAAACAAGTGATCATTTATATTACTGCTCAACAAAAGGACTTGCAGATGGAGATGTACACGCTTATTTTAGCCCATATGATGGCCCATATGATGGTTTTATAAATTATATGAACATACTACAAGATTTAAAAAGAAAAGTTTAGTTTAAAAAAAATCGATGAGGAGAGTCACATTTGAATATAGTTCATTTTACATGGGAGTATCCACCAGTAATCTACGGAGGATTAGGAACCTTTGCAGAAGAATTAACAAAAAAACAACTATCTTTAGGTCATGATATAACAGTCTTTTCATTAAACGAAAATAATGCTCTTTCTACATATGAAAAACAAAATAAAATAGACGTATATCGCCCTAAATCTCTTGATCTAACTGAAACTTTTAGACTTTTTGCAGACCATGAACTCAAATCATGGGGTCCTAATTTTAAGTTTTTTGCTGATGTCGTAAGTTACAATATCATGTCTGCATCTCAACTGGTAAATGTACTTGTAAAAAAACAGAACAAAAAAATAGATGTTGTTGACGCTCATGACTGGCTTGGTATAATAGGAGGAGCAATTGCAAAAAGAGAGCTTGGTAAGCCGCTGTTTTTTCATATCCATTCCACGGAAGTAGGAAGATCTATAGGTCGTGGTTCACACAATATAAAAGATATTGAATTTGAGGGTGGACAAATTGCAGATTGCATAGTTACAGTTTCTTATGCAATGAAAGATGAACTTGAAAAATTAGGTTTTCCAACTGAAAAAATAAGGGTTTGCTGGAATGGTGTTGATCCAGAAAAATATGACCCTAAAAAAGTATCAAAAGAAGAGATAAAAAAACTTCGAAGTAAATATGGTATAAAAGAAAACGAAAATATGATTTTTTTTATCGGACGGCTTGTAACAGTTAAAGGTGTTGATAAGCTAGTTAAAGCAATGCCAAATGTCCTTGATGATTTTCCCAATTCAAAACTTTTAATACTTGGTGTCGGTGACATGGAATTTGGTTTAAAGGATCTTGCGAAAAAACTTGGAATAGAAGACAAAGTAAGATTCAGAACAGAATTTATAAGTGAACCCGAGAGAATAAAACATTATGCAGCAGCAGATTGCGTGGTACTACCCTCTACTTATGAGCCATTTGGTATTGTTTGCACTGAATCAATGAGCATGGAAAAACCTACAGTTGTTGGAGCCCGTGGTACAAACGGCTTTCGGGAACAAATAATACCCTCAGGTGATAAACAAAATGGGTATCATATAAACCCACATGATCCAAGTGATATAGCTTGGGGTATAAAACAAGTATTTCAGGATAAAAAAAAGTCAGAATTAATGGGTAAAAATGCCCGTGTTAGAGTGCTTGAAGAGTTTAGTTGGAATAAGGTTGCTGAAAGGACTCTTGATATATATAGGGGATTTTTATGAGAGAATGGATTGTTACAAACGGACTTGGTGGATATGCATCCTTAACCCATGAAAGTAACAATACTAGCAAGTTTCATGGGTTACTTATTGCAGGTCTAAATCCACCAACTAAGAGATGGGTTTTTGTATCAAATATGATCGATAAAATAAAGATTGATGATAAAGAGTATGATTTGACTAATTATGAGCCGAATTTTGATTTCGATTATTTTCCAAGTTTTACTTACAGAATAGATGACGCAACAATAAAAAAAACAATATTAATGCCTCACGGTAAAAATACTACAATTATTAGATATCAAATAAAAAACAGGAAATCTATAAATATTAGTCATGGGCCAATTGTTCACTCTAGACATTTTTATGATTTAAACAGTCAAAGATATCTTTTTTTTGAACAAGAAAAAAAGGGCAATGTACTATTTATTAAACCAGAGAACACAGATAGAACGCTTAAAATCATTTTAAAAAACAGCGAGTATGAAGAAAAAAATTACTGGGAAACAATGTACTATGAAAAAGATAGGAAAAGAAATGATTCCTGGATAGACAACGCGGTACATACCGGATATTTTCATAAAAAAATCAAAAAACCAAGTGTTTATTATCTTGCTTTAACAGTTGAAGACAATTTTAATTTTAATCCTGCTCTCGTTTTTTCAAAAGAAAAAGAAAGAAAGGAAAAACTAATTGAAAAATCTAATCTATCTGAAAAATTCAAAAAACTAGTTTTATCTACTGATAATTTTATCGTTAAAAAAGGTGAAGGAAAATCAGTTATAGCAGGTTACCCATGGTTTGGTGACTGGGGAAGAGATGCACTAATTTCACTTCCAGGTTTAACTCTGGTAACAAGAAGATTTAACGAAGCAAAGGAGATACTAAATACATTTGCAAAGTATCGTAAAAATAGTCTTATTCCAAATTTTTTTAGCGATAGAGAATCTGAGGCAGCATATAACTCAGTAGATGCCTCTTTATGGTTTATCGATCGTGTTTACCAGTATATGAGATATACTAATGATACTGAGTTTTTGGAAAAAATGTGGGAATGTCTTGAGGATATAATATCTGGATATAAAAACGGTACAATATACGATATAGGCATGGACGAGGATTACCTTATAAGCCATGGTCCGGGTCTCACTTGGATGGATGTAAAAATCGGTGATTTTTATCCTACCCCTAGATTTAGAAAGGCAGTTGAGATACAGGGACTATGGTACAACGCCTTAAAAATTATGAGTGATTTTTCAGAACAAATAGGAAAGGAAGACAATTATTTTGATCTATCTGAATCTGTTAAAGAAAGCTTCAATGAAAAATATGATTTATTATATGATGTTATAGACACACATGATTTTTCTCTTAGACCTAATATCATATTTCTTGTTTCTCTTGATAATAACATGATAGAAAAAACCCGTCAAAAAGAGATAATTAAAGTTGTTCAAGATAATCTTTTAACTATTTTTGGATTGAGAACATTATCCCCACATGACCAAAACTACAAAGGAACATATATAGGGAATTATAACAGAGATATTGCTTATCACAGTGGAACTGTTTGGCCTTGGCTTCTAGGATCTTTTATAAAAGGATACGTGAAGGTTAATAACTACAGTAAAAAAAATCGTGAATATGCATATGAAAAATTTTTGAAACCAATGATCGATGTATATGGTGAAAAATGGGATGGGTCAATTCATGAGATTTTTGATGGAGATCCTGTTTATACACCTAGAGGTTGTATTAGCCAAGCCTGGAGTGTAGCAGAGATTTTAAGATCATGGGTTGAGGATATTGAAAACAAAAGACCAAAATACGAAAAAAATTCTTTACATAAAATACGCGTTTAATACATATTGTTGAATCATACGATTTGTGTTGAAAAATGACGCATTTATCGCAATGCAGCTTCTCATAGTTCTAATCCAGTTTTCTCGATCTTTGTAGAATTTTGGCATAATCCAGTTTTCAAGTTTTTCATATAGATCATATTTATCTATCTCATCGTCTGATTCTTTTTCTTCTGTTTTTTCAGGTCCAATTGTCCATCCAGTAATATTTTCAATACATCCTTCAAGCCACCAGCCGTCAAGTGTTCCGAATTGAGGGACTCCGTTGTGAGCTGCTTTCATACCACTTGTTCCTGATGCTTCTTTTGGCCGTCTTGGAGTATTAAGCCAGAGATCAACTCCAGCTACCATCATTTTAGCAATGGTCATGTCATAGTTATGTATAAAAACAATTTTTACACCATCTGAAATATTTTTCATAACATTGTATATGTGTTTGATTTCTTCTTTACCAAAAGTGTCTTTTGGATGAGCTTTTCCAGAGTATATAATCTGTAAGGGACCAACGTTTTTTGCAATATCAGCTAGTCTTTTAGGTTCTGAGATTAAAAGACCAGGGCGTTTATACGCGGTTTGACGACGGGCAAAACCAATTGTAAAATCATCATAATTCATACCGATGTTGTAACGCGTGTTTACAAAGTTGATTAATTCTTTTTTTGCGTTCATATGTGCTTTCCACACTTCATCTTTATCCATACTTTGAGCTGAACGAAGAATATATGGATCTGAACGCCATCCTGGCATACATCTATCAAATAATTCCTGGAAAGATTCGCAAACCCAGGTTTGAGTATGAACACCATTTGTAATAGAATCTATAGAATAGCCTGGAAACATAATCCGAGATACCTCGCCGTGTTTTTTTGCGACACCATTAATGTAATGACTGAAAAACAAAGCAAGACGGGTCATATTTAGCTTGTTTTCATATGTGATATCCTCTAAAAGAAAATCAGGTAATATATTTCCAATCATAGATTTGGCCATATCAAGATTAAACTGATCATGGCCAGCGGCAACAGGAGTGTGAGTTGTAAAAACACATTGCTTTCGAACTTTTTCAACATCATTTAATTGATTATATAACTCTAATGTACCAAGAGCAGCATGTCCTTCGTTCATATGATATCTATCTATTGTATCATACCCAAGAGCACCAATTATTCTAACTCCACCTATTCCTAGAACTATTTCTTGGCCTAACCGGTATTTATTATCACCACCATATAGATATTTAGTAAGGCTTCTATCCCAATCACTGTTACCTTCAATATTTGTATCAAGGAAAAAAACAGGTATAATATAGCCACCAATGCCTCTATATTGATATAGCCAGGCTCTTACTTTTACTTCTCTATTTTCAATTTGTACTGTTGTTTTAGAGGGCATCTCCTGCAAAAAATTTGAAACTGAAAACTCAATAGGAAGCTCAATTTGATTACCGTTCTCATCAATTTTCTGATAAAAATAACCTTTTTCTGAAAGAAGTGTAACTCCAACCAATGGAACATTAAGATCCGCACAGCTTTTAATAGTGTCACCTGCAAGAATTCCTAGTCCTCCACTATAAGAAGGGATGTGTTCATCTATTCCAATCTCCATTGAAAAATATGCAATCTTTGGTTTACCACCAAGACTTACAATACTTTTCTGAGAAAATGTATCACCTGTATCTTTACTAGTCATCTGCTCCTCAACCACAAAGCAATGTATAAAATTTTTTCTTATAAACTGTTTCATTTAAATCAAAAAAAAAATTTAACAAATGGATTTATAAATGTCTAATAGATAATAGTTATAGAAAAAATGTGGATGGTGGCATAAATACCAGAAAAAACCTGTATTGTTTGTAGTAAAAAATTTAGTTTACATGAAAACCCCTCGGGACTTGTCTTTGAAAATGAAAAATTTATTTGCGAAGATTGCTGTGAAAGACATCACGAAGAAGAATTATCAGAAATAACAAAAACGATAATGCATGATTCCTCAAATGCAATGCCTATTGCCCTTTGGCTCATACATGAAGAAAACAAGGATAAAACAATGATGACAACAAAAAAATAATGTTAAAATCTAATAGATAAGAATCCATGTTCGCCAACATATAATATAATGAGGTTTTTGAAAACGGTTTAATACAAAAAGCGTGAGCTTTGTTTTTACGTTATTTTTTTCCTAAAGGCCAATAGAATAAATGCCACAGCTAAAGAAATTAAAAAAGAAAAAACTGTACCATAAATCAATCCAAATTTTGGATATAGAAAATGCACTGCTATAACATAGCTCATAACAGTTTGACTTCCAAAGATCATAGATTTTGCTATACCTGAAGTAAAACGAGGTCCATGTTCTAATAAAGTTATAAGCATGGTTGATAAAAAAATTGCAGGGAATATAGAAAAAATACCGGATAAAGTGGGATCAATATTTGACAAAAAAACAGCTGTTGCAATGACAACTCCTGCAAGAATACCCCTTAAAAGAACTTTCTTTTTTGTATAATGGACTTTAACTTTTTGATGTGACTCGATTTTTTTTATTTTTTCTAGAAAAACAAAAGTAAAAACTAGCGATAAAACATATAAAACAACTGAAATAATTATATTTTCAACACCAACAATGTAGAGAGTTACAGATAAAACAGTCCATATACCAAGAGAGCCGATTAATGCAAGACTAGTTGATCTGTACGCAAGCATAGAAAATAATACTAAAAACACAAGATTTATAGCCATTTCAGCAGGAACAACAGCTGCAGCTTTACTTGCAAAAATTACACCTCTATTTAGAGAAATAAAAATAAGCGCGATAATAATAGTTGAAGGAAGAGTTCCTAAGATACCTCCTATTTTTGTACCATATCTTTCAGCAATAACTGTAATAAGTATTACAACTGCCGCTGAAATAATAAAAGGCAATATTATCTGCGATAATAAATCAAACATATAGAGAGGAGGCATACATTCTTTCTATAAAACTTTAATCTAGTTTTATTACATTCTTTTTTGCAATGAAGTTTGAAAAAGTAATTAAAAAATTAAACGAGATGGCTAGACCAGAAAATGTAGAAGGAATGAAACGTTTTGGAATAATTCATGAAAAAAACCTAGGAATCACTGTAACAAAATTGCGTAAATTTGCAAAAGAAATCGGTGAAAATCATGAACTAGCAGTCAAACTTTGGAATACAAAAATTCGTGATGCAAGAATGCTAGCTGTATGTATTGAAGACCCAAAAAAAGTATCAGAGGAACAGGTAGAAAGTTGGCTTAAAGACATACAATGCTGGGATCTATGTGATCACTGCTGCGGACATTTTTTTGATAAAACACCTTTTGCATATGACAAAGCAGTTGAGTGGAGTAATAGAAAAGAAGAATTTCAGAAGAGAGCAGGATTTAGTCTTGTTGCATGGCTTGCAGTACATGACAAAAAAAAGGATGACAAATGGTTTGAAGATTTTCTAGAAATAATAAAAAGAGAATCAAATGATCAAAGAAAATATGTTAAAAAAGCAGTTAACTGGAGTTTACGACAGATCGGTAAAAGAAATATTGATATGAATAAAAAAGCAATAAAAACTGCTAAAGAGCTAGCAAAGAAAGACGATAAAACAGCAAAATGGATCGGAAAAGACGCTTTACGTGAATTAAAAAGTAAAAAAGTAGAAAAAAGAGTGAAATTGAAAAAATCTAAATGAGTTACTTTTTTTTGAATTTGTTTAGCTTTTTATCATATATTTTATTTGAAACTGTAAAATATAACATTACTATCAAAAGCTCTATCGCAAAAATAAGCAAAAAATATCCAAAAGTAGATCCAATCTTTAACCAAGTATCAACATTTGTAATGCTCAAATTAAATGTTAATATAATTGATCCAAGAAAAGGAATGAACATCCCAATAATTACTATTAAAAGAATTTTTATGAGATCCAAATCCTTCTTCATAATATTCCTCTGACAGGAAAAATATCATTAGATTTTTACTCTACAATCAAATCTTTTGAATACTTATTGGTATCAGCAAGTAAAAATTCATCACCCATGCTAAGACAATTCACTGGGCATACATCATTACATTGACTGCAGAAACAACATCGTGACAAAAAGATCCTAATTTTTTTCTCATCAGGTTTATACTCAATTGCTTCAGTCGGACAAACCTTGATACAAAGTTTACATCCTATGCATTTCTCTTTATCATATTTTATTTTTCCACGAAAACCATCAGGCGTTTTTATAGGAGGGTTTATCTTTGCTTTTCCTTCCTCAACATTTTTTAAGTAATTTGTTACATTACCAGGTATATATTTAGCAGGAAACTTGTTAGTCCATGGTTTTTTAAACATCTG
>Ga0180433_10001195_pt1 | contig 43939 bp, 39 predicted proteins | sample SS_ome_8_FD_132980 | JGI IMG/M metagenome (GOLD analysis project Ga0180433, IMG submission 132980) | Hypersaline lake sediment archaeal communities from the Salton Sea, California, USA - SS_1_D_1 metaG | ecosystem: Environmental > Aquatic > Non-marine Saline and Alkaline > Hypersaline >...
CTCCATCACGACAATGGCGCTGACATGACGCCAGGGATAGGGAAAGGCAGAAACGGCGGTATGGGTCGCCTTCATCATGGCTATCCCCCCATTCTTCTCTTTGAGCAATGCTTCGGCAATCTCCGGGATGGTGGCGGTCCCCAGCTTCCGGTGTGCCTCGATAACTCCCTCGCGCTGTCCCCGGTGATACCTTTCAAATATCTCAAAGAAGCGCATGCAGTTATCCCTCCCGACAATGTAATCACCCTCCAGGACATCGTCACGAAGCGCTGCGGGAAAGCCGGCAACAACCTTTCCCCAGCTCGTCCGCGATCGGTGGCCGTCGGCGGCAATCTCAATGTACCCCTCATCGGCCATCTGCTTGTACAGTGAATTGTACCGGATGAGGCCGTTGACCGACGAGTAGAGGAGGACGGGGTTTATCTCGATGGTCACATCGCCGCAGAGCATGATCTTATGCTCGGGATCGTAGATGGAGACATGTCCCGGAGAATGGGCACAATCGGCAATGAGCACCAGCCGGCCGAGCGGCCATCCCTGCAGGCTCACGCTGCCGAATTTAAAGGTCTTCAGATCGGCCATGCGGAGTGGCTCAACCCGATCCTTCATCGACTGAAAGGGGGGGAAAACCGCTCCGAGAATGGTATTGATGACCTGTTCGGCTATTTGCGGGGAGTAGCTTGCAATCTGCGCTATGAGCGGCAAAACCGTTGTAAGATCCTCGAACCAGTTGTAGAATTGACCCCGCGCCTTGAAGTCGGCCAGCCAGTCCCCGGTATACTCCAGAACGGGCAGCTCCCGCTCATTGAGCAGAAAATGGGTCTCCTCAATCCCCACCTCCTCCAGTATATCATTATTGCCGGCATGGTCGAGATGACCCTGGGTGAGGGTCATGTACAGACGGTCAACCTGTCCGCGATAGGAATCTATCAGTGCAAGCAATTTTTCCTGATAAACCGGATTCCGGCCGTTGTCGACCAGAACGAGATCCCGTCCATCCTTTATCAGATAGGAGTTGCAGGTAACCTGAGAACCGAAGAAAACATTGGGGAAGAACCCCTCGATCCACCAGCAGTCCGGAGCCATCTCCTCAACCCGCTTCAGCAACAGAGGATCATTGCGAATCAACATCGAATCGTAAATTTTCAAAAGCGTACCTCCATTTTTTGACTTATATGTTTGCTCACATGCTCGTCACTCGATCAGCCAAGATCGATCCCCTCGCTGTTCATGAAAATGCCACCCTTCATGACCATAGCGATACTGTCGAGGGCGTTGATATCTTTCAGGGGATCGCCCGTTACCGCGATGAGATCGGCGAACTTTCCCTTCTCGACCGTGCCGATTTTATCCTGCATGTCGATGATCTTCGCATTCACCGCCGTTGCGATTCGAAGCGCCTCGAAATTAGAGATGCCCGCACTGACATAGTGGCGCAGCTCATCGACAAAGCGGCCGAAGAATCCGGTCGGCGTTCCGCCGATGTCGGTTCCCATGCCCACCGTGGCACCCATTCTATGGAGCTTCTGAAGATTCTGTATGGCATGGGGGAACATTTCGATGCCGAACTGATGGTCGAACTGCACCTCTTTCCTTTCCTCTGCGGTGAGCTTCTTCTTCGACTGATCCAGAAGATCCTTCATCCGCTTCGACATCTGCTTGATCGCTTCGGGCACAAGGAACTCCTTCCCCTTCATCTCAACCAGCTCGAGCAGCTTATCCTGTATGAGATCATCACCGAAGGCCATGATGGTAGGCATGATGGCCATCCCCTTCTTCATGAACTTTTCGATCTCTCCGTCGGGAATGATACCATCCAGCGGAATGTGTTCCAGAGTATGAAAGCCCAACTGTACTCCCTTTCTGAATCCATTGAGGAAGGGCTGATGGAGGGCGGACTTGAGGCCGTGATCCTTCCCTATCTGGAGGATTAACCGGTATCCCTCGTCTGAGTGATTCGGCAGTGGTCGCGGATTATACGAGTACGAGTGCTCCTGATAGAGGGTCTTCATCCACTGGGCGCCGAGACCGATCATCCGCTCGCAGCACTCCCGTATCTCTTCAACGGTTTCGGGGCGCTCGGCGTAATTTCCCCCGACGAGCCAGAGAATAACCGGGTTCGTAAAATAGGGTGCCTTCTCCGGGGCGCCGAGCTTGTCCCCCTTCCGGGCAGCGATAGGGGAGAGGGAGCTTATCACCCGCGGGCCGGGAATCTCGTTCTCATCGCAAAGCTTCCGAAACTTAAGCAGCTTTCCCGGTATGGCGCCGACATCGCGCACGGTCGTAACACCTTTCATGACACAATATCTGAAATTGCTTACAATCTGCTGATTAATCTGCCTCATGAAATTAAGATTGACGCTGTACATAAAGGGAACGGTAATATGAACGTGATTGTCGATGAGGCCGGGAAGCAGCGTGGCGCCTTTAAGATCAATAATCTTATACTCCTTGAACTGCGCGAGATCGCCGCTCTTCTCGATTGCTTTAATGCTATCCCCTTCGATGAGGAGAATCAATCCCTCCTGAAGCTTATTCCCAATGCCATCGAAGAGTCTGAAGTTGTGGAGCACTACCTTCGGGAATGATACCGGTTTCCAGTCGGAATCGTATCCACAGCCGGTAAGTGAACCGAGTCCGGTAGCACTGAGTGCAGCACCGGCGCCTATGACACCCGCGGTTTTTAAGAAATCTCGCCTGTTGAGCCCGGATTCCTTTTCGAAATGTTTCCGTAATTCTTGAAGATCATCATTCATCGGATCTCTCCTTGTATTCCTTTTATCATTCCATTATCATGAAATGCAATTGAGTTTGCAAGGATAATATGGTCAACGCTGAACCAGAATGAAAGCATATACAGTGACAGGTAACATTAAAGATTTTTCCCGGCTCCTGAATCTCCGTATCAGACTATATTTCAACTGTTCTTCAATTGAGATTATACGAAAAATATGCGTTTAAAAATAATTGTCTTGACGGATAAATTTATTCATAAAATGAATAGATTCAGAAACAAAATAAATTCATTAAGAATCCGGAAATACTGCAATGGGAATCGCCGAGAGGAAAGCGAGAGAAAAGAAGGAACGTCGCAACAGCATAATGAAAGCTGCGAAGAAGCACTTCAGCTCCAAGGGGTTCAACGGCACAACCATGGAGGAGATTGCTCAGGATATCGAGCTGAGCCCCTCGACCCTCTATCTCTATTTCAGCAGCAAGGAGGAGCTTCACGCCGCGCTGAGCCTCAAACTGCTGGAAAACCTTCTCGCGCAGTTAAACCGCATAAAGGAAAGCAAAGAGAAGAATCCGATGAGATTACTTCTCTCCGTGAAGGAGATGCTCCTGGACATCTATGCACGCGATCCGCTGATGCTCATGAACGTCTTTCACTTCCAGACCAGCGAGGTGTATAAAAATATATCATCCGAACTTATTGAAGATATCAAGGAGTTCGCCGGTCGCGCCCTGCAAACGATTGCGGATATATTCGAAGAAGGAATTCAACAGCAGCTGTTCAGAGAGGAGAATCCCGTTGCTCTCGCTGACATCATCTGGAGTCTCTTCTCGGGAATGGTCATATGGGAGGAGAGCAAAAGAGCGCTCGATGCACGAAAGGTGTACCTGAAGGAGACGCTGGATCTGGCATTCGATCTTTTCATCAGGGGGATTGCCCTTCAGGACAAGAGATAAAATTGAGGAGAAGGCATCAATCGGGAGAACAGCATGTACAGTAAAGAAAAAATCGAGCTCATTCGCAAGGGAAAGGAGGAGTGGGAACGGGAGGTGCTGACCCCTATTCTCAGGAAATGGCCCGAGCGGGAGGATCGCTTCGAAACCCTTTCGGGCAGGGAGCTCAACCGGCTCTATACCCCACTCGATGTTTCAGAGAAGGACTATCTCAGGGATATCAGCTTTCCGGGAGCCTACCCCTTCACCCGGGGCGTGATGCCCACCGGCTATCGGGGGAAGCTCTGGACCAGGAGGCAGGTGACCGGCTTTGCGACTCCCGAAGAGACCAATTCCCGCCTCAAGTATTTGCAACGTGAGGGGCAGACCGGCATCAATCTCGTCTTCGATCTTCCAACACACTATCACCTCGACTCCGACAATCCGCTCTGTGCGGGAGAGGTCGGGAAGGACGGCGTCCCGGTCGATTCGCTCAGGGATATAGAGGTGATATTTGACGGTATCGATATCGCCGCTATCTCCACCTCGATAATCACTGCTGGTGCTACCATTTTCGCCATGTTCCTCGCTCTGGCTCAGAAGAGAGCAATTCCCCTGCATACCCTGCGGGGAACGCTACAGAACGATATCGTCTCGCTCTACTATACCGTACACCTTTCCCGCTTCAACCTCCTTGACCTCTTCCGGATCTCCGTTGACGTCATCGAATTCTGCGTACGAAACATTCCCCGGTGGAATCCCATCAGCTTCATCGGCTATCAGATTCGAGAAAAGGGCTCCACTGCAGCACAGGAGATCGCCTTCACCTTTGGCAGTGCCATTGCCTACGCAGAGGCGTTGAAAAAGCGGGGGCTCGCCGTCGACGAGTTCGCGCCCCGCTTCTCATTTTTCTTCAATGCTCATAACGACTTCCTCGAGGAGATATGCAAATACCGCGCCGCCCGCCGGCTCTGGGCGCGTATCATGCGCGAGCGCTTCAAGGCAAAGAATCCTCTGAGCTGGCTCCTCCGGTTCCATGTACAGACCGCGGGCTGCTCCCTGACCGCCCAGCAGCCGATGAACAACGTAATCCGCACCACCATACAGGCGCTCGCCGCCGTTCTGGGAGGGGCAAACTCGCTCCATACTAACTCAATGGACGAGGCCTATGCCCTCCCTTCGGAGACAGCCGTTCGAACGGCGCTGCGCACACAGCAGATCATCGCCCTTGAGAGCGGCGTTACCAATACCGTCGATCCGCTCGGTGGCTCTTACTGCATTGAAAAGCTCACCGATGAACTGGAGGAGGAGGCAGTCGCCATTCTCGAAGAGATTGACGAGAATGGCGGAATGGTACAGGCAGTATCAACCGGATGGGTGCAGAAACAGATACAGGATGCCGCCTATGCGTATAAGAGGGAAGTCGAAACGAAGAAACACTTTATCGTCGGGGTGAATTGCCATGAGGTCGAAGAGGACGAGCTGCCCATTGAAATCCTGAAAATCGATCCTTACCATGAAGAATTGCAGAAGAAGAATCTTGCTGCGGTCAGAACGAACCGTGATATGCAACAAGTGGAGAGAGCGCTCGAGCGTTTACGGGAGGCGGTCGAAGCACAGGAGAATGTCATGCTTCCCTTTGTCGAGGCCGCCCATGCCTATGCGACGATTGAGGAGATGATGAATACCTGCATGCCTTCTTCACAGGGGACAAAGGGGGGCGTTGAACGATGAAAAACGGAAAGCGTACCATACGGGTACTCCTTGCCAAGCCGGGACTGGACGGCCACGATCGCGGCGTTTACCTGGTAGCGCAGGCCCTCAGGGATGCGGGAATCGAGGTGATATTTCTGGGGCTGCAGACAACCGCAGAAGAGGTGGTTGCGGCCGCCCTGCAGGAGGATGTCGACATGGTCGGCCTCTCCATATTCTCGGGGGGGCATATGACCATACTCCCCCGTATCACTGAGAAGCTCCGGCAAGCCGGCCTCGGGGAGCTGCCGGTTATTGTCGGCGGTATTATCCCTCCCGATGATGCACGCACGTTAAAGGGAATGGGCATCCATGAGGTATTCCCGCCGGGTTGCTCGACGGCAGATATCATCACCTGTGTCCGTTCCCTGATTCCCCTCACCTGATCTGCTTTAGCTGCGTTGAGAAGATCCTGACACCGACATCGGGAAATTTCTCGCACAGCCAATCAATCGAATCGACAATCTTCTTCATTCCCGTGCGTTCCACTGCAACCATGAGACAGTTATTGATACCGGGCCAGATATGCGTGCCGAGCTGCGGCTCGTGGCTCCCCTCGCCCTGAACGCCGATAAACTTCGTGTAGCCACCAGCGAGCTCCTTCACAATCTCGACCATCTCTTCATCCACCGCATTATTGTATACTATAAACAGGAGTACCATATAACCTCTCTCATCGTGTCTTATATCCTCTTCAATCGGCGTCTCTCTCGCAGCCGGTTTCTCAGCGACTCGAAGAGGGAATAGACGACCGGGATAAATATCAGGGTGAAAACAAAAGAGGAGCTCAAACCGCCAATGACCGACCGGGCGAGCGGGGCCGAGAGCTCGGAGCCCTCCCCGATTCCCAGTGACATGGGCACCAGCGCGAGAATGGTGGTGAAGGTTGTCATGAGAATGGGTCGGAGCCGCTTCTTCCCCGCCTCAATGAGCGCTTCGTGAAGGGTTAACCCGCGTGCCCGGAGAATATTCGCATAATCGACATAGACAATAGCGTTATTAACGACAATGCCGGAGAGCATTAAAACGCCCATGAATGAGACGACATTGAAGGTGGTCCCGGTCAGGAAGAGAAAGAACATGACACCGAAAATTATCGTTGGAACGGCAAACATGATGATAAAGGGAGCTGAAAAGGATTCGAACTGCGACGCCATGATAATATATATGAGCACGATCGCAAGGAGCAGGGCGAGAGCCAGGTCCCTGAATGATTCCTGCATATCCTTATAGGCGCCGGCAATATCAACAAAGAAGTTGGGCGGCTTGACAAGCATGTCTATCTTATCCTGAATGTCGCTAACTACTGAGTTGAGATCACGGCCTTCAGCCTGACAGTTGATATAGACAACCCGCTCCTGCTGCTTCCGTTCGATGGTGGAGGGACCGCTCGAGGTAACCATTTTAATGATATTTCCGATCGGCACCTGCACGCCGACCGGCGTATTCATCAGGATCTGCTGTATATCCTCTACCGTTTTCCGATCCTCTTCGCGAAGGCGAACCATCACATCGTACTCCTTTCCCTCCTTCCGGTAGGTGGTGGCCACCTTCCCCCCCACGTTATCTTTGATATGATTGGCAATGTGTGTCGCGTTGAGTCCCATCTTCGACGCCTTCTCGCGATTAACGACAATGACCTTTTCAGGCAATCCCTCCTCCCGCGAGATGTCGATATCCTTCAAGCCCGGTATCCCCTTTATTGCTTCGACTATCTCCCGTGTATATTGTCTCGAGAGTTCCAGATCATATCCGTACACCTCAATGGATATCTGCGCACCGCCAATCCCCATGACCCGGCTGCCGCCGGTTCCACTCCCTAAAAAGTTGAATATAACACCGGGAATACCAACGAGCTCCTCACGGATGACTTTACGCAGCTCCTGCTGTGAACGATCACGCCCAGACTGGGGAACGAGCCGTACCTCCAGTTTCCCGGAATGATCGGTCGTCTCCCCGAATGCCGCGGCAAAGCCCTCGCCATAGCCCGCCCGCGTGCTGATGACTCGATACTCATCCTTCCGAAGCACCTTCTTGACCCGTTCCTCAACCTGCTTGAGGGCTTCCTCGGTCGTATCGAGATTGGTTCCCACCGGGAGCTTGGCCATAACGGTAATTTTCCCCTCGTCCTGCTCCGGCATGAATTCCATGCCGGTTATCGGAAGAAGGGCGATACCGATAACAATCGCCAGGACGGTGTAGAGAACAACCTGTTTGCGATGACCGAGCGCCCATCGAATGGCCTTCGAATAGAACTCCTCGAGTTGTTGCAGTGACTGTTCACTCCAGCTGAGAACATGTTTCATAAAAGCAAACCTTCCGGTAAATTCATGCCGAAGGGCTCTGATATACCGGGAGGTCATCATCGGGATGAGCGTCAGAGCAACCAGGAGTGAACAGAGAAGAGAAAAGGTGATGGTAAGCGCCATATCCCTGAAGAGCTGCCCGGCAAGCCCTTCAGTGAAGAAGAAGGGAATAAAAACACAGATTGTCGTCAGGGTTGATGCGGTTATCGCCATGGCCATCTCATCCGCGCCGAGCTTCGCTGCTTCGGTCGGACGGGCGCCTTTCTCTCGAAATCTGAAGATGTTCTCCATGATGACGATGGAGTTGTCGATGAGCATTCCAACTCCGATGGCGAGCCCCCCCATTGACATCATATTCAGCGTAATGTCAAAAGCGTACATAACGATAAAGGTTGTTATAATGGAGATCGGTATGGAGAGACCCAGGATGAGGGCAGAACGGATATTCCTGAGAAAGATGAAAACAACAAGGATAGCGATGATTCCACCCTGTATCGCATTATCAATGACGTTCTCAATTGAGCGCTCAATATACTCGGCCTGATTGAAAAAAGGAGTGATGGTAACATCCTTGGGCAGGATTCTCCTTATCTCTTCCAATCGTTCCATGATATTCCGGGCGACCAGTACCGTGTTCTTATCAGACTGTTTGTTCAGCCGGATAATAACACCGGGCTCACCATTGAGACGGACGACATCTGTCCGCTCACCCGGTGCTTCATATACTCGGGCGATATCCTTGATGTACACCGGCGTTCCGTTCTTGACCGTCACCACGACATTTCTGATATCACCCAGATTCTTGAATTCACCAGTGGTGCGGAGGGTGTATTTCTTATTGGGCGTGCTCACATCACCCCCCGCTACATTCATATTCTCGATACGTAATACCTGCACCACCGTATCAATGGAAATGCCATAGGCATCCATTCTGTTCTTGACCAGTTCGATCTTGACCTCGTCCTTCTCTCCGCCGCTTATATGCGCCGACGCGACACCGTCTATCTGTTCAAAGAGGTTCTCGAGATTATCCTCGGCATAGGCACGAAGAAATGAGATATCGCGATCTCCCGAAACCGAGAGGACCATAATCGGCATAAGGGAGACATCGAACTTCAACACGATAGGCATCTCAACCTCATCGGGGAAGAGCCCCTTCAGGATATCGATGCGCTCTCGGATATCTGAAACCGCTGAAGACATATCGGTACCCCAGACGAATTGCACCACCACCATGGAATTCCCCTCTTTCGAGGTGGAAGAGATAGTCTCGACGTTATTGATGCCGGCAAGGGACTCCTCGATGCGACGGGTCACCGTGTTCTCAACCTCCTTCGGGCCGATATCGGGATAATCGGTAATCACCACCGCAACGGGGAACTCGATGTCGGGATAGAAGTCGAGTGGCATCTTCGTGTAGCTCACGAAACCGAGAACGAGAAGCGCCACGAATATCATCATGGCGGTAATGGAGCGGTTCACCGAGAGATCGGACAGCTTCATGGCTGCTTCTCCTTTTGTGCAGAAGTTTTCTCTTCAGCGGCATCCACATCCTCCCGATAGACCAGAAGCTCACTCCCTTCGTCTACATTTTCATGTCCAAGGGTGATGACGATTTCGTTCTCCTCAACGCCCGATGTAATCTCGGTGAAATTCTCAACAGTGATGCCGGTACGAACCTCCTTTTGAACCGCCCTCCCCTCAAACACGGTAAAGACAAAGCTCTCTTTCCCTTCGGTAAAGACTGCATCCACCGGGACGGTAACAGCATCCTCCGTCCTTCCGGTGATAACGCTGACATTGGCAAACATCCCGTGCTTCAGTGCGAGGTTGTTATTCTGTATGAGAACGCGCACCTCCTGAGTTCGGCTGACCTGATCCAGAACCGCGCTCTTCTTATAGACCCTCCCTTTGAACTCCCTTTCCGGAAAAGCCTCCACGGTTATGACTGCCGGCATCCCGACCCGCACAAGATTGATCTTCTCCTCCATGACATGAATCACCGCTTCAACGGTGTACATGCTCACTACCTGTGCCAGGGGGGTGGTCGGTGAAATAGTCATCCCCCTGTCGACGGTAATCTCACCGATATAGCCGCTGATGGGCGATTCAACCAGGGCGAGCATATATTCCATGCCAACAATATCCCGATTGATCTTGAAGAGAACCGCCCCCTTTGAGACCCGTTGTCCCTCCTTCACGCGTATGGAATGAACCTTCCCCGGTACCTGTGAGAAAACCCGCACCACTTCAGTTCCCACAATATCCCCGGTTAATTCGATCCGGGTGACCAGATCCCGACGCTTCACGGCAACCGCTTTCACCGGTATCTTCCTAACCTTTTTCTCCTCGACCTGAGAAAACTTCGAGAGAGTAAACTGAGCCAGCCGGTATACCACAATACCGGCAATAAGGGCGAATACGATATAGAGGATTCTTCGTTTCATCAATTTCTCTGTCTCCAACGATGATATTACCGAAAGGTAAAATAGTCCTTTCCGATAGCCCGGTTCAATTCCGCCTTTGACACCTGATAGTCATAGAGCGACTCGATGTAAAGAGTCTTCGCGGTGGTGAGCTCTACATTTGCCTCCAGCAGCTTGGTATTATCAATAATTCCGTTTCTGAACTGAATAATCGAAACCCGCAAGGACTCCTCGGCAGTTTCAATATTCCCCTTCTGGGACTCAATTGAGTTCTTCGCCGATTTCAATTTGAGGAATCCGTTCTGCACCTCGAGCCTGACCGAACGAATGAAGTCCTGCATTCTGAGTTCTTCCTGACGTTCTCTGCTCCGGTACTGCTTTCGCTGTGCATGAGAGGGATCAGCCGGCGAGAGCGATCCCCATCGGTAGGTTGCTCCAAAGGTTATCGACCATGAGGTGTTCCATCCCGTGGGTGAATAGCTCTGTTTCATACTCTCATTGAGCATCTGTAAGATAGCATCGGTCTGCGGATCGCCTGTTGTTGTCGTTTTGCCATCCTGCTTGCGCGGAATTACTTTTGTTGTACCGTAATTACCGGTGATAAAAAAGCTCGGCCACAGATATATCGAAGCAGCCGCAGAGGCGCTATGCGACTCTATCTCCCGCTTCTTCGTAATCTGGATCACCTCCGGACGGTTTCGAAGCGATTCGCCTATCATCTCCCCGATAAACGCCTTCTCATTCTTCTCCTCGAAGGGTATTGACGACAGCTCGCTCGTATCAACAACGAGAACACCTTCGTTGACGGGCACCTGGGCATCAATCTCCCTGCCCATGTGTATATTCAGCGCAGCACGTGCGCTGAGAAAGTCATTTTCGGCATTGATGTGCTTTGTTCGCTCATTCGAATAGGCGACCTTGGCCCTGAGGAAATCAAGCTTCGAGAAGGTTCCCTTCCGATATCCGATGGTAACTACTTTGAGGTTCTCCTGCAGTGCCTTCAGTGACTCTTCTCGAAGTTTTATCGACTCACGGGCCAGGATAAGCCCGTAATAGAGCTTGATGGTCGTAATAATGGTTTCCGCCTTAATGCGCCTCACCTCATGCTCAGACACCACATATGCCTTCCGGGACGCCTGCAGGGTATTGTAAAAAACACCGGGATTGAGTGATATGGTTCCCGTCACGTACCGTATATCATACTGCCCGGCAACTCGCGAGCTAAATCCGGCCTCTGCATCCTGACGCGTATACGCAAAATCGGTTGAAAGGGTTGGCCATAGAGCACCCCAGGTCTCACGGACACTGTATCTGCTCTCCTCTGCCTGCTCGAGGGCAATCAGATACCCGTTGTTATTTTCCAAAGAGACCCGTATCGCATCCCGGAGCGTGAGATTTTCAGCCCGCACTGATGCTCCTGTTATAGCGACCAGGAGCATTGCGAGGAACGCTCTTCTCATCATATCGCTAACCCCTCCCTATAATCCTCATGCTTTCGGGGGATTTACCGGCAGCACTGTCTCCGAGCTGTTCAACTGATTCCAGTTCTGCTGTCGCTTAATCGTATCAACAAGCTTATCAAGTGATTTGATAATCGCAGGTGCAATTTTCGGTATGTGCACCTCGTTGGATAGAGATAATGCCTTGAAGGTATGCTCCAGCGCAAACTGAAAGAGCTCATCTCTGCTGTTTCTCCCGTAGAGCCGCCGGTACCATTTGGTGCCCCGGTATATATCCCTGTTGATCGAATAGGATCTCACAAAATTGACAATATCGAGGACCGCCATGAGTGAATTTCTTGTTGAAAATTCTCCCGATGCGATACCCCGGATTATCACCTGCTCAAGCAGTTCGAGTTGCGGAATCAGGTACTCCCGTATCAACGGCCTGAGATGCCTTCTCCCCTCCACAACCTCACGGGCGATGATACGGTTGAAATCGGGATCCATCGTCTCGAGATTAATATGGACTATAAGATAAATAGCGACATACAGGCTCTGAGAAGGCTTTAATTCCCACTGCTCGACCTGCTCCCGTATCATCTTGACCTGATCCATGCGGAAGAGCTGGAGCAATACCTGCCGATAGAGATTCTCCTTGCTCTTGAAATAGTAGTGAATGAGCGCCTGATTAACTTCCGCCTCCTTCGCAATGGCTCCCATTCGCGCACCGGAAAATCCCTTCTCGGCGAATTCCCTCTTCGCTGCAAAGAGAATTCGCTTATCCGTCTCCCCATTCCCGCGCTGATCACCTTTCATGGCGTAACGATTATATCCTCCGAACAGCATGCGATCACCCGGCTCGATTATCACATGGCAACCGGGCCGGGTGGCATATTTAATTAACTGGTTAATTAAATATGCCTTTCTGTCAACAAAAAAACGAATTGCCGTGATAGCCAAAACAGGGTAGGAGATGATCTGAATCACCTGGCAAACGTGAACCGGTCAAGACACCTCATGTGCATCAACAACCATCAGATACCTCTCTGAAACAGAGCGGCGTTTCTTACCACCCAAAAAAATCTTGAACTTCTCTTCTTATGTGTTATATCATGTTCACCGGTATCGATACCGGAAACCACTTTGAAAGAGATCCTATCTATGAATGAAACGCCATCACTCAAGGTCGCAATCATGGGAATTGCTGACCGCTTTAATAAGCTCATACCGATTATGCTGCAGATGGGAATCGTTGAGGATCTGCTCAACAAGAAGCTCGTGCTGTCAGAACGGGATGGCGCGAGCTATACCGTAACTATCAATTCCGATGGCATGTCCGTGTCGGATGGATCAGATCCCTTCTCCCATGCCCGACTGTGCACCACCGGGGAGCAGTGGCAGAAGATACTTGCCGGGGAGAAACTTGACCGGTGCACAAAAACGGCCCTGACCGATCCCCAGCGGAGCGAGCTGTACGACGCGGCGACTAGCATAGAGCAGATGAAGAGCATCCGGCAATTCACCAGCATGCTGTAAATGTTCACCCACACCTTGAAGGTGAAGTGCCGGATTATCGAGCTGCACTATCGCGATAGTATTTATCGAATGCACGAGTGAAAGAATATCATGGGGCGATCGAAGTTCATCTATAATCTCATCATGAAGTTCTACAAGCTGTATCAGCTTATTGAGAAAACGCCACTGCTGAAGCATAACGATTCGGAAGAGAACACCTCGGGGCACATGATACCGATCAATACAGTTATTCGGGAGGGCAAAAACGTCGTTCTGCCCCTGCAGATTCTCAGACCGCTTATCGAAAACGCCGAGTGCATTGCCATCATGAGCGAATGCCTCTGCCGGCGGGGAGAAGGATGCACTGCCTATCCACAGGATCTCGGCTGCCTCCTCCTCGGGAGTGCCGCTCGCGATCTCCACCCCGGCCTCGGCAGAATAGTATCATCAGACGAAGCTATCGCCCATACTGAAAATGCTCTCCAGCTCGGACTGATGCCCCTCATTTTACACAATGAATTCGACGCCTGGATCTGGGGTATCGACTATCGGCGTATGATGAATGTCTGCTTCTGCTGCGATTGCTGCTGTGCCGTGCGGCATAACATACGAAACAATCTCTCGATTGGATTCTTCGAGAATATACACCGGCTTCCCGGGCTGACCGTTTCAATAACAGATCGATGCACCGGCTGCGGTTGTTGCGTTAAGGAATGCCTCGCCGGCGCAATTGAGATGAGGTCGGAGGGAGCAATCATCGATCAGCGGAAGTGCAAGGGCTGCGGCCGTTGTATCACCCTCTGTCCCGAAAAAGCCATCACCATGACCCTCGATCCGGAGTCTGATCCTATCAAGAGCCTTCTTGAAATTTACGCACGGCGCACCAGCGTCGGTTTCCCGGAGGGCGATTAGTACAACAGCAGTGAGATTCTTACTGCATTCAAGGAGAATACTGCGGGCTTCTATTGAGCTTCCGCTCATCCTCGGGAGAGGTTTTCATCAAGGCCAGAAGCACTTCCGTATACATTTCTTTGCGAAAAATACGTTCCATTCCCATGAGACGTACCCCCCGCGGCGGGTGATCAGATAAAATCATTATGATAATTAATACCGTTCACTCCACCTTCAGCAATCTCGATGCGTGAGGCGGCATCTCGCCGATATCGATGTTTCCTTCGGTAACGATAAAAACACTCTCATCCCAGACGTCCTTGAGACGAACATCCTCACCGAGAATATCTCCGAGATAGTACTGATAGGGGATCCGCTTGTAAACAGGGCGGTTGCTAAAGTTGAAAACAGCGAGGTATCCCTTCGAGTTGTAAACGAGCTCCGGAATTTCTCGCTCCATGTAATCGAGGGGCCACACATGCCCGCCGTCGCAGAGGTGAATGAGACTGTCGACCTGACTGAACAGCTCCCAGATGTGAGGAGCGAGCGCGGAGAGCTTATCGGAGATGAGGTACATCCCGCCGGTGATAATCATGGCATTCGCCAGAGACATCCGCTCGTCCACATTTAAACGGGTTTCCCGATCGCGGATGAGCAGGCAGTCAGGATCATTAATCCACAGCTTTCGATGCATAGGGCATCGATTCAGTATGCTCCTGATGGCAAACTTCGTGCAGAGAGCGTGCGGATCCCTGCTGAGATAATAGCGGTATGTAGCAAACCAGTAGGGCGCAACATCCGGGCCGATGCGCATTGCATCAACAAGTCCAATTCCCGCACTGAGGGGGCAACCGCAACCGAGAATAAATACATCCTTCCCCGCGGTTTCACGAACCATTTCCAGTCCCCGCCTGAGACGCTCAGGAGGCGTAATCGTTTGATCAAAGGCCAAACCGTACAGCGATGCTCCGTAAACGAAGTCGAGCTTGAGATAGCGGAATCCCCACTCATGGACGGCGGTGTTGATAACTTCTTGCAGGTACTCCTGAAAACCCGGATGGGTAACATCAAGACCGTAAAAATTACCCCCGAGCCCCCAGTTCGGATTCCAGCCGGCGAGCACCGGCTTCCCCCTTTTATCCTTGAGAAACCATTCCCGGTGCTCGCGATAGAGCTGTGAATTTTTTCTGGCAACAAATGGAGCGAGCCACAAACCGGGGATCATTCCCGCTGATTGAACCTTCTCCGCCACGGCTTTCAGGCCATCAGGGAATTTCTTATTCACGGAGAGCCAATCACCGGTAGCGGTAAAATAACCGTCATCGAGCACAAAGTACGTCCAGTCGATATTTCGTTCACCGGCGACAGTAGCATTTTCCAAGAACTCTTTCTGGTTAATTTTTGTAAAATAATAATACCAGGAGCACCAGCCGGTGGGTAACTGCTGCGATGTGATGCGCGGTTTTATCAGGTCAAAATAGTCATCCTGCACCCTGTTGGGGCTGCTATCGGCAACGAACAACACTTCATCCAGCTTCATGGTTGATCCCGCACCGAGAACGGTTCCGCCAAGGTCATAAACGAGCTCCATGACGGGAACCGCTCCTTTCTGTGAGAAAAACCCCTTAACATAGAGGAACTGTCTGAAATCCTTTCCCTGCCCGACAAGCACATACGCGCGCTTATCGAGATTGGCAATTACCGCAAACATATCCGAAGTGAACTCACCCTTCTTTTTTGTGGGAAGATTTCTCAGATTATCCTGCATGACATTCATCGAAGGGATTAGGGAAGACATCTCTCTCCCCTCGGGAAAGTGTACATGTGTCGCCGTCCACGATTGATACCCATTCTTGAAAAAAGAATAGCGATCCAGATAGCCTCCAGGATTGAAATCATCTATAACAAGGGTGAGATTATCGAGAATAAGTTCCTCTGTGGAATCATTTCGCAGCACACCGTTTATCCGTGCTACCGCATCAGCGGTTATAATTAATTCCATGTGAGCATGAACGCCCTCCACCGTTAACCGGTGACGATTCCTTTCCCCTGAGGCATCAGTGAACAGCACCTCTTCGCAATACTCCTTCTCACCACAGCGATAGTGCAAACTCCCGCTCCACTCCCCGAATACAATTCCGAGTCTCACATGCGCAAGCTGAAACTTTCTCTCAGACGATACTTCGAAGTCTTGCATGGTCCAACTCCCCCTGTACTGTTGCTGATACGCTTCCCCCTGCCACCTGCACGCTGAATAGATAAATCCGCATCGATTCCGCCCCTCATATCAAGATGATCTGAGCATCAGAGATATTTAAAAATTCATTTCTTATCATTACCTCTGAAGATTTTCATTCAGTTCTCAAATGAAAATACTGTTTTAGAGGTGCTTATAAGGACACTCCCAAAAACTTCGTTTTTGTCGTGCTCCTTGTGGATTGATTAATGTAAAACCTCTTTTCTCATATCAGTTTAAAAGGTTGAAAAGGGGTTTTCGTCTTACCATAAGGACACTCCCAAAAACTTCGTTTTTGTCGTGCTCCTTGTGGATTGATTAATGTAAAACCTCTTTTCTCATATCAGTTTAAAAGGTTGAAAAGGGTTTAAAGGTGCTCATACACTATAAGCGGTACCGGTAATACAATCAGGTGAGCATAATGCTCACCTGATCCGAAGTCTCGAACACGATATTCCTCTCATCAGCCGTGTTCCCATGAGCTACTCTTTAATAAATTGTGCCCTGAGCTCCTTCTTCAGTATCTTTCCCGTGGCCGTTCTTGGCAGGGCATCAACAAAAGTTACCTTCTTGGGTATCTTGTACTTGGCAAGCTTCACCTTGCAGTACTCAATAACCTCCTGCTCGGTGACATCCGCATCGGGCTTCTTAACGACGATTGCCATACCGCTCTCACCCCACTTCTGATCGGGCACGCCGATAACACCCGCATCGGCTATCTTTTCGAAGCTCATGAGAACATCCTCGACCTCAGCGGGATATACATTCTCACCCCCGCTGATGTACATATCCTTCTTCCGATCAACCAGGAAGAGATAGCCCTCTTCATCGATATACCCCATGTCGCCGGAATGGAGCCAGCCGTCCTCGATGGTCTCAGCGGTTTCTTTGGGACGCCGCCAGTACTCGCGAATGACATTAGGGCCCTTGATGAGAACCTCTCCCATCTCGCCCTGCGGGAGGTCCTTCCCCTGTATGTCAACAATTCGTATATCGGTGTGGAAGACGGGCTTGCCGCAGGAACCGACTTTTCGAAGCGCATCCTCGGATCTGAGTGCCGTTATGGCGGTAGCAGTCTCCGTCATCCCGTAGCCCTGATTGAAGGTTACTCCCTTCGCCAAAAAAGCCTCGATGAGCGACTTGGGACAGGGAGATCCTCCGGCAATGAAAAAATTGACGCTGGAGAAGTCGGTCTTCTCGAAATCCGGGTCCATGGTCATAAAGAGAAACATCACCGGGATGCCGAACATGAGGTTCACCTTCTCCTTTTCGATCAGCTTCAATGCCTCATTCGGATTGAAGAAGCGCTGGATGACCAGCTTCTGCCCCGCGTAGAGGCCGGGTGTCGCAGAGGCGTGCAGCGCACCGATATGGAAGAGGGGTGCGGAACAGAGCGAGACATCCCCCGTTCCCAAACTGTACATGTTGATGGCATTGATTGCATTCCACTGTGTATTCAACTGCAAAACAACAGCTCCCTTGGGCTTGCCGGTTGTTCCCGATGTGTACATAATAAAGTGCGGATCATCCAGCGTGACCTCATACTTCAGCGCCGGTTCCTCTTCCGATTTACCGGCAACCCATGTATCGAAAAGCTCATCATTTTTTTCGCCCCCTTCCATCTCGCAGATAAACTTCTTGATGGTGGGAACTTTCCCCCGCAATTCATTTGCAAGGGCGAGAAACTCCGGCGAATAGAACATCATCACCGGCTCGGAATCTTTGAGAATGAACTCAAGCTCGGGGGCTGCAAGGCGGAAGTTCAGCGGCACCATAATACCCCCGATCTTTGAGAGAGCAAAGAGTATCTCCATAAAGACGTTGGTATTCGCCATAAGAACCGAAACGCGATCTCCCTTCTTAATCCCATGCTCCAGAAAGGCGTGGGCAAGTCGGTTTATGCGGACGTTGAATTCCTTCTTGGTCAGCTCAAGATCGCCGTACTTCACATAGGGCTCATCCGGGTATCGTGCTGCCCAGCGTGTTGCCCACTCTCCTACATTCAACTTATACATGCGAAACCTCCCATTTTTTAGATTCTACTATTTAACCGGTAACACATAAAAAGCGAACCACCGATTTCACCGCCGACATAAGCTTCTCTATCCGGTGAAACCTGAAATTTTGAGAATATATATATTTTCCCATTAATGTATAAGTGAGAATATCGGATATAAGAACTCTGTCAAGCAAATTACGCCTGCGTGATTCCGTAACACCGTTGCGAATTTCTAGTATGATATCATGGGGCGTTTCAGGCTTACGATAAGAAGCGCAGCAATAATGTCGAGAGTGATAAATATAAGATACGCACTGTTATAGGAACCGGCTCGGTCAAAGCTCAGTCCCATGAACAGATAACCGAGAACATTAATTCCGAGGAGAAGGCCGAGAAACCGGATGACGAGCGGAAATGATTCCCGGCCGAAGAGATCGGCAATGAGAACGGGATAGGTGGACATTACGCCACCCATGGCAAAACCGAACATGATGATAAAAAGAATAAGCGCGGGAATTGAATCCGTTACGAGAGAGAGGAGGAGTCCTGCAGCATTCGCTCCCATAAGCACCGCAACAACACGTCTTGGTTCAAAGCGGTCACAGAGCATTCCCCAGATGTACTTCCCCGCAGTTCCCAGAAAAGCAGTTGCCGCCATCATGGTCATTGCTGTTGTATCATCAAAGCCGATATCACTGAAGCGCGGCTTCAATTGGAACATCACTCCCACCACACCCATCATCACCAGTCCGTAGGCAAATCCCAGCTTCCAGAAGGCCTGAACACGTACGAGCATTGAGGGCGTCCAGAGAATGAGCGCATCACTGTCATCCGGGGATCCACCTTCTGCTGCCAATTCATCGCGATCCTGCCCTTGACGATCTGACACCATCCCGTCGGGAACGAGATTGTACTCCTCGGGACGATTTTTTACAACGAGCCAGGCTGCAGGCACCATGAGCAGCAGGGAAATTCCAATCCACTGAAAAGCATGCATGAGATCGGTATATTCGAGAATAACCATGGCCAGATAGGGAAGGATAACACCCGAAAGTGAAATCCCAGCAGTCGCAAGCCCCAGAGCGCTTCCCCGCTTTTTGACAAACCAGTTGCTCACGGCGGTATTCGCCACCACACCCCCGACCGCTGCATTGCCCGTGAAGAGAAGCAGAAAGAAAAAATAGAACGTCGCGATATCTTCAACCCGGCCAAGTGCGATAAATGAAATTGCCGAGAGGAGTGAACCCAGTGTCATGAGCAGTCGAGGCCCCACCCGATAGACGAGCGTGCCGTATGCAACAGTACAGAAAAGGCCCGCCAACCATCCGAGCATAGGAGCGATGTTGACATCAGTCCTCGTCCATCCTCGTTGATCGCAGAGAGGCTCCATGAAGGCATTGAAGACGTAGAAGCCCGTTCCGGTAGAAATGAAGTTACCAAAGAAAGCCAGGATTACGATATACCAGCCGTAATAGATTCCGTTCTCTCTGCGCATTGCAATCACAAAGTGTTTATCTCTATTCTCTACTCCTTCATGCTATCACGTCATGATAACAGCTCTCTCAATTGCGCTTCTTTTATTGCTCAGCCCGGGAACGTTTCTTTGCAATAAAGCGTGTCATCTGTCCCACTACCATTGATATGATATCACGCGGAAGAAAGTATTCAGATGCTTCTCCCATGAAGAGATTCGTTATCTCCTCGGTGGTCTTCTGTACATCACGGTTGCGAGCATAGGTCTCCTCAATCAGCTTTCTCGTTTCTCTGGCCGATTCAATGGTTCGACGAAGAAAGTTTCTGCCATCCTCGCCGGTAAAGGCGCCGTAATGCTCGGCGAGATGTACCTCGACATCGTATTTCGCCATTTTCTCGAGGCTCTCCTGAAAGAGATCGAAGTTGGAATTCGCCGCGGCAAAGACATTTTCACCGAAGGGTATTCCTCCCGCATCAGAGGCAAAGAGCGCCTTCTCCTCGGCAACATAGACCGCGATGGAACAGGAGGAGTGACCGGGAACTTCGAGAACCTCAAGCGTCAGGTCGCCGCAGCGGAGCTGGTCACCATCATATACCACCTCTTCAACCGCAATGGGAGCAAACTCGAAACCGAGCTCCCGTGCCTCCTTCTCACGGTTATAGCCGGCGAGGAGCATCTGATTCATCCCCGCAATGGAATCAATCACATCGGGTGTTGAGAGGAGCTCCCTGGCACGCTCAGACGCGGTTATGACTGCCCAGGGCCATCGTTTCTTGAAGAAGGGAACGATTCCACAGTGATCGAAGTGTGAATGGAGTATCATCAATCGCTTAATTCGCTCCTCTTCAATGTTAAATTCCTCAAGCTGCTGAAGCACCTCGGGAACGATGTGTATCATACCGCCTCCGATGAGCGCGTATTCCCCATTCCCCTTGAGGAGGTAGACAACAGATTCTTTTCTTCCCAGCATGTATATGCGATCGGTTATTCTTCCGGGGTTTTCGATAAACATTCATTTCTCCTTTTCAAACATCTGTACCAGTATTTACACTGATCCCCAAATCGCAAATACTGGTTTTATCAGACATTGTGCCCACAGCAACATGACGTCGCGCACCCCAGCGTTCACAGAATGTGCGAAAAAAAGCTGGCCGCGGGGACATCATATCAATAGCTTTTAGAAGTCCCCTTATCACAAAGGGCAATCTATTTCTTCAAAAGCTTGAGCTCCCCACGCTACAGGGATAAACAGAAAAGTCAAGTGAAAACAAAAAGGGCGTTATTCCTTATAAGCTTGACATTTTTACTTTTTTGTTTTATACATGCAAAAAAAACAGTAAAGGAGGTTCGGATATGGAGGATCCCTATTCGAAGAAGCCGTGGCTCAAGTTCTACGATAAGCATGTCCCAGAACATCTCGAGTATCAGGATAAGACCTATCATGAGTACTTCAAGGAGAATGCTGATAAGGTTCCCGATAAGGTCGCACTGTACTATATGGGTGCCGGAATACCCTTTCGCGAGCTGGATCGCTACTCAAACGCCTTCGCCCACTTTCTTAAGAAAAAAGGCCTCAAGCCCGGCGATACCGTTGGTGTTAATCTTCCCAATATCCCGGCGTATTATATCGCCATCATCGGCATTCAAAAAGCCGGGTGTGTGCTCACCGGGGTGAGCCCGCTCCTCTCAAAGGAAGAGCTGGAGTATCAGTTAAATGACTCCGGCGCGAAGATTCTGGTCACCCTGGACATCCTCTTCGGTAATGTAGAGCCGGTGGCACCGAAAACAGGTGTAAAAGCGGTTGTCGTTGCCGAAATCGCCGATTTTCTTCCTGCCGTGAAACGGATTTTGGGAAAACTTCTCAAGAAGATTCCAACGGGTCCGGTCAACCCCATATCCGGTATTGATGTTGTGAAGTATACGGACGTCCTCAAGGAGATGCCGAAGGACGACGTACTTGAAAAGGTTGACATGGAAGCGTCCTGTCTTATGCAGTATACCGGAGGAACCACCGGCCCGCCGAAGGGAGCGGTGCTAACCCATAGAAACATTGTGTACCACATTATTCAGGTAAATACCTGGCTGAATAGAAAAGCCGGCGAGGGAATCATGCTCTCCGCATTTCCCCTCTTCCACCAGGCAGGCCTCTTTCTCTCCATGACGGCGATGGCCAGCGGATTCACATCGATTGCCATACCCAATCCGAGGGACATCGATTTCCAGGTATCGGCAATCGACAAGTACAAGCCGGATGGCATCGTGAACGTGCCAACCATCTACCTCGAGCTCCTTAAAAATCCCAAATTCCGCTCGCTTGATTTCTCCGGAATCGACTGGTTCGTCAGCGGGGCAGCACCCTTCCCCCCCGAGTACATCAAGGAGTTCGAGAGCGTGGTCGGGGACGGGAAGCTCATTGAGCTTCTCGGCATGACCGAAACAAGTCCGGTTCATACCTGCAACCCTGTCTATGGCGTGAAAAAAGCGGGCTCCGTGGGCATCCCCCTTCCCGACACGGACGTGAAGCTGGTGGATCCGGAAACCGGGAATCTCGCCCCCATCGGAGAGCCGGGCGAGTGCGTCGTCAGGGGACCGCAGGTATTCACCAAAGGATACCACAATAAGCCCGAGGAGACGGCCAACACGCTCAGGGACGGCTGGATTTACACCGGCGACGTCTGCACCATGGATGAAGACGGCTACTTCTACGTGGTCGACCGGGTGAAGGATATGGTGATTGTTTCCGGCTACAAGGTTTTCACCCGCACCGTGGATGACGTCCTCATGGAGCATCCCGACATCGATATGGCCGCCACCATCGGCCTTCCCGATCCGAACAGGCCCGGCTCGGAGATCGTGGCAACCGCCGTTGTCCTGAATCCGGGAGTCGAGAAGAGCGACGCCTTAAAGGAGAAGATTACCGAATACATGAGGGAGAAGGTCGCCCCCTACAAGGTCCCGAAGAGAATCGAGTTCATGGATCAACTCCCCACGAGCCCCATCGGGAAGATTTTGAAGCGGGAGCTGCGGAAGATGATGGGAGTGTGAGATCCCCGACATCTTCCATTGTGATATCGATACCTATTGCACTCTCTCGCGATATCGTCGATATCGATAGAGACAGGCGATTGCCCGGGCAGCGCTCTGTACAGAGGTGATGAGTGGTATACCTGTATAATCAAAAACCTTCATCCCTGCGGCAACCATATCGGGATCGCCGAAACTCGAAACGATTATGGTCTTTTCAGGGTACCGCTTCATTATCTCGCGGTATTCCTCGTAAAAGGGGATCAGGTCGAGGCCGAGCCCATCCTCCGTAAAAATAATGCCCGGCACCGATGCGATGAGGAGGAGACAGCCGACATTTTTATCCTGAAGCACCAGCTCCAGGATCTCTTTCCCGACCATGAGCATGGCCGGCCCGATATCAACAGGGTTCTTGACCGATGTCCATGAGGGAGCAATCGATTTCATTTTTTCCAGGGTACGGGGCTCAAACTGGACGAGTCGCATCTCTAATCGCTGCAGCTCATCGCATGCCATGGAGCCGAGCGATCCGGAATTTGTTATTATCGCAACGCCATCGGCCTGCGGGAGGGGCTGTTTTGTCAGCACCCGCGCATAGTCAAGCAGCTCTTCGATGCCGTCAGCCCGTAGTGCCCCTGTCTGCCTCACAACAGCATCGAAGACGAGATCATCACCCGCCAGAGTGCCCGTATGACTCATGACGGCACTTGCTCCCGCTTCGGTTCTCCCGCTCTTGAGTATGAGTACCGGCTTTCGGGCGGTCACCCGCTTGAAGGTTTCGATAAACGCCGGCCCCCGTCCCTCCCGAATCCCTTCCAGGTAAAGGCCGATAACTCCGGTCTCCTTGTCATTCTCGAGATACTGCATAACATCGATTTCATCGACATCCATCTTATTCCCCAGAGTCACCACCTTGCTCACGCCGATTTTATGTGCGGTAACCCAGTCGATGATAGCGGTCCCAAAAATTCCCGATTGTGCGATAAAGGCGAGACTTCCCCTCGTCATGCGGTTAACAGGGATCTCTGCGGTGGTGAAGCCGTTCTCCATATTGGTCACACCGACACAGTTCGGACCGATTACCCGCATACCGTTTTCTCGTGCGATAGCTGCCATCGCATCCTGTCTCTCCTCACCAATCTGATCGCTCTCAGAAAAACCGGAGGAGAGGATAATGACATGCTTTATTCCCTTCTCCGCACACTCCTGCATCGTCTGCAGGGCAGCATCACTGGGTATGAGAAAAATTGCCAGGTCAACCGTCTCAGGTATTTCTGTAACCGATCGATATGCTGTCACTCCCAGTACCGTTTCAACATTCGGATTTACCGGATAGGAGCGAATATCAGTGCGGGAAAGAATGCTCTTGGTAACAAAGTACCCAAATCTGAGCTTTTCACTGGCACCGATGATTGCCACCGATTCCGGGTTAAAAAATTTATCCATTATTTATCCTCTTGCTATGGAGTCACTCATCCCATTAATAGAACGAAATCATGGATAGCCGAGTGTATATAAAAGTCAAGGAAAAGAGGATTCAATCAAAACCGGTACAACCGCAGAGCATTTAAATACATAACATGCTCGTATTCATCGCTGCTCAGCTTATCCTGCAGGGTGAATATAAATGGTGGCTGTTGTAATGGAATCGCATTGAAGAGAAAGTAGTGATCATAGTGCTCATAATCGCCGGTTGTAAAGTAGCTTGCAACCGGTGCATCGGTTCCGAAAATCACCCGCTCCTTACCCAGCTCACGAACCGCCCCGAGCACCTTCTGTGAAGGCACCCAGCTCGTATCCAAATACAGGTTGGCAGCTCTCTTTGCCACCGCAACAGCCCAGTCATTGTCGCTATCCTGATTCCCCAGATTCATGTGAAGCATCACTATGCTGACCCGGGGATATCGTCGGGCCAGCTCCAGCATGATATCAGGATTGCAGAACTCGTCGGGGGCGGTATGGAACTGAGCCGGAACGCCGAACTGCTCACAGAGCTCCATGTACGGGATAAGACGGGGATCATCGACCGAATATTCATGCAGCGAGGGATGAAGCTTCATTCCAACAAGTTGTCTGTTATTGAAAAAGGGCTCGACATCGGAGGGATGATTATCTTTGCCAGCTGGATTACACCATGCCAGCCCCCGGAGACGAGAAAACCGCTCCGCAATCCGAACCATCTCGCGATTTGCAACAACATCCCGTCCAATGCTTAAATATGAGACCAGCGCTACATCGATGTCATATCTCTCCATGAGCTCGATCAGTTTCTCCGGTTCCATTCCAAAACCGACATGTGCATGTCCATCGCATATTCCCGTACTGCTCTGATTCGAATGCATCGGTAAAACGAAATCCGCTCCTTCTGATTACTACTGAAAGCTTCTCAATACCGGCTCAAAGACTCCTGGCGATGTCGTTATCCAGTATATCAGTTTCCCTTTCTGGAAAACGGCATGCTGCTGTCCCATACCCTGAAAAATATAGGTGCGTTCACCGGAATCCTTAATTTCAAGATGGGAATAGGGAGTATGAGGATTATGCCACATTTTCTTCATCATGAGCTTCGTCTGAAAAGCTGCCTGTTCTGCATCAGTAGATTCGGAAATCCATACCGTTGCAGTATTCCCCTCTTCATCACCATAGGTAGCTATCCAGACACTCTTCAGCTGAATCTCCTTCATATGAAGCTTATCGACTTCACGCTGTGCATCCATTCCATCGATCACCCCCGTGAGGCTCAGGGAGGCAATGTGTTCGGGAAAAGATTGCTGCGCGCACCGTGTATTCAGTGCAAGAACAGCAATACAGAGAAACGAAAAAAGTTTTACAGCTTTTACGGCTTTCATAATGTACTCTCCTCTCTCGACTGTTTCCGAAGGGAATCGTTTGCAGGAGAATCGGCATTGGCTCCCTTCGGATCGCCAATCTGTGATACCGATTTCCCAGCTTCCGTCAGGGTATCCGGGAAGTGTCTCTTCTTAATAATACCGGTGCTTACCATGAAATTGCGGGGATTACTCATCAACTCGAGCGCTACATTAACTCTTCACGAGAAATTCGCTCTCGCTACCGATCTCACACGCTGAGCCCGACAACGAAGAAATGCTCTCCGATTCAATTTCTCCTCTTCAATATCATATAGGTCACCATACCCTTGATAATGAGCTCACCGGCACCATTCCTTACTTCAACTTCTCCAAGAGCGATGGTGCTCCCTTTATGTGTGATACGCGCCTCGGCAATGATCTCACCTTCACTGACCGCCTTGAGGTAATTTACCTTAACCTCTACGGTGGTGAAGGTCTCACTCTCGTCGGTCAGTCCGTACAGCGCTACACCAACGGCAGAATCAACCGGCGCGAAGAGAGCAGCACCATGAGCAGTGCCCATCGCATTGGTGAGCTTTTTCGCAAAGGGCAAACGAACCCGTGCCCAGCCCCGCTTCACATCTATAAGTTCCATGCCGATGAGTGACCAGAAAGGTGAGAGTTCCTGTATAGTGTTGATTATCTCTTTTTTATAATCAGGGTCATACTCCTCATAGTCCATCATATTACCATCTGCCTTTAAATTCACTACTGAAAGATATCGTTTCTACCTTTCGGAAACTGAGCTTACATGATATAAAGCTCTGAACCCGATAGATCATCTCTTATCGTATCAACAATATAATAATAAAACCTCTCCTTCCGTCAGTGCCCCCGAAACCGGAAACACCTCACTAACCCACATTACATGAATAATAAAAATAAATCAATAACTGAATGCTCACTCTTCGGGCTCGCATTAACAGGAGATGACGGCTCTTGCACCATTCCATTAAATTTTCCCTGTCTATTCTCAGCTAAACATTATCCGTTTCGGAAATTCAGAGAGAATAATTACCGTCTCCCCGACCATCTCCTCCAGCACTTCTCGTGAAGTGGGTATGTTGTGAATGAGGCCTGATATCTGTCCGGCAAAACCACCACTATAATCACGTCTTTTGGCGGTGGTGAAAAAAGCGATTCTTCGCCCTATCCTCCCCAGAATGATGCTGAGGACCCGCATCGCGATCCACCTTATCTCTGCTGCTTCGTCTTACGCTCTTTGAAAAAGGAGAACGCTTTTCTCTTCTGAAGATATTTCAGGTCGTACATATTGCGGTACGCTTCTCTTTCGAAGAGAATATTTCGATAGGCTTCTCTTTTCGACATTCCCCGCATCAATCCCCAGAGATACATGAAAATATAACATATCGTAAAGGGTAACAGAAGCAACTCAAGCTGCTGCCGAATATGTATCCGTTCGTGATTGATGGTAAAGAGCGCTTCTGCTGTTCCTTTTATCTCCGAGCGTACAACTATGAACGGGAAAAAGGCCAGGCCATTCACCGAACGAGAACCCAGCGTCAGAGCGTTTATCAATTTCGTGCTATAGAGTATAATCATTCTGAAACCATCTCCACAGGCTCACCCCTCTCCTCCTTATATCGCCAGAGATGGAGGTGCCGGCAAACAGGTGCTGCTTCGAGCTCACAGACATTGTCAGGGGAGAAAGTCCTCATCCTCTTCATGCGTGTAAATGAGCATGGTACCGAGATGCATTGGATCAAAGGGGAGATCATCGACATGTGCCAACTCGGAAATTCTCGTGGGCTCAATGATCACTCGCTCCTCCTCACCCTCGGATAAATATTCTACCACGGTAATCTCAACCTCCTTTTCCTCTGCGCTTACGAGGATAAAGGAGAAGAGTACGATCACATCGACCGTATCGGGATCATCAACCGGCACGAGCTCCGGCGCAGCACCGCGTCCGCTTCCTGCATGATCGTATCGGAGGAATTCCCGAATATCGTAGCTGTTCCCCTCGACAATTCCTCGCAAATCCAGGTAGTGGGCTATGATCTCCTCGAGACGGTGATACAGATCCGAGAGGTATCTGTTGTGTTCATCCTGAAGAGAGATAATCTCATTTTCGAGCCAATCACGCATTTCCTGCATTGTCTTCTCTCGCTGTATAGTGTTCCCATGCCCTCTCAAGTCGTCTGGCACGGGCACTTCCCGCAACATGGAGGAGAGCACTATCTCTCATCCAGCCCTTTCTTGTCTTCTCGTCAACCTCCTCCCAGAAGGGGGATATCACTTCAAGGAGATGCTCCATCTGACGGTGAAGACCGCCCAGCGCCACATGCACCTGATAGGCTAAAGGATATGCACCGGCAAGGGCTCGAGCAGCGGTGATGATCGCCAGCATCTGTTCACGCACAGGCGGTGCCCAATGATAATCAGATGAGAGACGGAAGAGGTATCCGAGCACCGAAGCATTGACATGCAGATCCTCGATTGTCCGGAAGGGTTTCACGTACTCGAGGTATCCATCGCCCGGGAGGAGATGCGATTCCTGAACTGTAACATTGTCCAGGAGAACAACCCCGTGACTGATTTCCGGGAGAATGGGCAGTTCCATCGGCTCCACGGTTACTCCGGGAGAATCACGTTTGATGATTACTACCTGCACCTGATTATGCCCGTGGGCAAATCCCGATGAAGCGGCAACCAGCAGGAGCTCGGCCTCATCAGCCATCGTGATGTACTTCTTTCCCCCATTGAGGCGCCATCCCTCTCCCGTGTCGGATTGAACCCGCTCGATGGATGTCCTTATCGAGCGAGGATGGCCACCGCCATTTTCTTCGGTAACACAAAAGGCCACGAATCTGTTCATAGGTATTGCCGGTATCAGAGATGACAGCGCTGATCGGAAGCCGGCAGCGAATGCGTAGGAGAGCCGATCGGCGAGAAATCCACCGGCAATTGCCCGATCGATTGTCATCTCCCATGGTTGAAATACATCATTACAGAGCCGTTCCCAATCGCCGAGCGAGGAGAAGGAAACGCCCCTGCCCCGCCCGGACAAAAGCCAATCTATTATTTTCAACTCATCTCTTATCATCGGGGATACTCTTTGGTATTGAGTAAAAGTGTTTAAAGCACCGCGACGAAACTGATGTACAGAACGGTACGGGGATTCTGCTCCATTTACGAGAAGGGCGCGGAGCGCTGCAACACGATATTCCTCCGTTACCCCCGATAACGATCAGGAGGAAAACTCTCACTCGTGCTCGGATAAACGAAAAGGAACCGTTATTAACATCAACCGGTTGTTACTCCCTCCACAGAAACCGATTGCATTTTCTCCCTGATGCTCGCATACCTGCTGAGCGCATCAAGCGCTCGCGCAGCCCGCTCGGAACCGTGGAACACGGTGACCCCCTGATGCATCAATCCCTGTATAACCTCCTCGCTGACATCTCGAAAGGTATACCCGACCACCGGCTTTCCGAGCTCCTGTGCGAGCTGCGCCAGAGATGCCGACTGCTGATCGAGCATCGTGAGACTTTCACGGATAGCCTGATCCCGGCTCATGCCCATATTCTCCATGAAGAGACTGATTATCTCAAACGGCATCAGTATATAGACGAGCAGCATGTCGGTATTCTCATCGGAAAGAAGTGTCCGCGGTATTCCCTCTGTATAGTATTCAGGATTCTTATAGAAGGTGATGTCCACCGGATTCCGTATGCTTGCAGTAGCGGGGACATATTCAGTGAGCTTTTCAACGGTTTCGGATGATAGCGATGTGAGTGCAAGTCCTGCACGGCTACACGCATCAGCAGCAGCGGTGCCGGGACCTCCCGAGTCTGTCTGAATGACCACCCGCCGTCCCTTCGGGAGCGGCGTATTCCCCAGAATATAGCAGAAGTCAAAGAGCTCGGTAACGGAACGAGCGCGGATGATTCCACTCTGACGAAATGCACCCTCGTAGAGATAATCCGGACCCGCCAGTGCACCGGTGTGAGATCGCCCGGCTCTTTTCCCCCCCTCGGAGCCGCCAACGTAGAGAGCGACAACAGGCTTGTGCGGGGTGATGGCACGAGCGGCATCAAGAAATTCCCTTCCCCGTCTGATGCCCTCGAGGTAGAGCGCGATAACCTTTGTATGAGGACAGAGAGCGAGATATTCAAGACAATCGACACAATCGAGATCAGCCTCATTGCCAACGCTGAAGGCGGTACTGAAACCGAGTCCCATCTTCGAGAGATAGGTGAACATCTGCACAATAAAGCTCCCACTCTGCGAGACCATTCCTATATAGCCTGATGGAGCAGTATAGGGAAAGGTCGTCGTATTCAGCTGACGATGAGGATTGGTGACGCCAATGCAGTTGGGTCCGAGGACGCGAATGCCGTACTTACGTGCAGTAGCTATCATCTCCCGTTCCAGTTCTTCACCATTATCACCACTCTCTTTGAAACCACCGGAGATAACGATAGCACGTTTGACACCTTTTTGTCCGCAGGCTTCAAGCGTTTCCCCTACCACCTGTGCGGGAAGGACGATAACTGCAAGCTCCGGAATCTCGGGACAGTCCCGGATGCTCGGAAAAGCGTTCACTCCCTGAACGTGCTTCTCACGGGGATGAATGACATACAGGGGACCCGGGAATTCGAGATGTTTGATACATTTATATATCACCGTCCCCATAGAAAATGAGTTGGAAGCGCCAAAGAGCGCGATACTCCGGGGGTTCACAATCGTATATAAAGGGTTCTCTTCTATCAATTTCATTTTACGCTCTCACAGCTGCAAGGATAGTGATTGTCAACTGACCCCTTACTCATTACTCATCAAAATGTCAATACAAAACCGGATGAAGAAATACCGTGCCTCTTCTCATTGAATTTGACACTATCAAAGCGGTCGTATAGTATAAGAGGAGAATAAAATGGAGAGTAACGAAGTGAACGGGTAGAAAGGAGAATAGATCTCCTGAATAAACAGACATGATGAAAGAAATATCATCATGAAGAATCGATGAAAATGATCCTATCTCTTCTTCAGGAATGAGATTCCGGCATAGACACCCTGCTCGAAGCCCTCCATGATTTTTGCCTCATCCCTGGTAAGCCGCTCCACTCTGAAATCATCAGGGGGGTAGATAACTTCAATTTCACTATGAATGTTTTCCAGCTCGTCCAGGATTCTGTTATACATTCGATACCGATTATCGATAGCTTTGAGAAGAAATCGGTGTTTGGGATCGCGATAGTAGGTCTCGTAAATCGATCTGACGAAAAAGGACTCCTGCTTCTTCCGGTATCCCTTCTCACGGGTAACTACAACGAGTATATCCTTCTCCTTAAAGCCGAGATCGAGCGCTTTTTTGAAGGGGATGGGATCGAGCAAACCGCCGTCGAGAAAATCATAATTTTGATAGGCAACAAAACCACGGTACAGAAAGGGAATCGCGGAGGATGCTTTCAGGATTGTTGGCAGGTCACCCTTCTTCGGATTGAGATAAGCCGTCTCGGGAGGATTGCCAGGTACGCAGCTTGTTGCGGTAACGAGCACCTCACAGGACTTCCGCAGCCGGCGCTCGTCGAAGGGATCCTCGCCTCTGATAATCGTGTCAACCATCCAGTCCAGATTGAGTATATGTTTTTCCGAGCTGAGAATATGCGCGAGGTGGATGAACTTTCCCGAGAGGAGCTTGGTAAAGAACGCATCGCGGGCGAGGTGAATCTGATCACCGGCATACGCCGTTCCGGTAAGTGCGCCTGCCGAGGAACCGATGATGAGCTTCCAGGGGAAATATTTCCGATCGGTAAAGGACTGGAGAACGCCGGTGAGAAATATTCCCCGCATTCCCCCTCCTTCGAGAACAAGAACCTTTTTTTTGGGAAACCTTGCCCTGATGAATGCCCTCAATATGCTGTTCATTCAGCCCTCATTTTCACTGGAGATACTCTGAAAAGATGCGGAATTCACGAGAGATGTCCCCGCGAAGATTAACAGTTTGCTTTTCCTTTAAATATTCAAAATAGACTGCCATTTCACTCAGCAGGTAAGATGAAATGCGCCGACGACCCACCTATTCGGAGAAAGCTGATTGAAGATTTTCAATGCTTCGTCTGTTCTGTCAGCAATGAGCTCAATTCCTCGCTCACGAAAGTACTGAGCGGTTTCATTGAGAACCTGCAATGCCCCGTATTTTCCCGTACCAACAATGAGTACTTCGGGAGCACTTCGTTCGATAGAGGACTGTATATCCTCAATGAGAAGAGAATGTCCCCACCGCCTCCACCATGAATCTTCAATATGATCAGGATGAACGATAACGTCCTGAACATATTCTGTCCCGTCGATTATCATTCTGCCAAAGCTGTAATGCTCAATTCTCACTATACCGTATCAGTACTATTATTCGGTGACCTTATAGACGACATCGTGTTCCCGCACCCGATCGCCCACCTTGATTCCGATTGAACTTCCCTTCTCAGCGTGATCCACAGGAGCATTGTCAATCTGTATCGAATCAACCCCCTGCTCAAAATCGGTCGTATGTCCGACAATGCGAATCCGATCGCCGCGGGAGAGTGAGCCATCGGTTAGCTCAATGGCAGCAACCTCAGGTTTTGCAAAGAACTTTATCACCATACCCACCTTCTCGTCCGGCATAAAGACCTCCTTTTTCTGTCCCCATCTCGGAAATATACGGAAAACTCTTCTCATGAATGGAGCACACTCCCCGCCCCTATTGAAACCACGAGGGGGAATCACCCCTGAGCAATTACATTATTGGAATAATGATAGGACAAGAATACGGCAAAGTCAAGACAAAACAGAGAGGAGGAATGCGCATAAGCGGTAATTTAATCGGGGCGAATCGTAAACCCCAACTATATCGCCCTGTTTCCCCTCGAACCGTTTGGTTTTTAGGTTTGTGTCAAATGCACAGGCAGACACATAACTTGATGGGTTCTTACTGTCAATGAGATAACTGGTGATAACTTTCTTCTCCGGGTTATACATTTTCAGGAAGCTGTTTCCCGGGTCAGCTGCTCATACCTTCCCCTTTCGGTCAGTGCAGAGATCATCAGTTCCTTCCAAAAATCTCGTTTTGTAGTATAATTCACGTAATTGTGCACTCTCCGGACTGAAGGTCGTGTATCGAATTATCTGTTACTATTTTTCAATTCCCAATCGTATTCTATATATATTGTATTATGCGGAGCATATTATGCCTATTGAGACCACCCTGAACGTACATAAAAATATCCTCGACATGTTGGATAAAGCCACATTAATAAGCGGGAAGCAGAGAACATCTATAATAAAGCTGATGATTAAAAGGAGTATGAAGGACAATAACAAATTGATAAAAATGAATTCGAGAGTAAAATATCAAGAAAGAGATATAAAAGTTAATTGGTACCGGATTCATATTGTATTAAACGAATATGAATATGAATATTGTCTGGATTTTCGAAAATTTTTCAAGATGTCTGTCTCTCTCATACTTGCCTATTCTGTACTAAGATATTTAGACGAGATACTTAAGGAGAATAAAAATACCGATAACTATTTCTATCCAAGTTACATCTTAATTAAAAACATCTTTGAGGAAACGATATATTGGCAGATATACTGGGGAATACCACCGAATCTACACCTTCTGTGAAAAAACAGAGGGGAAACTTTAAGCAAAAATTTTCATCAAGGATTGACATCAGCTCATCCTCTTTGATACAATTATATTACAAGATTTTGATTTTAATATGATTTCCTTAATGCGAGGTGTCTACTATGCTGGCATATCAACTGACGATTCCTGCAGAGAACAAACCGGGAGTGCTCGCCCGGCTTACGTCGATACTGGCGAAAGAGAAGATCAACATAAGAGCCATTACGATAACTTCATTCGGCGATCATGGATTCTTTCATATTATTGTAAATGAGCCCGAACGGGCTCATAAACTTCTGAGCCGTGAGGGATTGCAGGCTGAACTCAAAGCGGTACTGGCAATCCTCATTGATGACAGACCAGGCGGGCTTGACGGCCTGGTGCAAATACTGGCAAAGGAACAGATCAATATCGACAATGCGTATGGATTTGTGTTGGAGAGCCACCAGAAGGCCGTATTTGTTGTGGATGTCGATAACAGAAAAGGCGCGCAGAAACTTCTCGCGAAAAATGGATACAAGACCCTCGACGAAGATGCCCTCAATGCTATTGAGCCGTTCCATTACATGAAGTACTAACGACTCAGCAGTGAAGGCAGAAAGTTCACTATCTCAGGAAACGGAATCAGTATCAGGGTCTCCAAGATGAGGGCCAATAACATCGGTATAACTCCGCGGAAAATAACTTCGAGCGGCACATCCCGTGCAACGCCGCTTACCACATAGACGTTGATTCCCACCGGCGGCGTGATGACCCCTATCTGTGTCACCAGGACGATTATGATTCCAAACCAGATCGGATCAAAGCCCATTTGCATTACGACCGGATAGAAGATCGGAATGGTCAGCATAATGAGAGCCAGCGTATCGATGAAGCAGCCGCCGATGACGTATACAAAAATAATGAGCATCATAACCAGAAAGCTCGGCAGCTCGAAACCGGCGATCCAGTTGGCGATGTCAAAAGGGATTCTTGAAACAGCGAGAAAATGACCGAAAATGGTGGCGCCGGCAACGATTACCAGTATCATACAGGAGATCCTGGTCGTGTCTTTCAATGACGCCATGAATCCATCCCAGCTGAGTGTACGCCTTAACACTGCCAGCACTATTGTCCCGGCTGCACCGACCGCCCCAGCTTCTGTCGGTGTAAATATTCCGGCAAAGAGGCCGCTCATGACCATGACGAAGAGGATCAGCGTTTCGACAACACCGCCCAGAGCCCTTATCTTTTCTTTGATGGTAGTCTTTGGCCCGGGCGGACCGAGATCGGGTTTTATGGAAGTCCAGATGAGAACCGCCGCGACAAAGAAGACCGTCAGCAGTATTCCCGGGATTATTCCGGCAATAAAGAGCGTACCGATCGACTGCTCGGTTAAAATCCCGTAAATGATGAGAATAACGCTGGGAGGGATGAGAATTCCCAAGCTTCCACCTGCGGCGACAACTCCGGTTGCGAGGCTGGCCTTATAGTTGAACCGCTTCATCTCGGGCAGCGTTACTGCTGCCATTGTGGCTGCAGTGGCATTGGTTGAGCCGCAGATTGCAGAAAAGCCGGCGCAGGCGCCGATGGTCGCTATGGCCAGCCCTCCCGGGAGGCTGCCAATCCAGGTATAGGCCATGTCGAAAAGCCTGCGGCTGATGCCCGAATGGAAGGCAACCTGTCCCATAAAGATGAAAAGCGGAATGACGGTTAGATTATACGATCCGAAAACCGAAAAGAGATCCTTCGCAATCAGGTTAAAGGCGGCATCCGGGTTTACGATCAGTGCAAACCCTGCGAATCCAAGAATGCCCATGAGAAACCCAACCGGCATTCGGCTGAAGATGAGCACAAAGAGAAGGACAAGCCCGATGACACCGATATGTGTCGGGTTCATCACTTACCTGCTCTTTTCAGCGATTTGATAAATTCCACGGTCAGTATCAGTGTCAGGAGCAAACATCCAACGGCAGTTCCGAAGACGAACGGATAGATGGGCACCCGTATTGTCATGGAAACCTCACCACTGCTCATGATATCCATACCATAGCATATGCACTGCCATGCCGCCGTCAGGAAGAAAAGTATGCTGAAAAAATGGGTGATCACGTCAATGACTGCCTGTGATCTTTCCGGTAATTTCTGGATTACAAGATCCACCGCAATATGCCCCTTTTCAACGGAGGTATATGCCAATGAGAAGGATATTATTACGGCGCCGAGAAGCCCGACCATATCGTAAACCCCGGGTATCGGGTAGCGGAAAAACCGAAGGATGACATCAAGAACAGTCAGTGTCATTATGGCTATCACCGCTACCATGGATATAACATTGGATTTTTGCGCCACACCTCTTAATGTTTTTTCCAAACGGTGCATAGAGATTCCTGAACCCTTTCATTCCGTAGGATTGTGCTTCTATCCGGTAAACTATTTCCCCTCACTGCTAAACTGAGCGATGAGCTCTTTGAGAATAGCAATCGCTTCTTCACCATTGATGCCCTTTGCACTGACACTTTTAATATAGTCCCTGATTACAGGTTGAACGCTTTGAACCCATTTACCATTTTCTTCCGGAGAAAGCTCGATGATGCTGTTCCCCCGTTCAAGGGAATATTCTCGACCTTCACGGTCGACCATGTCCCAGGTCTTCGCATGCATATCAACCCATTTTTCACTGGTTTCCGAGAAGATCTTTTTGATATCATCGGGCATGGCTTCCCACTTTTCGAGGTTCATCACCACAAACATTGCCGTCGTGTACCCAATATCACGACAGTCGGTGGTGTATTTTATTACTTCGGCCTGTTTCCATCCCTTGAGCGTTTCAATGGGAGCAAAGGTCCCCTCAACAACACCCTTCTGAAGGGCTTCATAGGTTTCCCCCTGCGACATGGCAACGGGGACCCCGTCGAGCGCTTTTACCACCTTAGAGCTCAGGCCGGTTGAGCGTATTTTCAATCCCTTCAGATCTGCGAGAGCTTTCACCGGCTTCTTCGCATGCAGAAGTCCCGGGCCATGTGCGTGGATGTAAAGAACTTTCACCCCTTTCAGTTCATCCGGATTCATTCTCTTAAAATACTGATGGGCCACATTGGTCGCAACCGTGCCGTTCGGATACCCCATGGGAAGATCCACGGCCTCCATTACCGGGAAACGGCCCCTGGTATAGGCAAAACAGGACATTCCGATATCGGCTATCCCCTTTATAACACCGTCGTATGTTTCATTGGCTTTCACAAGGGTTCCACCAGGGTAAAGGTTAATTTTTACCCTACCGTCGGTCTTTTCTTCTATCTGCTTAGCCCATTGCACAGCGGTCTTACACTGTTCATGTGCCGGAGGGAAGAAAATACTGTAGCTGAGCGTTATTTCTGCAGCCTTCTGGGGCTTGCATGAAATACCGAAAACAGAAATAAATGAAAGAACAGCCGTTGCAATTATGAACTTTTTCATTGCGCGCTCCATCAATCTTAAATTTTAGAGTATAACATATGCACACGTACCGTAACAAAATTTAGACCTGTCAATCGGTGTAATCACAGAATGAGATACAAATGTGTGACACACTCAAATCAGAAATGCTGATAAAATCAAGTAAAATATCGAGGATATCTTATTAAACGACTTCCTAAACATTCCCGAATATACGAGATATACTTTCCGATTTTGAAGGACTTACTAAAGGCATATTCTAAGGGAAAAACCGCTGGAATGATTGTAGTTATAGAGAGTTGAAACTTTTGTGGTATATGAGCCTGTTAGCGTAATCAATATCGAAAGCAAGCAAAATGGCAGAACCTCTTACACTATCATCATCTACTTGAAATTACGGTTCCCCAGAAGATAATATTTTTCCTTAAATTTTAATACCAATGAGCAGGTGGTATACCCTGGCGGAATAGATGTCGGAAGTCTGAACTTTCCCTCCTCCAGTTGTATCGGTTTTTGCAAGCACCTCCCTGTCAGAGAGCCTACTTTGGAAGCAAATATCCCGATAACTGATAGCTCCAGCGGAAAGGATATGACAACAGTATTGTCACCCTTTTTGTAGGCATAGAACTGCCCAATATCTCTGTTTATAATATCAAATACGATATCGTACTCTGCCAGCGAAATCTTCCGCGGAGGATCAAAATATGACCATATCTCAAAATCGTCACAGGGATCTTTTTCCCGTATCTTGGGCTTCCCGACCTTGGAATAGCCCTGTGAGTAGAGAGCATCTGATGTGAGAACAAACATAAAAACAATTGCCAGTACAAATACGACTCCCCTTTTTGACGCCAGGTAATGCATGATATCTCTCCAAATAATTAACATGTCTCTTCAAGAAGAAAAACCATTTGGGGGCAAAAAGCAATTAAATTTTTCCTGAAATAATGCTGAGATTTTACTTCAAAAAAACCGCTTGAAGGGGCCACTTCAATTGGTGATTTCTCCTTTTTTATTGAACCTTATAAAAGTTGTGAATTCTCAAAAATTCTTTAACACCAGGCGACCACAATAAACTGGCGATCGGCCATGGCCTGGTGCAATGCCCTGACCGAATGGTATAATGCGCATAAGGGAACCAGTTACAGCTGCGTGTATTTTACTGACAGTGGATACACAACGCCTATAAGAATCGTTGATGATACCGGGTCAATAACCTACCCCAATCCCGGCGGGCAGGATGATCCCTACGTAAAGACCGATACAAATGGATTCAGACTGCCCACCTGCAATGAATCTGAGCTTGCTGCCCGGTATATTGACGGCACGACCTTGTTGTACGGCGATCACGCGAGCGGCGATCTCACAGGAGCGTGCCATGATGACGGATCGATTTTAGGAGGTCAGTCTCTTTCAACAGTGTTTGGTGATTATGCGGTATGGTTTAGTAATAATCCCGGCTCAACGATGGCGGTAAAAAGCAAAAAGTCCAATACCATGGATTTGTATGACATGAGCGGGAATGTTTCTGAGTGGTGCTTTGACTGGGAAACGACCGGTATTTTACGCGTGACCCGGGGCGGCGACTGGAACAGTACTGGTGATAATTTGCAAGTGGGCCACGTGTACGTCTATGAACCGTATTACGAGAATGGATTTATCGGATTCCGCATTGCGTGAACAAAGTAACGCTTTGATTTAAATAGTGACAAACGGATTGCCAATTCAGTTTTTAAGTACCACACTGATAAAGACAGAATCTCCAGTTTGCCAAACTGGTTAATATTCGCACTTTTGGACGGCCAAAAGTGCCAAAAGCCACGCCTCAAACGGCGACAAGCTTGATAACTCACGCGCCGCGACCGGCTGTAATCGGAATTTCTAAACATAAATTCTTGTTTATATATATCAACAAGAATTACGAACCTTCCTTTGCAAGCCTCAATCTTAACCACAGGCTGCGTATAAGGTCGGCTCCAGCGGCCTTCCCTGAGCAACAAAACTGAACTTGACTTGTGCCGAGATAGTGTACTATATTTCTGGAAATGAAGCTTTTAACAGAGGCGATACAATTATCATAAATATAATAAGGGGACTTCTAAAAACTATTAATATGATGTCCCCTTGGCCAGCGTTGTTTCGCACCTCCTGTGCACGCTGGCATGCGCGACGTCGTGTTGCTGTGTGCACAATGCCTGATAAAACCATTATTTACAATTTGTAGATCAATGTAAATACTGGTTTTTAGAGGTGCCCGTAATATATATATACTTTATTTATGCAGTTAGCTTTCATGCTCAATGTTGCAGGCAATGGCATGAGAGGAGGAGGAGATCAATGAGTAAGAACAGCTATACATACGGATCAGGCGCATTCGGAGAATGGATACAAGATGAATACGGCCTCCCTGCATACCGATACACGCTTGATCAGACAACAGATAACCGGGCCCTGGCACCATGTAACCCTCTGTGGAGAAATCCGAGAGATCACTTTCACCAGATCGGAAATGATCGGGTTCTCGCATTGGCCTCTAATTACGGATATGTTCAACTGCGCCAGGATGAAGGCGCCCCGAAATTGCTCAATGATTTCTATCCACCGGATGGCCAGTACGGCGGTGGGATAGGCTATCTGGCGGATACAGACTGCTTCCTGTCCACCTACTACGATGGAAATAACCCCGACTTTGAACGCACCTTCGGAATTGGCTACTATCGCAAAAGAGTATCAAACCACAAATATCACATCGATCAGATTATTTTTGCTCCCTATGGAGACGCACCGCTCTTAATCTCACAGGTGAACGTAACGAACAACACTCCAAATGAAGTGGCACTGCGATGGATCGAGTACTGGGGTTGCCAGCATCATCAGCTTTCTTACCGGGCATTTATGCAGGCCTATTTTTTCGGCATTGCCATGAAACAGAGTATCGGTAAAACCGCTTCGAGAAGAAGGGATTTTTCCAAGCGCTTCAAAAGCTCTTTTTCGACGCAGCTCGACGGAAGAGCACTCCTGAACAAACAGGTATTCCTCGGCCGCTCTATTGCCGATAAAGCTCTCTGGATGCTAATGCAAGCTTTGATGGCCACCGTTTTCCGGAACCTTACCGGCGGTGCTGTCAGCATGCATGAACAAGCTGAGTTCGATGATCTGGCACCACCGGCTCTCTTTCTGGCAGCACTGGATCAACTGCCCCATGCATTTACCTGCGATCCCGTCTCCTTTTTCGGGAGCGGTCACGCGCCGAGCCCGAGCATGTCTTAAAACCCTTGAACAATACTCTGGCTCCCCGTCACGGTCAGGGGGGTATGCTGCTGGAGCAGCACTTTTCATTGAGAAGCGGAGAGAGTCAAAACTGGTACTGTGCATTTGGTTACCTCCCCCAAAACCGATCGCTCAAGGAGATTGTGGATGATTATTCCGGGAAAAAAGAGATGCTCTTTGAAGAAAGCATGTCTCAGTGGAAAGGGGACGGCATCTCCTTCCATTTCCCGGATAAAGACTGGGTGGCGAGAGAGGTCACCTGGCATAATTACTACCTGCACAGTAATCTAACCTATGACTCCTATTTTGATGAACATTCTCAGCAGCAGAACGGTATCTATCAATATGCATTCGGGTTCAATGCAGCTTTGCGAGACCTCTGCCAATTTGCTCTCCCGCATACGCTGCTCTCGCCGTCCATGGCCAAAGAACTGATCCGCTCCATCCTCAAACAGATGCATTCCGATGGCTCCTTCCCTTATGGGATTTGCGGAAACGGCATGACAGTGCCGGCTCCTTTTATACCAAGCGACCTGCATCTCTGGATGCTGTGGGCAGTGAGCGAATATATACTCAGCACCAAAGATCGGGATTTTTTGCAGGAAGAACTCCCCTTCTACCCCCTTTATGATTCTCCGAAGAGCAGTCAGTCAGTTATTGATCGCCTGATCCTCGGCTATCGCTATTTGGTGAACACCATTGGCTTTGGCCCACACGGCCTGTTACGTCTATCAAACGGTGACTGGAATGACAATATCGTGGTAGGACATGTGCCGGACAAATTTCACCGACAGGTGATACAGAACGCAGAAAGTATTTTCAATGCATCCATGGCGGTATATGTGCTGGAAAAGTTCATCGGAGCACTGACTTTTGCCAAAATGCCGGATCTGGCGGAAGAAGTTAACACCATCATCAAAGCACAAAAAGAAGCTGTGCAAAAGCAGTGGAATGAAAGGTGGTTCAAACGGGCCTGGTTATCCGATTCCTATGGATGGGTTGGAGAAGATCGCCTCTGGCTTGAGCCGCAACCGTGGACCATAATCGGAGAGATCGCCGATACGGATCAGCGGACGGAGCTCTTGAAGGCAATTGACGGGCTTCTCAGGAAGCCCTCACCCATCGGTGCCATGCTCCTGAACAAACCGTTGGGAAAAATTTTCAACAAGGAGGGAGTATTTGCCAATGGAGGGGTTTGGGCTGCCATGAATGGACTGCTTATCTGGGCAATGGCCAAAGAGCAGCAGGAGAGTGCCTGGGAGGAATGGGAGAAGAACTCGCTGGCCTGCCATGCTGAGGTCTATCCGGACATCTGGTACGGGATATGGAGTGGTCCGGATTGTTACAATTCCATTCTTTCCTCTTTTCCGGGGCATACCATGTTCAACGAAGAGCTCATTTTAAAGGAGAAAACCTCCCCTGAAGAAAAGCGGCAACCGGGGAACCATCTGGATTTGAATATGACTGATCTTCCGGTCATGAATATGAACTGTCACGCCTGGCCACTCTATTCCCTGATAAAGCTCGTCGGTATTAAGTTCTCCCCGGACGGAATCTCCATTACCCCGGCGCTAACGCACTCTCAATTCGAGTTCTCCTCTCCCTTGGCAGGCATAATAAAAGACTCTGATGGGTATCACGGATGGTATGCACCGGTTGGAGGGGAAATACAAACTGTCCGCCTGCAACTTCAGGCAGATGAGATCTTCAGTACACTGTATATTAACGGTAAGCAGCAGGATATGTCAGGCAGTAGAACAGGAAAGATTGTCTTTCAGGGAACACCACGTCAGGGGAAACTCAGCTGGGATCTTCTGTTTTAGAAGTTCCTGTACTGTTCCCTTGCTTTGAGAAAGAGGGGAAATTTCCAGTTTAGCAAACTTGATTTTAAATGCCATTTCTCTGCATCGCCCAGAGAAATGGCAAAAGAGAGGGCGCCCCTGCGGGGGGCCGATATTGCTAAACAGTACTTCATATGAGGCCTGCGGAAAACATCCTGTTTGTCCTCGGCCATGCGCTCGGCCTCCTGCCTCGCTTTTTATTGTAAAAAAAATAATTTAACATGGTTCCAAGAGCGATAGTTATCGGTCAGAGTGGATAATTTTTAGAAGTCCCCTTAAATCAAATCCTCAAGATGCTTTTCTAATTATCAAAGTTAAACTAAAAGCACGTGATGTAATTTGGGGAAATATCGATTTAATAGGCTAGTCGAAAGAACTTCCCTACCCCCGCACCTTCCCGATATCCCTATCGGGATATCGGGCTGCCAGGTAGAATAGAAGCGCACTCAGGAATGCCACCGGGCGGGACGAGCATCAGCGCCGCGGTGTGGTCCGGCTCCTGCGCGCTACAATTTTATTTTGCTGGCAGGAGCTTCAAGAGCTTCCCCTCTTCCTCGAAATCCTTCCGTTCGGAATACCAGGGGATATAGTCACCCTTTAAAAACAGGTCGCACATATCGGTCCGGTGTGGGCTCAGGAGATTCGCCGACTGCCCGGAGCTGAGCACGATGAGCGATTTCGAGAAATCCGAGAAATCCACGATATAGCGGATAGAAGCAGTGATACTCACCCTGAAGGGCTTGAGCTTGCTGAATCCCGCCCGGTTCACTGTCTGCTCGTCACCGCCGAAGGGAAAGGGGCCGTAGCTGAATATCGGCCTGAGCATCGCTTCGCTGCCGAAAACATGTGAGAACTCGATCTGATGGAGCTCGCCCCATTCCCAGTCTTCGGTATCGTCGCCGAACCGGTTATTCAGATAGCTCACCGCTTCACGCAGCGCTCGTACCACCGCATCTCGACATGTTTCCCGCTTATCGCTATTCACATCATCAAAGAAAATCGAATCCCTTCTATCTGTCAGCAACTTAACCATGATATTGGTGACGGCAATCTTATCTTTTAAAAGCCGCTCGAAGAGCTCCTTCGGGAGCTCGTCAAAGAAGGTAACGTACAGCAGTTGATTGTAAAAGACCTCGTAGAGGCAGGTCGCTGCCGAATCGGATCCGGTTCCATAATCCCACTTCGAGAGTATATCGCAATAGGTCATAAGCTCGGGAGAGGGATCACCGATTATTTTGAGGATAACCGGCACAAGCTGCGCTGCCATGGCGGATTTCACATCGACATGCATTGCCTTCATATCGGCGACGCCGAGCTTTTCCCCCGATTGTATCATCTCGGTAATCCTCATTGCACGGTAGGGCGGCTCCCAGTACTCGCTCAGCGGAATGGGGAACTTCCCCTTGACCGGATAGTTGTTCGCCGTGGCAACATATCCCTTCTCCGGATTATATGTCATAGGCATCTTTTCGAAGGGATAATACCCCTTCCAATCGTTCTTTCCGTCCCATCCGGGCTGCGGGAGAATACCCCGTCCGCTCCTTACCGGGCACCTCCCCGCACCGATATAACCGATGTTTCCCTCCCTGTCCGCATAAACGAAGTGCTGCGGGCCGGCGCTATAATGCGAGAGGGCGCGTCTGAAATCATCCCAGTTCTTCGCCGTGCTGACGCCGTAAAAGGCAATGGCGACCGATTCCTCCTCGGCCTCGACGCGCCTGATACTGATGGGAATCTCGCCGAGATCAGTTTCAATCTCGTTAATGATAGGCCCGCGCGGGGTTATCCTGATAATGATTTCCTTGTGCTCAATGCCAACATCACCCTTGAAGGGAATTCGCTCCACGACCCTCTTCAGGGGAACCCATCTCCCCCGATGCATGACCAGGTCGGGATTATCGGGATGTATTTTCTCGAGATAGAGATCCTGATTGTCGAGGTTGAAGTTGGTCAATCCCCAGGCAATCCGCTCATTGTGGCCCCAGATGAAGATCGGCGCACCGGGAAACATCGCTCCGGTGGTGTTTATCTCTTTACCGACAAGGTGCACCATATGCCACTGTGTGGGAAGCTCGGGGCCGTCTTCATGCGAGTCCTCGCAGAGAATCGGCTTCCCCGTATCGGTCAGCCTGCCGCTCACCACCCAGTTGTTGCTGGCAAACTCCCGCTTA